>ERZ1684502.144-NODE-144-length-15762-cov-14.251417_pt1 | contig 15762 bp, 16 predicted proteins | sample MGYA00580192_ERZ1684502 | MGnify/ENA primary metagenome ERZ1684502 (study PRJEB41476, sample SAMN13258264) | hydrothermal vent metagenome | biome: caldera [ENVO_00000096]; feature: acid hot spring [ENVO_00002120]; material: acidic water [ENVO_01000358] | place...
TGAAATGTAATGTAGTATTGCCTGCTGGTATACCAATAACAGTCCCATTGGGAAACTCAACACTTGCTATAACAGGTCCTTGGACTATTGTCGTTAGTGTGTATTCACTAGTACCAGCTGTTGTTGTCATAGTTAGCAGTGGGGCTAACAAGGACAACGTAATTAGAAAGAGTATTCCAATTCTATTTCTATTTATGCTTCTCACAATTTGCACTTTGCAAATTATATCTAATAAGGATTACGCATGGAAAAGCTGTAAATTAACATTTTATAAATTGCTAAGTTATATTAGATGATGATGGAAGAGAGGAGAATAACTCACACTGAAAGGATTTTGCTTCTGCTTGCCGAAACCCACTGTTTAACTTTATCAGAGCTGCAACAAAAAACACAAATTAACCGAAAGACTTTGCTTGTCTATTTACACAGAATGATGAAAAGGAAGCTGATAAGCTCAAGGTGGGTTGCGGTTGATGGAAAAAGAGAGAGACTGTACTGCCTGGAAGTGAAAGTTTGAGCTATGGTTGGGTAAAGTCAGCCAGACCAACCTAGTGCGGGGAGATGATTCGAAGAAAGAGTTTGGGTAAATCTACCCAACCACATTGTTTATTTTCGTTTTACTCTCCCCTTTTTCTTTTATTGTTCTTTCATGCTCAAAAGGGCAATAATTCTGAGCATGGCAGACGCAATGAGATTAGGTGCTCTGGCAGAACCTATTTCTTTGCAATGTCTTTCACAAATTAATAGTGATGTTCATTTTGCTTTAAGCTATGTAAAAGACAGAAAAATAAATGAAATTTTAAGAAGATACTTCAGATTCTATATAGTGTCTATGATTGATTTTTATGAATATAAAGAGGGAGATAAAATTCTCGCTGTGAAAATAGATGATCAATATTTTAAGCTATTCAAAATGCCCCCACCACCGACAAAAGCCCTCATCACACTGCACGAATGATTTTCTGTTTGGGTAGATCTACCCAATGTTTTCAAGTGTGAGCAGAAATACCCAGGTTCCAGTCTGCTTCGTGCAAGCCAAACCTTAATAAACCCGGAGCGGAGAGGAGGTTAGTTTCAGTTCACTCTCCCATTTTTCAATTCAACTACTAATAGAAATGAGAGCTATAGCAAAAACAAGTAGGAGAACAAGAAAGGGTCTATCAAACATCTTAGCAACTGTTCTTCTAATAGCTATAACAATAGCGTTAGGGGGATTGCTATACGCATATTCAAACGGAATGTTCGGTAATCTAACGCAAAACGTAAACGTTAATGCACAAGCTGAAATAATAGTGAACCCGTCTACTGGGAGTGCGTACTTGCAGTATACATTAACAAACGATGGTAATATACAAGTGAAAGTAACGTCAATAACTGTTAACGGGGTCAGTATATCACCAGGAATCACATTGTCTCCAGGTGAGACATACCAGAACGTAACAACATTGAGCGGAACATTTACACCAGGAACTTACTACACAGTCATCTTCCAAGGACAAACAACTACTGGAAAGCCATTCACAGTAGCACTAAACGTGTTAGCTTCAGAAACTGAGTAAAGTTAGTCTCCCTTTTTTATTTCTTTTCTTTCAGCCTACTCTCCCCTTTTTTACCTTCTCCTTATAACATGAAAGTAAAAAAAGGAGTCTCACCAATACTGGCTACAGTGCTTTTAATAGCAATAACACTAGCACTGGGGGGGCTGTTATATGCCTATGTCAATGGCATGTTCAACAACCTAGCCCAAACTGTAAGTGTCAATGCACAAGCTGAAATAATTGCAAACCCCTCAAACGGGGAGTCTTACTTGCAGTACACGTTAAAGAATGACGGAAACATACAAGTTACAATTACAAAAATAATTGTTGAAAATGAGGCGATGAACGTGAACATCGTGCTTACGCCCGGAGAGACATACCAGAATGTAACAAGCTTAAATGGAAACTACCAGGCTGGAGTATATTATACAGTCATCTTCCAAGGACAGTCAGCAACTGGTAAGCCAGTCTCAATTGCTCTAGATGTTTTAGCAAATCCATACGGGTGATTTGATGAAGGGGCTGTCAACGATTTTAGGCTCACTCATAGTAACTCTGATCACGCTGTCACTGTCTGTGCCTTTGCTGATTTACTTCAACTCCATAAACAGCTCAAATCAAGCCGTCTTTGGGCAGAGCTTTCATCAGCTAAACAACGCTATATCAACTAAGATAACTGTAATCCAGATTGGAAATACGCCAAGCCAGATCTACCTTTACAATTATGGTAATTCCCCAGCATATATCCAGCTACTTATGATCGGCAATAAGTCTTACCCCTTGAACATCACATCAATTAAACCAAACCAGCTGATCCCACTCTCAAAGATTTCAACAAAGATACCAAACCAAGACTTTACAAACGTCTCTATGGTGATTGAGGTAAACAGCAACTACTACTCATTTCTGATCTAAAGTCAGATTTATTTTATTTTTTTCCAGCATCTGCTTTATTTCCAGCCTGTGCTTTCTCTTCAAGTGCATGTAAATCCCCTTCCTTGAAAACCTCCTGTTGCAAAGCTTACAATAAAAGACTTCTCCTTGCCTTTCTGTCAAAAGCAACGAGACACTTTTTACAAGCTCTTTTGTCCTTTCGCTCTTAATCTCAACCCTCATCTCACTAGCTAGCTTTGCCGTTAAGTCAATTAACCTTTCCACAGAATACAAACTGTCATACAGCATATTTATCACTTCTTTTCCGTGCATCCTAGATAAGTGAAAATACATCCCACGCTTGTTGAAGCCCCCCTTCCCACAGAGCCTGCAGAAAAGCAAATTGCCACGGGCTTCAACAACTGAAGACGCAATTCTCTCAAGCGCTTTTATTACAATGACAGACCTGTACGGGAACAAATACCTTATCTCTTCATCTCTAACTACTAGACCACTAGCTCTTCTCGATATAACTTCGATCAGTTTTGCTGTCTTTTCAGTCCTGTGCACAGTAGAAAATGTGAAGAGAGAGATTTATAAGGTTTCGTTTTTGTTTGGGTAGATTTACCCAACAAGTTACTTATTACCTATTTTATTATTCGTTATCTTTTTTACCTACTTTTACTTTTAGAATAAGCAATAACGAGCGGGGGAGAAAAAACGTGGGAACTCTAAGTGATAGTAGTGATAATACTGTTAAAAACTTTTCTGCTAATGAAGAGACAAGGGAGTTCATTGAAAAAATCTGGGGTTATACTAGCGTTGAAGCTAAGTGTTATGTCATTAGCTGGTTAACAGATAAAATCAGCTACAAGATATACTGCCTAAAACCATTACTGAAAGAAGAGGCAAAGAAAGTAGAGCTTGTTGAAAATTACGATGAGCTTTATGCTAAAGCCAGTGAATTAGTTGAAGACCTAAGCAAAGACTCTAACATCTACTACCAAGTTTTGCCTTTAAGCAAAATACCGCAAAGGGGGAGAGGTTCTGCTTCTGACGTTTCAGTAGGGAAGTGGTTGTGGGCAGATATTGACTACAAGGAAGAAGTCGAAAAAGCTGAGTTTGAAGGATGCAAAGAGCTTAAAGACTTTGCATTAAAGTGCTACTACAGAGAAGGAAATAAGATAATCAAAGTTGAGAGACCACCACTGTTAGAAATACTAAATATACTAAGGAATTACAACTTAGAGCCTGCCATAGTTGTTGACAGCGGTGCAGGATATCATCTGTACTTTAAACTTGAAACAGAGATTGACGCTAAGGGGCTGAAGGCATTAGAGGACAAGCTAATTGACTTCCTCAACAGCATTGGGATAAAAGTTGATGCAAAAGCAAAAGACTTGGCTAGGATTCTACGTTTACCTGGTACTGTAAACCCGAGGACTAAGAGAGTGGTGAAAGTGATTTATCAAAGTGAGAAAGTTTACAGTGCTGAAGAACTAGAGAGAATACTGAAGACTGAAGAGACTGGCTTAAAGGTTCTCGGCGACGATGAAATTCTGAAGATCAAAGAACTAATCAAGGACGCTTATAAGCCTGGGGTCAGACAGTTTCTAATTCTTTATCTCTCAGGCTGGCTAGCACAAGCAAAGATCCACCCTATTTCGGCAATTAAGCTAGCAAAGCTGCTGCATGAAACTACACAAGATGAAGACCCATTGAAAGAGAGACTAGCAGCAGTAATCTACACTTACAAGAAAGCTGGGATTGACGTTGATAAATATGCTGAAGAAATAGAGCGAGAAACAGAGGTTAAGCCTTATGGGCTTGAGAGAGAGATTAACGAAGGGGCAATTAAGGGCTATACTGGAGTCCAAGAGATTCTCGAAAAAGAGCTTGGAGAAGACAAAGCACTTACAGTGCTGAAAGAACTTCAGGACATTATTGAGACCGCTTCGCCTTATCAACAAGATGCAATATTCGTCAAAGTCGATGACAGCAAAAACCTCTTTGTAGTAGTTGATTTTAAAAGGAAAATGGTAAGGAGGGCAATGATAGACGGCAACATCCAGTATAAAGAGAGGATAGTGAAAGCGGTACCAGTGAAAGTTGAAGTCTATGAAAACCCTGTAGGTGGTATAACTAAATATGTTACAGTCTGGGAGTCAAATATCAGAAGCAAGCCTATTGTCATTGGTCCTGCAACGATTGATGAGATAACAGCAAAGCTGTTAAGTGAAGGTGGGCTTGTGCTACACAAGCGTTTGGTTGAAGACGCTGTTAATGCAGTAATCACTGTATTTATCGAGAAGGGGAAAGCAGAATTAAAGAGTGAAGTAGAGGCTCCAGGGTTTTATCTAATTGACGGGAAAATAAATGCTAACAGAATTGAGATAAAGAAACCTGCCAATGAAGAATTAAAAGAAGCTCTCCTTCTGCTGAACGAGTTAGCTGGGAAGTGGTTTTCTCATGTAATAGATAAATTTGCCACAATCATAAAATGGGGAATAGTAGCACCATTTGGGTTTGTCTATAAACAAAGGGGGGCTTGGTTGAAGTGGATCTATTTGTATGGAGCTTCAGCTACGGGAAAGACTACACTGGCTGAAATAGTACTTTCGCTTTGGGGACTGGGCAGTCAGTACGTGAAAAGCGGTGCACATGTTGATAATATAGCTAGGCTGGGGTTTGTGCTTTCGCAGAGTACATTCCCAACCTTGATTAATGAGCCCGGACCAGCAATAAAAAACAATGAAAACGTCATTGAGACGATAAAGAACGCAATAGACGAAAAAACAGTGAGGGGTAAGTTTGTGCATGGAAACTATGTAGAATACCCTGCCTTGTCTTTGCTGATCTTTGCAAGCAACAAGATATTGCCGAGCGATGATGCGTTGATAAGAAGACTTATAGTTATTCACTTCACGCCCAGCGAAAGAATACCAGAAGAGAAAGCAAGGGAGTTTGAGAGAGAGGTAAAACCACGTCTTGCCAAGTTGAAAGCAGTTGGCGATTATATATCCTATATTATATTAAATAACAATGAATTACTAGGGGCGGATTGGGAAGTAACGGCTACTAAGTTACTGGAGTTGGCATATAAAGAGACCAGTCTCGAAGTTCCGCAATGGATTTATGAAAAATATGAAAGCGAAGATAACATCTATGATGATATGATAGAGAGGATAAGGGAGTTCTTGCATAAGAAGTTTGTTGATGAATATACAATGAAGGTTGGAAAGATAACAGAGGCAGACTCTATTAGACGAATTGCACAAACTGTCCTTTCAAGGGGATTAATACCGTGGGCAAAATTCATTGTAATGGATGGATATAATGAGGTCAGATTTAAACAAGGTTTTGCTGATGAGTTGAAAAATGTCATTGGGGATATTTCATTAAAGAGCTTAGCAGAGTTGCTAGGCTGGGAATATAAAAATGCAAAGGAGATAGAATATGAGAATGGAAAGAAGGTTGTGCATGTTCCAAAAGCTATTGTTGTGAAATTCGATGATCTGATAAGATTCCTAGAAGATGAAGAATAATCTAGACAAATTTGTCAGGCTACCAAGAAAAATTTTCGAGCTTTTTGCCCTTAAGTTTAGGCAGGCAGGTAGCATATAGATTAATTTGTCAGGCTACCAAGAAGATTTTTAAAATTTACGACCTAAATTTTTTGATAATAATCTCTCTTGTTCTAAAATGCTTAGGGGAAAATGTTGGTAGCCTGACTTTTTACAAACACTCTTATTTTTTTAACAAGGTGCACCCCCACGTATGCCAAAAGTGAAATAGTATCTGCTACCACGGCTACCAGGCTACCCGTGCTACCCAGGCTACCCAGGCTACCTCCTAACCAATATAGAATATTACAGTTATTAATAAGAAATTCAACGACTAAAAATCTATATACTTGTAAGAAAAGTGGAAAAAAGCTAGTTATAATCTGGTTAAAAATAGAGAATATTATAGTCAGAGTTGGTAGCATGAATAGATTAATTTGTCAGGCTACCAAGAAAAAAAATCAGGCTACCAAGAAAAAAAGCAAAGAAAAAAGGAAAAATAAAATTATAAAACACATAGTTATCATGTTTTAAGTATTTACTTTTGCAGAAAAAGAAATAGATTATAACTGGTAGCTACCAAGAAAAACTGGTTTGGGTAACTCTACCCAAACGGCTCTCGAAGCTCCTTGTTTGGGTATTTCTACCCACACACTTTCGCTCACCTCTCTCAATTTATTAGCTATTATTCAAAATGCGAATTGTGAAATGCCCTAACTGCGGGAGTAGTGAAATAGCCTGGGACTCAAAGACTGGTGATGTAATTTGCCAGCACTGTGGCTTTGTAATAGACAAGATTTATCACGGTGTCCCTTACTATGATGACGAAAGAGTGTCTTATTACCTTGATGAAGAGTTTCTAAAGAAATTGAAAAGAGTCAAAGAGTGGAAAGAGAGAATCGAGAACGCTAGAGAAAAAAAGATGGTGTTCTATAACGGTGCTTTAATAAAAGAGTCGTCGCTACCAGCACTTAAGCTAATTGAGAGCGATGAGAGGCTATTGATTCTTTACGACATAATAGATTCTATGTATAGGACAAGAAGCGCAAAGACTAAATTGGCTCTAGCACTCTATTTTTATGACAGAAAGGAGCTTGAGAAATATAAAAAGCTCCTTGGAATTAGCGACAAATATATGGAAAAAGTTCTCTCTCAGATAAAAGAGAAAGAGAAAATAAGGGAGGCAATTAAAAAAAGATTTTCTAGCTCACTTTATTAATCTTGACAATAACCTCTCTCTTCAAATTGGGAGCAACTACTATTGCCTCTCCCGTGTCAAGTTTATCTAAGTATTCAATCTCTTCCTCTGTAAGGCTCATTGACTTAGCAATTATATCTTTATCCATATTTGCCTTAATTGCATGGACAATTTTGATGTTAGTATTCTTAATTACTTCAGGGTCAATTGTGGATGGTGACTGAGTAACAATGCAGAGACCGACGTTGAACTTCCTAGCCTCTTGAAGAGCCCTTTCTATCATCATATTGCCTCCACTGTCGCTGTTGTCATCTTTCTTCTTCCTCAAGTAGTTTTGAGCCTCCTCCAAGATGATGAACACTTTCCTCTCTCTGTTTCTGCTCTGCATGTAGTACTCTAGGATAAACTTCAGTATCAGCAGTGCATAGAGCTTTCTCAGGTTTAGGTTTTTGATGAAGCTCAGATCGATGATGTTACCCCCTCTTAACATTTCAGCCAGTTTCTTATAATTGACCCCATTTTCTGACATCAACTTACTACCTTGCCCAGTGAAGAAAAATATAACCTTTCTAGTTAAAGCGATCTTAATACTCTTTTCCATTGCTGAGGTGTCTGGCAGTGATTCGATTGCGTCCTGCAGGCTCTTTGTGTCAAACTTCCCGCCCCTTGCAACTGTCAGCAAAGCGTTATATAACATGAACTTCTGTGGCTCTGTTAGCTCAAGTGCATCCCCCATCATTTCTGCAACGTCAATCATATCTTCGTCGGTAGCAATTGGGTTTACTACAATAAAGTTACCTTGCCCGTAGTAGTTGAGCTCTGGCAGTACCTCGTGATATTCACCATGCCAGTCTAAAATGATTACGTCAAAACCCCGCTTTAGCAGTTCTTTAGCTAACAACTTTGCAGTATTTGACTTTCCGCTACCAGTTGACCCAAATATTGATACGTGTTTAAACACGTCTTCAGACTTAATGCCAACAGGCACTTCGTACTTCCCCCTTGTTACTCCGAGCTCAATGTCGTAATCGCCAAAAGTCACTCCATCAGCGTTTATGTCAAACTTCTTTTGACTTACATAGCCAGAGAAGATGACTGAGCCAACGACTGCGGGGAATGGCAGAATTAGGTTTGACTTTAATGACACAGGCTCTAACGAAATATGAGAGGCAACACTCTCTATTGAACTCTTAAGAATCATTGCCTCGTTCAGCAAGTAATCCTTATTCACTTTGTCTTTTTTTGCATAAAATAGGATTGCACTACCTGGCAAAGGGTCTAGCAGAGTGACAATAGCTACATTCAGATATCTAGTCTTGTTCCTTTGAATTGCATCAATTGCGTTCTTTAGCTCAATAGTGTAATTTACCATGTCGTTAGTTCTGATCTCTTTCCCTACAACTTTAAAACCGATAAAGTAGTATTCCCCGTCCTCTAGCTGAAAAGTGTACAAGTTCTGTTCAATCGCTGATTTCACAATTACCCTCTTTATCCTGTTCTTAAACTTAGATGCGGTGATAACGACGACAATAATCGGGACTGCATACAAGAAGTACATCGGATTTATCGACATTGATGGCATTATGTGAAAAGTCTCTGCTAGTATAATGAAAGACAGAGCTATGAACATTATTGGCAGTATGCTCTCGCTTTTCATGTAAGAAGAAAAAATTAAAAACGGGAGAGGAGACTGAATTTTATGAGACTCTTTGCAGCAGTGTTTCTTCTCTTTGTCGCATTATCTCTCTTTGCAGCTGGCTTCTTCTTCTCTAATCTTACTGGCACAGAGCAGACTTTCAGCTATCTGCAGAATAGCATAAATGCTACAGCGACAATATTAACAGCGGAAAACGTCTCATTCCTCAGACTAACGATTTACTCTGTTGTGCCAACTAACATAACTGTTGAGGTTAATGGCACTGTAGTTGGGAAAAACATAACAATACCAGGGAATGTCACGCTTTATTTGCAATTACCGTTTAACGTCTCTCTAAATAAGACTTATGCAGTGTTGGTGGGCACAAGCTCTTCATCGATAAACTCAACTGCAAAAGTCTTAAACGTCTCTCTCACATATCTGAAAGGGGTCATTGACGTTTATGTCTCTGCTGTTGAGCTTAACGAAACTACCTTCTATTCTATCACAAACTACGGCCCTTACCCTGTAATTCTAGTCACGCTGAATGAAACTATCAACCCTCTTCAGACAGTCATTGGCAATGTGACTTTCAGCAATGTTACATTTCTGTTTAAGAGTGAAAACGGAAGCACGGAAGAGTTCAGCTAACCATCACGCTGTTTGGGTAGAAATACCCACACACTTTCGCTTTCCTCTCTCAATTTATTAACTTACTGACAAAAGACATATTATGAAACCACGATTAATTGCTGAACTACCAAAGGAGCTAAACTACTGGTTTGTAAACGAGAATGGAAAAATCAAAATACTCTCAGATGCAATAAAAACTCCAGAGATTGTTGTAGATAGAGAAGAGCTAAAAATACATGGTGAGTGGATATTTCGAAGAGGGAACACTGTAGTTAGGAGGGATGAGCAAGGGAGAGAAAGCACAATCGATTACCCAGCTGGTATAATAGACTTTGTTCCCGTTGATGACACTGTCTTTTCAGTTGAAAGAAAGGGTAAAAACCTGGTTTACAACGGAGAGAAATACTCCTCTTTTTACAGGAAGTTTGCCTTTGCAGTTTTAGAGGACAAGAGCAAAGTCGTTGTCTTTGTTGATGGAAAACAGCTAGAGTTGGAAAAGCCAGTTACTTACAGGGTGACCCCTTCCTTCATAAACTTTGTTTATAACGAAAGGTCAGTAGTGATAGACACAGAGGGAGAAAAGGTGGAGTTTAAAAGACCAGACTTTTACCTAGGTGAATCTTCAAAGGGAAAGCTATTTCAAACTCAGAGTGGGAAGATAGTTGCTGGGAACGAGACATTAGGGGTTTGCTCCTCTTCAGATGCTTACTACTTAGGGGAAGCCTCAGTTGGAGTAGTAATCATTTGTGGGAACAAAGCAAAATACTTTTACCGCGGCGGCTGGGCTTATCTATCTGACGTTTCTTCAGTCCAAGCCAGCTTTGTGAACTTCAACTTTGTGATTGTGACTGACGAAAAAACGACTGTATATGACGGCAATCTGAGGAGGCTGTTTGAGTTAAACAACGTCCACGCTGTTTCAGCAGACAGGAAAAGCGTTTACACAATAACAAACGCTAAGAAGCTTTATGTAATTGAACTAGCAGAAAGCCAAGCAGTTGAGGTGAAACAAGAAGGGTACAGCATAGTTCTCTTTGTTGATAAGTCTGCATCTTTAAAGCTAGAGAAAGGGTTAATTAAAGTCCAGGAAGCTCAGAGCGGGGACAAGCTCAGAATTATCATTGAGCCCACTAAGCTGTCTGAAGGTGCTAAGAGCCAAGTTGAGATCAGCGATGAGCTGACAAACTACAAAATCGACGTGAACATCCCACCAGCAGAAGTTGTTTTAGATGCTGAGGCAAAGATCCTGATGACAAGGAACGGGAAAGTCAAAGACGCAAACGGCTACTACAACGCTTTGTTCATAGGCAAAATTAGATATAAATTGCCAAGCATGGCGGAAAGTGCAATAAAGGTAAAAGTCGCTGGAAAGGACTTCTCATTTAACGTTGATAAGCCTGAGGGAGAAGTTCAGTTAAAAGTCCCTTTGACTAAGTTTGACAGCGAAGAGGAGCCTTTCACAGTCCTTGCTGAAAGAAACGGCTATACAGAAGAAGTTAGAGAGTACATTGCTAAAGTTGAGGAAGTGAAGATAAAGGGAGAAACAAAGACAGTTGAGAGAGTTGTAAACGCTTCCCGTGTGTCAATTACAAAGAGTGAAGATGATTTCTTTGAGTATGAGATTGTTGCTAAGGAGCAACCAGAAATTTACGACAACGTAATAATGGCAAAAGAAGGCGAAGTTGTCTCTATAGAGGGACAAAGGTTTGAGGTTAAAGGCGGTTTGCAGAAAGTCAATGTTCAAAGAGAGAACTACAGCAGGGAGTACTACATTTATGGAGTCCCAGACCCTGTAAATGGCATTAAAGTTATTGCAAAAGGCGGGAAGCTATTTGTCTCTCTCGATCTAAAGTATCAGTTGCCGGTAACAGCGTTTTATGGAACTCAGATGCAGACAAATACTACTGGTGAGTTTGCTTTTAACCTTGACCCCGCGTATTCTTTGTTGGTCATAAAGGCTTACTACTGCAACATGAAGTTTGAATTCTGGTATAAACTGCCAGATCTGACGAAGACAGCAGTTTTGCAAGCTATTGAGGCTTCAAAGATTTTGAGTGGCTACCTAGCAGAGAACTTCGGGATATAGAAGATTTTTTGTTTTTCTGTTGGGTAGATCTACCCAAACTTTAGTTTTGCTCCTCTCTCCCCTTTTTAAACTAGTACTCTAATGTGATACTAAAGGAATATTTTGTTGGACCCGTAAAGATAACAATCACAAAGGAGGAAGTGTGCAGGTACATCGTAGGGGAGCCAAGGCTGTCTGGCGAGGAAGAGAAAATAAAAGAAGAAGTTGTTTCCCAGATTTTATACTCAGCTTCCAAAGACGTTGAAGATGAGATTATAAAGAAGCTGAAGGAAAGAGGGTTAGATGACGAGACAATAGATAAAGTACTGTACTACGTGAAGAAGCAAATGCTGTATGATGAAATAACACCGCTCATGCTAGACCCCAGCGTTGAAGAGATTGAATGCAGAGGATTTGGCTACCCGATAACGGTAGTGCACAGGGAGCTCAGTGAGTGCATAAGGCTTTACACAAATATTATACCAGAGAGCGACGAGCAGGTAGTGAAAGTCATCGAAAGGTTGGCTACAAGGGCAAACAAATCAATAAACATTGCAAAGCCGTATTTAGAGTTCTCCCTCCCGGAAGGGCACAGAGTTGCTGCAACTATAAGCAACGAGATCTCACTTCCAGGCTCAACTTTTGACGTTAGAAAGTTCCCTGAAAAGCCTCTATCAATAACGGCAATGATAATGAACGGCATGCTAAACGAGCTAGTGGCTGCATATTTGTGGTTCTTGATGGAGTACAAGCCGTTCATTTTGATAGTTGGCCCTACTGGAGGCGGAAAGACTTCTCTGCTTAACGCCCTCCTTAACCTTGTAAATCCAAACTACAAGATACTCACAATCGAGGATACACCAGAGATAAACATAGCTGGAGGTAACTGGGTAAGGTTTATTTCAAGGTCAACTTTAGGAGGAAATTACGATGTTACACTTAACGATTTAGCAAGGCTCTCCCTCAGATACAGACCCGACTATCTTGTTATTGGTGAGGTAAGAGGGAGGGAGATTGAAGCCCTGATCCACGGCTCAGCATCTGGTCATGGGTCTTTATCAACTTTTCACGGTGCAAAGCCAATAGACGCAGTAACAAGGATAACTGACTTATTGTCTGGTGAACTTGCTAAGCTGTTCCTTCAGACTATTTGGGCTTTTGTAATTGTAGGAAGCAGAAAAGAAGGGGACAAAAACGTTAGGACAGTCCTTTCTGTGTATGAGACAATAGTGAAGCAGAGGAAGATGTCTTTCAAGAAAGTGATAGAATGGGACTTTGCAAAGAAGGCATTTGAGCCATCTGACATTTCAACTTTAGTGAGGAAGTCTGCAAGGCTGAAGAAGATTGCAGAAACTTATGGGCTGTCAAATGAAGATCTGAAAGCTGAACTGCAGAGAAGAGTTGAGTTTCTGCAAAGACTAATAAGTGAAAACGTAATAGATTTCCTTGATGTCTCTTCAGAGATAAGGAAGTTCTATCAAGGGGGTGTTGTGAGTGCAAGTACTCAGTAAACTAAGGGTGAAGAGCTACAGAGACCTCCACCCTCTTAAGGTATTTGACGAAAAAATCAAAAAGTACATCGAGTACTACGGCGGTGACATTGAAGAAGTTTATAAAAACTACAACCAAACCTTGAAGTTTTTCCTGCCGTTAGTTGCTTTAGTTACATTTTTTGGTGTTCTGAAGTTCAAGCTGTTCCTCTTTTCAGTCCCAGCTCTCGCTCTAATTGCCTATTTCTACCCTCTCCTATATGTGTGGGCAAAGGCTGAGGAGCACAAGAAAATCGTAAACAACGAGACTCCGTTTATTGCTCTAATTGCATATATAGACTCTCTAATTGACAAAGGATTTAACTACACACTCAAGGAGCTCTCTCAGATAAAAGAGCTAAAAACACCGAAAGTAGAGCAAAACTTCATAGAGAAGATGACGAACTACATGAATATGTCTTTCGCTAGGGCATTAGAGAGGAGGTCATTAGTCCACAGCGGCGATTTGTTAGGGAAGCTCTATGATGCCTACCTATCTGCTTTAGAACTAGGTATAACAATAAGGGACAGACTGCATGACGTTTCAAAAGACTTGCTAAATGAGCTAAAGGACAACCACAAGCTTTATGTTGATAAATCATCTGGCATGGCTGAGATGGTATTCTCAGTGTTTCTGCTTATGCCCATCGTTCTGATTGGCTTCTCTTTCACTTTCAAAGTAACACTGACAGAATTGTTATTCCCCTTGATCTTCACTCCAGGGCTGTATTTCTTAGCTTCTTCACAGCAGCCAAGCTTTGACTACGATGTAAAGCTTGGGAAGTATGCGTATATCCTAGTTGCGATCCCGATAATCCTTATGCTACCCGGCATTAGCCTGACTTACAAGACAATTGCAATAGTTATAATTATCACTGTACTAAGCTACTTCGTTTACAGTCAATTTACACTTGCTAGAGAGCTGGAGAAGACACTGCCATTCCTGCTGAAGGAGCTGTCTCAGTATATGAAGATTGGCTATACAGTTCAGAACGCAATCCAAAGGATCAAAATACCGTCAAAGAGGGCTAGAAAGGCAATACGAGAGTATCTCAAAGACCCTGAGAATGTGAATTCGCCATCAAAATTGTTCAACCTAACTTTCAAGTTGCTGTTCATTATTGCTAAAACTGGTGCTACTTCGTCTGCACTGGAAGAGCTTGGCGCTGCTGTTAATGAAATTGTTTACGCCAAAGATTACCTAGTAAAGCAGTTGAGGATGTTTGATGCCTTTGTAGTTTTAACGCCATTTATGCTGTGGCTTACTTTCACTTTGTTAGGCAAAATCTCAACACACCCACTGCCAGAGGTCACAGTGATTTCAGCATATAGTGTAGCTTCAGCACTGACTTTCTCTAAGATCTCCCGCTTCGCTCTGTTGTATTTCCCAACAATGTTAGCTACAACAATTGCACTGTTCATGTTGCTGTTCTTACCAGCACAGCACATCCCCATATTCTGATTTAGATTTACCCCAACTCAGAGAAAAGCTTAAATATAAGTATTCCTTGTTTTTTACATGTGGTGTAAAAATGTTAGAAGTAGCTAAGGAAAACATCTTATTGCCTTTTTCAAAAGTGGTTAGACAGACCCCCCTCTTTACAATTTATGAAATTCTTCTCAACGACACTAGGTTCTTGTCGCTGAAGAGCAGGTATGGGAATTTGAAAATTAGAGATGACGATGATATTGCGCTAAAGAGGTTGTACGTTTTTGAAGAAGAACTGAAGATGAGGGCTGTGCTGCTTAATAAAAAGCCGAGACTGACATTTGAGGAAGACAGAGCTATTGTCGGTGAGAAAACAAGGGAAAAAGGGAGACCAGCAAAGGTCAGGTGGAGCTTTCTCTTCCGCGTGTACGCTCTTCACGTCATAATGAAGAAAAGAGCAATTGAAATCCCAGGGGAAGATTACGTCAAACTAATGATTGATATCATGGGTGGTAAACATGGCTACTGAGTTAGCTAGGACTAGGACTGCATTTACAGTAACAAAGAGGGAAATGATACTACTTAGGAAGTTGTGTTATGAAAACAATCTGTCAACTGAGTCTAAGTGTGGTGAAATAATAATTCAGCTGTTTCTGAAGAAGGTCAAAGAGGGTGAAATAACAAAGCCTCTTAAGATTGCAAAGCCTGACAGATCAAAGGTGAAATTAAGAATAAAGGTTGATGTTAAAGAACTAAACGAATTTTATCTAACATGCTGGAAGATTGGTTATGAGTCTATTACAGAGTGCTTTAGAGATGCAATTGAGTTATGTGTGAGGAGCTATGAAAATTGAACTAGACATAGTTTACGATGATGACGATGTTACTGTTTTTATTGCACCTACTGAGAGTGAGGCAGAAGAGATAATTGCAAAAATGCTAAAGAAAAAGCCTATGACATTAAAAGAGATATACATGGTATTGTCGAATTTAGTAAGTGATGAAAAGATAAGGAAGATCTTGAGGAAGATGATGGAAGAAAACAAAGTAGAATTCAACCAAGACACAAAAAAATACAGATGGAAGAAATGATTGTCAAGTTAGTTTCTTATACAAAAGACGGTGAAAAAGCAGTTGCCATAGCTTCAAAGATGAGTAGGAGTAGAAAAGGTTGGGATTACCACGAAAAGAACATGACAGATGAAGAGATAGAAACATGGATTAGAGACGCAATTCTTCACGGCTATTGGAGTGTTCTTGAGCACTCTGTTTATACTTTCTCTGTGGAGGGAATAAGT
>ERZ1684502.145-NODE-145-length-15510-cov-165.007700_pt1 | contig 15510 bp, 20 predicted proteins | sample MGYA00580192_ERZ1684502 | MGnify/ENA primary metagenome ERZ1684502 (study PRJEB41476, sample SAMN13258264) | hydrothermal vent metagenome | biome: caldera [ENVO_00000096]; feature: acid hot spring [ENVO_00002120]; material: acidic water [ENVO_01000358] | place...
CTTATTAGAATGAGAAAAAACATTACCATGTGAACTTAGTCTTAGAACTTGCAAATTACATTGGGATAATAGCTTTTGCAATTTCAGGCTCAATGAAGGCAATTAAAAAAGGTATGGACTTGCTCGGTGTTCTAGTCTTAGGTTTTTCCACTGCATTAGGAGGAGGAATTATTGCTGATTTGCTTTTAGGAAAAACGCCACCAATAAACCTCGTTTATCTTCCTTACCCTCTTACTGCTTTTATCTCTAGCCTTTTCACTTTCATCTTTTACAAAGTGTTTAGCAACGCAAGCAAACCCTTGCTTTATGCAGATGCAATAGGCCTTGGGGCTTTTGCATCCTCTGGGGCTTCATTAGCTTATTCAATTTATCCTTCTCCTTTGCTTGTAGTTATGATTGGCACTATTACTGCAGTTGGTGGAGGAGTAATTAGAGATTTGCTCTCTAACGAAATCCCTTTAGTCCTAACAAGGGAATTTTATGCTACTGCAGCAATTATTGGCTCTTTCACTTTCTTTTTACTAAGATATGAGGGGATTAGCGAAGAGTTTGCGATTTTTATCTCTTTTTTGATAACTACATTGCTAAGGATTGTTGCAATAAGAATGAAATGGGAACTACCAAAATTGCGGTCAAGCAGTTAAATTCATTTCTTTGGCTTGTTACATACAATAAAATTGTTTGCTGACAATTTTTCGCTGTAAAATATCATTACTGAGGAATTATTGCTACGTGCTATTTTCCTTATGGTAGTAACTAAAGCATCTTTATCTTCTCTTGCTGTTGGAAGCACTACAAATAGATCCTTAGCCTTAAAGAGCGTGGTAATGAACTTCTCAAAGTTGGTAATCTAGCCAAAATTGTAAAGCCGGCATGAAGTATAGCCAAGCCTATTGCAAAGGTCGCTGATGTTTTCCTCAACAAATTTCTCGATACTAACTGTTATTTCTCTATTCCTTATAAATCTTGTCGTGTTCACTTTAAAAAGCTTTCCTATGCAAAATTTATATAAATCTCATAAAACAGTGTTAAGTAATATAAAATTTTTCCTAACACTTATAGACAGAATCCGCACTTAAAGGATTCGTCACCTTTCAGCCTGGGGAGTTCTCGTCACTATATCAAAAATTCTGATAAACGCTAATAAATTTGAAGTAAATCGAAGAACGTGAAATTCATTAAAGCGTTACGTGTATATGTAATAATAAAACTTAGTCACCAAAAAGAAAAAAGAAAATTACATAACTTTTATGTTTTGTTTTATCTTATTCAGTGTCTCTTGTGGGATAGAAGTCATATTATGTGACATTTTAGCGTGGATGGCTAACTCATTAAGTAATTCCTCCTCGGATGAAGCCCCTTTTATTTCGAATCCGCAGTTCATCCCAACGCTAGAACATGCGAAGTAATATTTCCCAGTCTTCTTTATATTTTGTTTTATCTTAGCTAAAACCTCAGGAGGAATAGAAGTTAAACCATGACTGCTCTTTGCATGAACTTTAAGCATTTCCAGTAGCTCCTCTTCACTCCCAGCATTTTCTATTGAAAACCCACAGTTCATCCCTATGTCCGCACAGCTGAATGAATATTTTGGCATAGTGCTAAATTCTTTACCACTTATTTTAAGATGCGTTTAAAACCTTCTAACCACTCTTTATATAACTGTTAAATAGAATAAGGACTATGGTGTTCGGGTTTTTAAGGAAGAAGAAGTTCGAGTTCAGTTGTTCTAGCATAGGGATGAACTGTGGGTTTGAAGTAAAGAACGCTTCTTCAGAGGAGGAACTGTTAGAAATATTGAAGGTTCACGCCAAAGAAGCACATAATATGTCTGATATACCAAGTGATGTGCTAAACAAGATAAAACAAAATATAAAGAGAGTGTAAGACATGGAAATTATAGATAAAAGAATACTTTTTTATCTTCTAAAAGACGGAAGGATATCTCAAAGGAAGATTGCTTCTCTTTTAGGATTAACTCCTGCAACGCTAAATTATAGGTTTAAAAGGTTAGCAGAGAGCGGTGTTCTAAAAGGTTTTAAGCTTTATGTAAACCCAAACTTTTACTCTAAATACCAATTCTTCATCGTGTTTAAGAACTATAATGACATTAATGCCGATTGGATATCTTTCAAGCTGAAATGCTTAGAATGGTATAATGTATACGGAGTTTCTTACTCTGGTAACGAAGATATGAAAGATAAAATAGAATATATGACTAAACAGCTAGGCGAGCCAGTGTTAAAGTATTTGCCAGCTCAATCGCTCTTTAAACCTTCAAACCTGGATAAGAAAATTGTCGAGATTTTAAAGACAGCCCCAAGAATGCCGTCCTCTGAGATTGCAAAGAAATTAGGGGTCAGCACAAGAAAAGTAGAAAAACAAATTACTTACTTAAAGCATAGAGGTCTTATTCTAGTTGTCCCTCAAATAGATTTAGGAAAAGCTGACATAGTTCTATTCTCAATATTCTCTAAAAACATAGAAGATGTTTCATTAGTTTTACAGGATTGCAAGATATGGCAGTTCACAGATGGATATGCAGGAATTACTGCTTGCTATGCTGATAATATTGAGATTGCTAAAAAGTATATTAATGGAGCTAGACAAGTTGATAAAAATGCAGATGTTATGATAATTTCAGATTACGACTTTAGACATTAGATCAGTGCATTGATCGATATACCAGTACACTTAATGATAAACTTAATTTTCTTCAATCTATTATTCACCCATGGATTTGGGAGTCTTCTTAGCCTCATTAGGCATTTCTCTCTTAGAATTGACAGAAGCAGGAGCAGTTGCAGCTATTTATCACAGCATTTTAAAAAGCGCGAAACCCTTTCTTTACGCTGTACTAGGCATTTTAGTAGTCTTCATTCCAGTTTTTACCTTAGGAAAATACATTTATCTAGTGCCACTTGACTATTTCCTTCTAGTTGCTTCTGCAATTCTTTTCTATTTTGGCTATAAATTATTAAGAAGCGCTAGAAGATATTTCAAGAGACAATTCACAAGGAAGGAAGGAGAAGAAAAGGAGGGAATTAGCGTTGTTTTCACAATATCAGCAGTTGAAGGGTTAGAAGCTGGGCTTGTAATCCTAGCCTTAATTCCTAAAAGCTATTCTTCAGCGCTTTTGGGAGCAGTAACAGCTGGAGGCCTAGTGATAATTCTCACTGCAATAATGAAGGCGCAAGTTGCTAAAATCAGACTTCCCCACTTGAAGTTTGTGCTTTCATCTTTACTTTTCAGCCTTGGAACTATGTGGCTGAGCGAAGTGTTTTTCGATATAAACGAGATATTTCTAGGGCTCTTTTTCTTAATTTACCTAGGGGTAAACTATTTGGTAATAAAAATTTAAGAAAAAATTAGATTCTTTTTAACGCATACTTCTTCCACTTTTTAGCTTTTTGCTGAATCGCATAATAATCCTTGATTCTAGCTAAAGCCTCTTTCCAGTCGCTAACTCCCTTCAGCATTTCTGCCAGTGTTCCCTCACCAATGTATTTCAGCCAAGCCACAATATGTCCCTGCTGAAGGTGCCAATTTACGCAAGCGGGGTCTTGCTTTCCAATCCTTTCAATCTCCTTTTCTAACTCTTTTACATTATGTGCAATACCAACAACTTTTTCATATGATTTGAAATAGAAAGGCTCCATAGTATTTCCCTTGTCTAGTTTAAGTTTTAAGGCAAAAGGCCTCTCAATTCCTCAAAAGCTAATCTGCTTCTACTTCAAAATTTGAGAAAGAGAACAGAAGTATTATTATGTAACTGAAGGAGTGCAAATATTATTAGTGCTTAAAACAAGTATATTTTTGTGAATGAAATAAAAGAAATTGAAGAATATTACAACCAAGGCAATCTGGTTGTGGCTCTAAAAAAGGCTGAAGAGATAGTTAACCAAAGGCCGTCAAAGGAGGCTTTCAACCTTTTAGGAAAAATCCTAAAGGAATTGGGTGAAGATGATAAAGCAATTGACGCATTTATAAAGGCTGAAAACTATGTTGAGGCTGCAAAGATCTACATCTCGAAGGGAATGTACAAAGACGCTTTAGACCTCTTAAAAAACACTAACGATGGAGAAGCTAGGTTATTAAGGGCTTTAATTTATCTGAAGTTAGAAGAATATGAAAAGGGGAAAGAGGAGTTAACAGGGTTGAACATCTCTTCTCCCTTATTTTACAAAGTTAAGGGGATTATTGACTACTACACTGGAGACCTCTATGATGCGTTAAGAGAGTTAAGCCTTGCTATATCCCTTTATCCTCTTGATGCTGAGCTTTATTATTATAGGGCGTTAACTAAAATGAGGCTAGGAATTGATGCTGAAGATGACTTAAACACTGCAATGAGCTTAAACCCCTATTACGCTGAAGTCTACTTCAATAAAGGTATAATAATGGAGAACGTTGGAAAGTATGAGGAAGCTGTAAAGTACTATACTAAAGCAATAACTATAAACCCAGAATACATAGACGCTTATGTGAGGAGGGCTAAAGCACTTATGAAGCTAGGCAGAGAAGATGAGGCAATGGAAGACATTAAGCTTGTCAGCAAAAAGAAAGCTAATCAAGGATGAAAGATAGAAGGTCTTTTATATCAACCTTAAATAGATGTGAAGGGTTTTCTTTGTCATCCGTTGAACCAAATCCTTTAACGTAATTAAGCCTAGAGAGTTTCCTAGCAATTTCTTTTTCCTCCTTTTCAATCACTATTGCCCCCAATGGCTCGCAAAGCTGAGATAAATAATCAACGTGCCAATGCAACCTCTTTTTCTCCTTGCTCAAGTGCCTGCTTATTCTTTTTTCACAACTAACTCCACAAGAGCCTACATAAACGTAATAGCCCTCTTCGATTTTAAATTCTCTACCAGAAGAAATTCTTATTAACCCTTGATTGCAATAAAACAAAATGAGGTATCCCTTCATAGACAAATAGAGAAGTTTAAACATAAAAAAGTTGATAAAGTTTTATTACTGACAATTTACTATTTTATCTAGTGAGTGTTGAAAAGCTAAAAGACGCTAGAGAAGCAATAAGATGTTGCTATAAACTTTCAGATACAGACCTTGATTGCTTATTTAAGCTTCTGGAGCTAAATAAGCCTATAACTTCAGAGGAATTGGCAAATATAATGGGAGTAAGCAAAACTACAATAGAGAATAGTTTGAAGAAATTAATAGAAGTAGGATTAGTAACAAGAGAGAAAGTTAATGATAAGAAAATAGGGAGGCCGAAGTACTATTACTCTGTTATTAATGAAATAGTGAAAAAGATAAAAGATGATTTAGCGGAATGCTCTAAGAGAATGCAACTCTCATTGTAATGCTCTTTTTAACGTCTCTTTGACTTTTTGTATTTTATTCATGTTAACCCAGATACTTAAAAGCAAAACTAAGGAGTTTATTGCTAAACCCGCAGAAGCCCCATATAGCAAGAAGAAGTATGAAGTGGGAATTAAGGCTATACTTACAAGTGTTAACACTAGAGAAGAATAAGCCATGAAAGAGCCCATTTCGTAATTCTTTTTAACGTTAAAATATGTCAAATTTAGAGAGTCAAGAAGGTCTAAAGAATCTAAAAGGGCTTTCAATCCGTTTTTAAGCGAGCTTAGTTTCTCACTAACTTGTTCTGTTACTAAATCCAATGAAGGGAGCATTCTTAAGCCAACTAATAATTGCTCTAATAAATCTTGGGCTTCTTCAGCAGAAACTACATCTAGATAGTTTCTAAAGGAAGAAAGAGAAATTAAAGCCTTCACTGTTTTCCATTCTTTTTCAATCTTGTTAATCCTGGACTTTATTACAAAATATTGCAATGCCATATTAATATTAAAGGCTAATAAACCAGTAAACAACAGCACATAAACTTGATTTACCATTATGATAATTCTTTTGATAACTCATTAATAAGCTCTGCTAGTTGAAATTCTAGTTCTCTCGTCTTTCTTAATCTTTCTAGTACCTCCAAACCTTTCTCTGTTATTACGTAAGAAGAATCTCTCTCCTCTATATACCCCTTCTCCTTTAAGTAATCTATATATTTCTTTAAAATAGTGAAACTTAAGTTTGCATTTTTCATTAATGCAGACTTAGAGTTATAGCCCTTGCTAATGTTCTCTAATATGTCAGTAACTATTTCAAATTGGTCTCTTTTAACTCTCACATGATTAGATTAGAGCACAGCTATAAAAAGGTTTATATAGACTTTTACTTCTGAGGAGATTGAGCCTTTTCTAAGATCTCCTTTAACAGCTTTGAGTCCTTTTCTCCCCTATATTTTTCTATAATTTTTATTATTGCCTCTGTCTCCTCTTTTGTGTAGGGCTTTTCAACTACCTTGTATAGTTTCTCTAAAATTTCAGCCAAAGGCTGTATTGCCTCTATATATTCTGGGATTGTTAATTCTGGCATTGAGTTTAGCAAGGATAAAATACCAGAAGATATAGTCAAAAGACCTTCACTTACAACTTTCTTTAACTCCTCTACTTGCTGATTCTTATCTTGAATCTTTAATATTTCATCTTTCTTTGCATTTAGTTCTTTTATATACTCAACCACTCTCAGCTTGGCTATGTCAAGGTTTATCATTGCATCCCTTACTTGTTTAGATGCGACATACCTTATTTCCCCTTGGCCTAAGTTATTTATCTTTATTAAATCCTTTAGCAGGAGCTCTTCAACCCCTTTCATTACGCTTTCCCTTGTTAGAAAGGGTGATAATGAAGTAAAAAGAGAAGTAAGCTCAACCCCTGCAGGGCCTGCTTGAGATACAGCAGTTAAAATTAACCTATCTCTTTTACTCATAAACTCCATAGGAGACAATAGTTTTGGTGGAAAAAATGATTAGTGCCCCTGGCAAAGTCTTATGGATTGGAAATTACTCCGTTGTTTTCGGAGGAATATCGCATGTAATAGCAATAGATAAGAGGGTGAGGTGCAAAGCAAAAAGTTCAGACTTTTTTATTTTCGAGACAACTTATGGAACATTTAAAGAAAAGGGGAACGAACTAATAGAAAGTGTTCTTAAAGTGATGAGAGAGAGATTTGGGAAAATTCCTCCAGTTCACGTTGAGCTTTATAACGATAAGGAGTTTCAGATAAACGGTAAAAAGACTGGCTTAGGAAGCTCTTCTGCAGCAACTGTTGCCTTAACTGCTTGCATTTATTATCACTTATTCGGCAGACTTGACAAAGACGAAGTTTACAGAATTGCTCAGAAGGCAAATTACATTAGGCAAAGAGGGATTGGAAGTGGCTTCGACATTGCATCTGCAGTCTATGGCTCCATCATATACAGAAGGTTTAAAGATATCGAGAAGGTTGACAGCGAGATTGAGACACTTAAAATAGGGAATTACGAAATGGCTTTAGGCTTTATTGGTGAAAGCTTTGACACAGTTAACTCAGTTGCCAAGTTTATTGAAAAGAGCAATGATGAAGAGTTTAAAGTTGCAATGAAATACATTGACGAAGAAAACGTGATGGCAATTAAGCTCTTGAAGATGGGGAAGATTGATGAGGCTTGCGAGCATATAAGGTTGGCAAGGAAATACCTAAACTCTTTAGCAGAGAGGGTTGTTGGAATTAAAATAGAGAATGAGAAGATAAGGAAATTAATTGAGATAGCCGAAAAGAACGGCGCTTTAATTGCCCTATCTCCCGGTGCTGGAGGGGAATCAGTTTTCGCTATTGGAGACGACTTAAGCAAAGTTAAGGAAGAGTGGAAAAAGGAAAAAGTTATAGTTATTGATTTAAAAGAGGATGAGGGACTAAGAATTGACTCTTGAAGCTGAAGCTGTTGCACCTTCAAATATTGCAATAGTAAAGTACTGGGGGAAGAGGAACGAAGAGCTGAATTTGCCTTTGAACTCCTCACTGTCAATTTCCCTTTCTGGGCTTGAAGTTAGAACTAAAGTTACTTTCTCAACAGAGCTAAGTAAAGACGAGGTTTACATAAATGGGGAAAAGGCAAAAGAAGAGGAAGTGAAAGAGTATAGCGGGAGAGTTCTTGAGATATTCAGAAAGCTTTATGGAAAGAGAATTTATGCTAGAGTTGATTCTTGGAGCAACTTCCCTAAATCTGCTGGCTTAGCCTCTTCAGCTGCAGGGATAGCGGCTTTAGTCTTTGCAGTTAATGAAGCCTTAGGCCTTGGCTTGTCTCAGAAAGAATTGTCAAAAATAGCTAGGATTGGTTCTGGGAGCGCCTGCAGGAGCACTGCTGGAGGGTTTGTTTTATGGGAAAAGGGGGTTAGGGATGACGGAGAGGACTCTTTTTGCTATCAAATATTCCCAGAGAACCATTGGCCGGAGCTAGTTGACATTATAGCAATTGTGAGTGAGAAAAGTAAGAAAATCTCGTCAAGGGAGGGAATGATAATTACTGCAAAATCTTCCCCTTTAATGAAGTGCAGGCTTTCTTTCATTGAGGAGACTTTGCCAAAGGTTATTGACAGCATAAGAAGAAGAGACGAAAAGGAGTTCTACTATTGGCTAATGAGGCACAGCAACAGCATGCATGCAGTAATCTTAGACTCTTGGCCTTCCTTCTTTTACTTAAATGATATCTCTCTAAAGATAATGGAGTGGGTGCAAGAGTTTGGAAATGCTGGCTATACTTTTGACGCCGGCCCTAACCCCCATATATTTACCACTGAGAGGCATAAAGACGAAGTGATAGAGTTCCTCAAAAGCATTGGAATTAGCAAATTCATTATTGCAAAAGTTGGTGGAGGGCCAAAAGTTTTAACATGACTTTAATATCTCCTCATATTTCTTTACTTTGTCTTCCATGCTCTTATGATAGACAATTATTCCTTTTTGCAACTCTTTAATAGACGTTATTATTGAGGAAAACCTAGAGAGCTGAGACACCTTTTCACCATCATAAATATATACTGCCTCATTTGCTTCACTATAGGGGGCGTCAAAGAACTCATAATATATTACTTTGCCTTTAGTCTCCCTCATCAGCTCTATCAGCTCATTCTTGTCAATTTTTGAGAAGCACTCTTGAGTTATGTCTTTCTTTATCCTTTTATATCCTTCTCTAAATAAGATTGGATCTCTGTATTCGGTTTCCTCAATTAGAGACATTATTCTGTAGTCTGTGATTCTCTCTATATCTTGCAAATCAATTTTCTCTTTTAGAAGCAAATCTGCAATTGCATGAGAAAGTATTGCATTATACATTCCAACTACGCTGTGAAAATAAACGTTTTCAAACATGTACATTCTTGCTAAGAGAAATTGCTCAACTATTGGTATTGCTTTCTTTAAGACTGCAATTTTATCGTCAACATAAACTAAAACCCTTTTCAGCCTTTCAATGTCATAAGAGCCGTAATCTACTCCAGCGTAATAGGAATCCCTAAGCAGATAATCACCCCTGTCAGCATCTATAAAGTTAGAGATAATTTTTGATGCAAACCTCTCCTCTTCAGTCTTGGGATTAGAACCAATTACATGAAGAAGAAATTTGACTGGATCGCTAATGTTACTGTTCTTTCCAAGTTTGTCAAACATGTAAGAGTACTTTTCAATAAGCCTAAGGCCAAATTTCACGTGAGTCTCTTTACCATAGTACTCCACGTTAAGGCCGTAAACTTCTTTCGCTACTTGCAATGCAGATTCAAAAGTGTGAGAAAAAGCTAAATGGCCAACGTCATGCAACAAGGCTGAGACAGAGACAAGGGTTTTGTAATCCTCATTTATGAAATCCACTTTCTTTTCAAATGAAATAAAATTGAGGAACTCTTTAGCTAAATGCATTGCCCCTAAGCTATGCTCAAACCTTGTGTGCCTCATCCCTGGGTAAACCATGTAAGCTAGAGCTGTTTGAGAGATGTATCTAAGCCTCTGAAAAAAAGGAGAAGAAACAATTGGCAGAACTTCGTCGCTAATTTCAATGTAACCATGTATAGGGTCTCTGACTATTTTCATTGTGATAAATTAACTAAAGCATCTAAAATAGCTATTGCACCCTCATTTACCCTTTTCTCTAACTCCTCTTTACTTATCCACCCTCCTTTAACTAGGCTGTCACTTATTATTACCACTGCTGCACTCCTCAACTTCCTTAGCTTGCTAAGGATGAAAAGGGTTGCACACTCCATTTCAACTGCAATATTCCCCCTTTCTGACCACTTCTTTGCAAAATCTTCGTCTTCAGCATAAAAGGCATCACTGCTAAACACATTCCCTACGTACACCTTTAGGCCTTTGCTTTTGAATGAGTTATAAAGCGAAAGAGTTAATTCGAAGTCTGGAGTTGCTGAGATACAAGTCTGCTCCTTAAAGTATTGATATACTATGCTACTAGGGTTGTATGATGCTCCAGAGACGATTACGTAATCTCCTAGCTCCAATTCTGGCACTAAAGCCCCAGAAGTTCCGTACCTTACAAAAATTCTTCCTCCTAACATTGCTAGCTCCTCAAGGACTATTGCTATTGAAGGACCTCCAATTCCATGTGTTGCCACAGTTATTCTTTCTCCCTTGTATTTTCCAGTGTAAATTAGAAATCCTCTGTTCTCATTAACTAGAACTGGATCTTCCAAAAGCTTTGAAAGGGTTTTAACCCTCCCAGGGTCTCCAGCTATTATCACTTTTTCTGCAATATCCCCTTTCTTTGCAAGGATATGAACAGGGTTCACAAGATATGATAAATCAGCCTATTAAAATATTCTTCACCACTCATCACAGCCGGCGTTCATCACTTTAAGATATTTATGCTAGAGGGGCACATAAATATTTCGTCGCAGAATCAGAATTCATGAAGGAAAGTTAGTTTACAAGTTTTAACATGAATATTATAAGGTTAGAAAAATTTGGAATAAGGTTTAAAAGTACAGACTCTTTATTTTATCTTATGAAAGAGAGAGTAGTTGAGGTAAAGAGACTAGTAGGAAAGAAGACGGTGAGGGGGAAGACTTACGAATATGAATACTACACACTGCCATTAAACTTGTACATACCGAAGTCTATGGTAGAAAAGCACGGCACCAAATACTATCTACAAGTTGATGAGGAAAACGGAATAATAACAATAAAGCCTACTGAAGAGAAAAAGTGAAATAACTATCCCCCGATGATCCAAAGCTAAATTTTTCCATAATCCCTCATAACATCCTCAAATATCTCCTTTAATTGAGAATAACTGGCATCAACTGAGCATTTCTTGTATGTCTCCCTCCCCAAAGAGTATTTTTCTGGATCTTTCAAGACAATATTTATTTTTTCTGCCAAATCTTTTGGATCCCCTTGTCTAAAGACAAAGCCGTTGCCACCATCTATTACTAATTCACTTACCCCAGCACCACTGCTTACAATTGCTGGCTTTCCGTAAACCCATCCTTCACATACAGCGAGTCCAAAGCCTTCAATTTTAGATGGCAAGACTATAACGTCTGATGCCTCATATATTTTATACAGCTCTTCATCTGGCACATAGCCAGTGAAAACTACTTTGTCTTTCACCCCTATTTCAGTAGCCAAAGAGCTCAACTTCCTTGCCCACGTATCAGCCTTTCCAGTGCCTAAAGCTCCACTAGTAAAGCTCCCATCCCCAACTAATAGGAGCTTTGCGTTGTTCACATATTTCATAGCTTGTATAGCAATATCTTGGCTTTTCATAGGATCCATTCTAGCTACAACAGTTATTATTTTCTCTTCTTTTATTCCATATTTCTCTCTTATTTTTTGAACTTCTTGATTTGAAGCCTTTTTATATTCTGAAGGATCTATGAATGGATAGACTTGCTTCACTTTCCCTTTTACGCCAGCCCTCAGCATTCCTTCTAAGTCCCTCTTTGTGCTCATAATAACTGCATCAAAGCCTTCAAATGCCCTTATTAAGAACTCCCTAACTCTAGGTGAAAGGTACTCTGGGACAAAAGGTATGTGATACCATAAAACTGCTGGTGCTGAAGGGCCAATTATTCCTCCAACTAAAAGTTGCTGAAAGTCGTTAATGAAGTAAACGTCAGTGTCCTTATAAAATTCCAAAAGTTTTTGTGCTGATAACCAGTTGTAAGTCGCATAAGAGATGTAGTCATCTGGCTGTATTTCATACTTTGAAAGGTTGTGAGCTTCGTTGTAAATTCCCTCTTTGAACCTCGTATATCCTTGAAGGTTTTTAGGATCTAAGTCAACAAAATAAACGTATATGTCATTTAATTTGACTTCTGGCGGATAACCTGGGCCTAAGGAAACCCATCTGACTTTGCTGAACTTCTTGCTTATTGAAAGCATCATTTTTGCTACTCCTCCAACAGAAACATAATAGTCTGAAGGGTCTAGCGAAGAAACGTCTATAGGCAGTGACAAATAGCCATATTTCTCAACCAAGTCCCTATAAGTATACCTAAACCTAATAGGGGGAGTTTGAGTGTTTATGGCAACAGAGAACATATTTAAAAAAGCGATTGTAAATTTTTAAAGCTTATACCTTATTATTGTTCGTGAACTATGCTTTCCTATCTAATGGGCTAACTTCAGCCTTGGAAAGTCAAGGGAGCATTGATTGGTTTCCAGTACCTAGGTTTGACTCCCAGTCTATCTTTACAAGGATTTTAGATTATGAGAAGGGCGGACACTTTTCAATTAAACCCCTTGAGTATGAGAAGGTTCAGGAAGAGTACATTGGCTATTCGTTAATATTAAAGACTACATTTAAGAAAGGAGATTCAAAAGCTATAGTGATTGACTTTCTTCCCTTATCATTGCCAGCAATAATTAGGCTTTATGAGACTGAAGTCCCTCTTGAAGTTAATATTTACCCAGTTTTCAATTATGGCTTAATTAACGCAGGGGCAGAAATACAGAAAGAAGGTGTAGTATTTAAAAATCCTCTATCTAAAGAAGGTGTTGAATTGCTAATTTACGGGGAATATGAAATTGTTAGCCCTTACAAACTCATTATAAAGCCTGGCAAAGGCTACCTTTATTTGCTTTACTCAAAGGACTTAAGATATGGTTTATTTAGCCAAAAGGGCTTTGTCTATTCAAGGCCTTATGACGCTTTCTCGAAATTGGTAAGCTATACTGAGAAAGAGTTGAGCAAAGCTAAAAAGACATCAATTAAGGATCTAAAAGATCTTTATTACCGCTCCCTTTCAGTCCTTTTAGGGCTTTTATACAAGCCTTCTGGAGGAATAATTGCATCTCCAACAACTTCATTGCCAGAAATAATTGGTTTAGAGAGGAACTGGGACTACAGATATGTTTGGATTAGGGATGGCTCTTATGCAACTGAAGCTTTAATAAAGGCAGGACTTATAACTGAGGCTAGACGATCTTTAGATTTCATTATAAGCGTTATAGACCCCTCATCAAAAAGCTTTGACCACCCATTTTACACGATTGATGGAACTCCGCCACCAGCAGAAGAAAACCTTGATTGGTTATCTGGCTATAAGAACTCTAAGCCAGTAAGGGTTGGTAATGCAGCATATTTGCAAGTTCAAATGGATGTAGAAGGGGCTTTTATGCAAGCACTTTACCAATATTACAAGGAAACAAGAGACACAGAGTATATAGATAGAAACTACTGGGTCATTGAAGCAATTGCCAATTGGGTAAAGTCTGCGTGGAAAGATGAGAGCACAGACATATGGGAAGAAAGAGGAGTAACTAGGCATTATACTCACACAAAGGTTATGTTATGGGTTGCACTTGATAGGGCATCAAAATTGGCAGAGGCTTTAGGATATAAGAAAGATGCTGATGAGTGGAAAAGTGAGGCAAACAAAATAAAAGAGGACGTAATGAAGAATGGGGTTGTAAATGGGCATTTCGTGAGATATTATGGTGGGGATGAAATAGATGCTGCTCTACTTACTTTGCCAATTTATGACTTCATAGACCCTCACGATAAAGTGTTTTTGAACACTCTAGATAGAATTGAGAAAGAGCTGAGAGTCACTGACGGACTTTACTTGAGATATAAAAAGGATTTCTTAGGCAACGCAGTGCATCCATTTAGCTTAATTACAACTTGGATGGCAAGGGTTTACATAAGGCTAGGGGATTACAGCAAAGCAATCTCGCTGTTAAAAAGGTTGGACTCTTGTGCTAACTCACTAAAGCTTTTAGGAGAGCATATTGATCAAAACACTTGCGAAGCTAGAGGTAACTTTCCTCACTCTTTCCCCCATGCTGGTATAGTTTTAAGTATTATTGAGCTAGAGGAAAGGTTAAATGAAAAGGATAATGCAGTTAATAAATGAAGCTATAGAAGAAATTGAGCGTTATGGGTCTTGCGAATCTGCCTATCAACTGCTTAAGTACATTTCATCAGCAGGAGAAAAGCTAATAAAAGAGGAGGAAGTGAAATATGACTTCACTTTAGATCAGCTAGTGTTGCTGTCGATGAGCAAAAAGATTAAAAAGTACAAGCTATTTGTCTCATCATTCTTCGTTTATGATTACTTAAGCAAGAAGTACAAGGTGCAAGACCCCCTCTTCATTTTTAGGTGGGGAAAACTATATTTCATTTACAGCCCTAGAATTGTTGGAAGGGTTTCGTTGCTCGTGGAAAAAGGGTTCTTGCAAATTGAGAGAAGAGGAGAGATAAAATTGACGAACTTGGGAGAAGAGGAGAGTGAGAATCTGTTTTTAATGTTAAACCAAAGGGATAGAGATGAAATTGAAAAGATAAAAGAGAAAGTTCAACAATTAACTCTTACTGAGCTGAAGATATATACAAAAAAGTATTTGTTTAGTAGCTAAAGCGACTCTAATTTGAAAATTCATACTTGTGCTACATCGTAAATATTTACCTCGCGTACGCGCTTTAGTAACAGTGCAGAGACTAATAGTATTACTGCTGATGATACAAGTATTGTTATAACGGGGATTACAGCATTTACATGCGAGGGCATTGGAACCATATATGGAGTTGGTGTTGCTCCTTTCTCCCAAGAGATCGCTAATAGCAACTCCATAGCGGTGATAGGGTTATACATGCTTGCACTAGGTGGTGTTGCAAAGATAGATATGAAGAAGAGAATCAATGGCAGACCCCATATGAAGTTAGCAATCTTACTAGTAATCGCTCTACCAATCATTATTAAACCGAGGAAAATCCCTAGTGCTGTGATGAACACTGACGATAGTATTATCGCTGATGATAGTATTGCAATATTTATTGATAGTATAAGTTTACCGGCAGTATAGTACATGAGGATGAATAAGACTAGTATTAATGGCGCAAATACTATTGACGTAATAACATATGTTACGAATAAAGCTAGGATTAATTTAATAGGGTTTATTCCAGCATGTCTTACCAGGTAATTGTAAGCCCCAGAACTAACAATTACTTGTCTGGCCAAACCACCCATTACTGCAAATAGAAAGAATATATATGAAAAAGAGAACCATATGGGTAAAGGGCCTTTGGCGCCATATGCACCTATGGCGCCATATAGTAGTCCTAAGTATAATGATGCAAGGATCATAGCTCGTGACAAAAGGGTTGATCTTAAGATTGAGTTAAAGTATATAGAT
>ERZ1684502.146-NODE-146-length-15430-cov-264.946602_pt1 | contig 15430 bp, 17 predicted proteins | sample MGYA00580192_ERZ1684502 | MGnify/ENA primary metagenome ERZ1684502 (study PRJEB41476, sample SAMN13258264) | hydrothermal vent metagenome | biome: caldera [ENVO_00000096]; feature: acid hot spring [ENVO_00002120]; material: acidic water [ENVO_01000358] | place...
GGGAGTAAAATAAGAGAGAGTAAACTGAAAAACAATCAGTATTACTTTTTACGATTTATTATTAAAACTTTACGCTGAATTTTTAGATTGATTGTCTTTTTAAACAATGAGATTAGACATTATACGGGAAAAACATGGGTAATCCATACCGTGCAAAATTTGGAAAAGAGAATGGAAAAATCGAAGTGGATATACATTTTAATGAAGAAGAGTATAAATATCTAGTTCAATATAAAGGAAACTTAACATGGAGAGAATTTATACTGTTACTGTCTGGATACTATGAAGATAAAAGAAAGACAAAGTTACAAATTACTACTCAAGTAATGTAAAAATTAAAGGGGGGACGGAAAAAATGGGCTCTCAATTTGACAATAGTAAAAAAGGGTATATAAACTTTATCAGCGATGAAGCACGAGAACATCTTCTCAGGGTTTGGGCTGTTAATACTGATGTTACAAGAGGATGTTACTCTCTCTTCTTCAAGAATAAAAAGCAGAACTTCTTACTCTGTATTAAAAACAATGAAGAGAATACCACACGCAAAAATGTAATCTTCGCTGAAGATATCGACTCTTTAATCAATCAAGCTATTACAATAATCGAAAATTTTTATAATGAAAATGGCATAGACGATGTTTACATAGGAATAAATCCAGTGAATCTTCCAGAACAAGGGAGAGGTACTGTTAATGATGTGATCTCTACGAAATTCTTTATTGCAGACATGGACTTCAAAGAGGTAGAAATAAAGAAAGAAGAAGTGGAATTTCAAGGGTGCAAGGAACTAGAAGATCACGCTCTCAAGTGTTATTTTGAGCACAACAGAAAGTATTATAAACTCGAAAGACCGTCACTAAATCAAGTCTTACAGTTACTCAAAGAGAATAATATTCCAGTTCCAACTTTCGTCATAGATTCAGGGAGAGGATATCATTTTTATTGGCTTCTCGATAAAGAATATGAGAACTTAGATGAGAAAGAGCTAAAGAAAAAGAAAGATTCTGCGAATATTAAAGTACTATATAAATTATTTGCTCAAGAGTTGCATCTGAAAGTATCACCGCTTTTTGATAAAAATGTGGCTGATATATCGAGAATGCTAAGGCTAGCAGGGACTATAAACACGAAAATAAATAGAATTGCAAAGATTATCGACATCCCAGGGGGTGAAGAATACAAAATTAATGATTTTAGAAAGCTCATTAATGAACTGAGGAATAAACAATTAATTAAAGCAGATGATAAAAAGACAGAATACGAACTGAATAATGACGAAAAAAATAATGAAGAGAAGAGAGAAGAAGAAAATGAAACAAATGAAGAGATAAGAAATGATAATATAACGAGTGATAATAATATCAAAAATGCTAATATAGAGAATAATGACTTCTTACCTGAGGAACTTGGAGAACTTGAAGAAATATCTAAGACGACAGAAACAAGTGATAATGAAGATTATAGACTCTTAACAAAGAAAGAACTTCTTGAGCTATTCGGACTAATAAGCGAAATTTATGTTGAGGGACATAGACAATTCATCTTACTCTGGCTATCAGGGTGGATGGCAAAAGCAAAAATAAATATTCTCTCAGCTGTTGAACTTACTACTTTATTATATAATGAAATCGAAATAACTCACAAGAGAAAAGATAGCCTAGAGGAAAGACTTAGTGCGATTGTATATACTTACGCAAGGAGCGGGGTTGATGTAAGTAAATACGCAGACAAAATTAAAGAAATTTCTGGAGTTGATCTGAAAAATATTCCTCAAATGAGAGAAGAGGCAGTTAAGGGAAAGTCTGGGCTAGAAGAGGAGGCATTTGAAGTTTATAAAGAGAAGATAAAGAATGAAAGCGTAGAAGAGCTCACTGAAGAGCAAATAGAGAAGATAGCAGAACAGAAAACTGATGAACTAATTGATAAAATAACAAAGATATTGAGAAGTCATATACAAGACAAAAGATTGATTAAATATCTTATCGATGAAAGAAGAAAAATTTACGCTGTTGCTGATCGTCTAGTTTATCAATGTGGATATAAAATTGAAGATAAGGATGGAAGATTTTATTTTACGAATGTTGTATTTCACGGAGCACCACTGGAAATTGAAGAGCGTACTAATTTTATCAAAGAGGAGTTAAACATTCCACCTCGATATAGAATAACCTGGGCTATGATGTATAAAGAAAAGAATAATACAAAGCAACTTGAAAAGATATCGCTTCCTGTAGCAACAATTGATGAAATTCTTATATTCTTAGATAATAAAGGGCTAATACAGAATCACGCAAAAGCGAAAGATATGATTAGTAATATCATCACGGCATTCAGGTTTTATGGGCTATTAGAAAAGAATAATAAAGATTTCGCTCCAGGAGTTTACATTGATGAAAAATTAGAAAAAATCTTTGCAGTAGGAATAGATACATCAATGCCATCTTCTAAAGAGATCGACAGATCATTAGATCTTGCTGAAATACTTGCAGATAAGTATTTTCATCATATCGAGACTCAATTCGTTACCGCCTTTCTCTTGAATTTGTTACTTCCGTTTTCATTTTTAATAAAATATCATGCTCGTAAAATGAACAAACAGAGATGGATTCCTGGGCTCTATATTTATGGCGTAAAAGGTGCTGGAAAAACCACGATTGGACTTATACTACGCAGTGTGTGGGGAAAAACAGAATCAACTTATATAATTGGTTCTAGAACTGATACAGTTGCTAAGTTAGGGAGAGTACTTGATGATACAACATTTCCAGTCCAGATTGATGAAGGAGGATTTTCGCTATATGATGACAGATATAAAGACATGATAAAAGGTGCAACGATAGATATATTCAGCAGAGATATCTCGTCAGGGAGAGACAGTAAGTATCCTTATCTAGCATTAGCAAATATAATATTTACAACAAATCATCCCCCACCTGGAGACGATGCTCTCTTAAGAAGATTTGTTGTAATAGCATTAGACAGAACAATTCCTGGAGAACAACAAAAGAAGTTTCATAAAGAAATCGAAACAAGGTTGCATGAACTTCAGCCCCTAGGGAGATTTATAATCAATGAAGTGGTAAAACATCCTGAACTGATTATAAATGACAGACACATTGAAATCGAGTGGAGAGACATTGCACTAGAGCTTTTAAGAAGAGCTTATGAGTACGCGAAAAGGAAAATGCCAGACTTCTGGAAGTTGGAGTACGAGTATAAGGAGTGGGAAGACATAGATACTCTTCAGATGATTAAGGCTACTATTCAAAATGTCGTAACAGATATATACGCAAAGAATAGTCATGAAAAAGATAAGGCGTTTTATGACATTCTTCAAGATGCTCTTAAATTCGGTTGGATACCAGGACTTTATGAGACAAATGAATATATAATTATCGAGCGTAGCTTCTTCGAGAATTATATAAAGAATAAAGTACAAAACATAACTCATATGTCAAGTTTAGCTAATGTGTTAAACTGTGAATATAAAACAATAAGCAGAAATGGAAACAAGGAGAGGGTCATCATATGCAAAAAATCTAGATTTATGAGTCTCTATGAAGATATATATGATGAAGAAGATGAACAAAGAGATCTCGATGATTATTCATCAAGCTAAAGCGTAATATACATATATTTTTTCTTCTGTTATCTTTCTTCTTATAATTGAAAAGATATCTGAGAATCTATTATCAAGGAGATTATCAAGAAAAGAGGCAAACTCAAGGAATGATGCTATTGCGTACTTTTCGTCTGCAAGATTAAACACAAAGAAAGTATCATTTAACTCTGATAATTCTACAAACATCTTTATCTTTTTGTTCTGACTGACTATATTAGCTATAATCTCGTTGTTCTCTTTATAAAGCTCAAAGGAGTAGTCATCAGTGAAAACATTAATCGCAAAACCGCGTAAAATATTTTTATGAAAATCAAGATTAATTATCAAGCCGTCAGATCTGAGAAATAAATGTTTTATTGTTTTTTGCATACTATCTCGATTTTCTGTGAAAAAAGCTATAAAAATTTTACTATTTCAAGGAGGTATTACCTTGAGGGGCAAAGGTACCCCGCAATTACTATATCCTTGAAGATTTTTCTACAAGGTACACGGCATAGAAAAATGCCGTAAAACCCCATTTCTGTACAATTATCGGAGTAACAACTAGACATGTTACCGTGTTACCGGCGAAGATTTTTGTAATTTACGACGTAAAAAATGGAAGTTTTAGACAAGAAATACAGAATGGGGTCGTAAAAACGGAGTAACAGAGTAACAACTGGAAAAGGGGGGGTTTTTTGCACAACACACGCAATAAACATGTATTTTTTCCCTGTTACTTCTGTTCCGATGTTACTCCCTAAAAGAAATAGAAAAATGATAAATATAATATAATTTACATTACATAATTATTGGTTGATTTTCTATGCATTTCTTTCCTAGATTTTATAGAGAACAACGGTAACATGTGGATTTTGTTCCTCCAGAAGTTAGTAGATAAAATTTGAAGTTAATTTACGACAGTTATATCTAACGAAAGTTACTTTCATTCTGGAGACCTACGGGAAAGGAACTTTCTTGATTTTGAGGTGTTATAGCATAGATAAAAAACTATCGCTGTAATCCTTGAGATTTAATAGAAGAAATGAGAAGAACAACTAGACTAGGAATAATTGTGTTACTCTTACATCAAATTACAAGGTTTGAATTTGTTTCAAACTAGAAAAAGAAAAGAGATTTTGCACTTAACGGGGTATCCCCCTTGTAGATTTTTATTCAAGGGTTCAAAATTAAGTGTTCATTATTTATCTTTCCTTGGGGGTAAAATTATCCGCAACAGAAACACACCTGGAATTTGATCATATATCCTATATTATTATATAGGAATTATACTCTTATTTTGTTCAAGCATGATCTTTCTTCTTAGAGAGCATGAGCACTAGCAACTAACTCGCACTTTATTTGTAACGGATTAATCCGTTACCAAGTAAAGTAAGATCTTCAGAGTCATCGCTTCATTCTCTTAATCAAGCAAAGTTAGGGCTGTAAGAGAAGCTCTACTTGTTGCCCTGTTTACAAGTTGTAGTTCTAAAGCATCGAGTTAAAGCAACACCTTGCAACCTGGCACCAATAGTATACCTAATATTAATTATAGAAGTTTATACTATACTGTTGCACTTTTGCGTCAAAGTTAATACAGAAACACACTAGAATTAATTTCAAAGTGGAAGCAATTAATTCGATTCCATCCAAGCCATAGTATATCCTAATTATTAATTAAATTGATATAATGCATTCTCTTCATCAGCAATGGGGAGTTCCACATTATAAATCGCTCGTTGTTCTAACGGATTAATATGTTAGAAAGATTTTTAAACTCTGAAAGCAGAATTTAACTTGAGCAAAAATGCAAGTTGAAGAAAAAATTAAATGTCCAAAATGTGGCGAAGAATGCAACTGGGTTTCAGAAGAAAAAGGAGCATTGTGGTGCTATCACTACTACGGCGTCGAGAAAACTGAGGATGGCAAGACAAAAAAGAAAGTAAAGAAGCACTATATTGGAGTCCCTGAATATTCTAGAGGAAGACCTGGTGAGCAAAGATTACATCGTATTGAAGACAGAATTAGAGAGCTAGAGCTACAGCTTGAGAGAACAAAGAATGAAAATGAAAGAAAGAAATTAGAACAAGAGCTTGATCGCCTCAAGAAAGAGAAAGAGAGGTTGATAGAGAGAATGAAGAGCGTGAACATACATTTGAGACCGATCTCTGATAAAGAAAGATTCGTCAAATACATCAAAGAATCGCTAGAGTTGATGAAGTTTCAAGATGACTTCAACGAAGATAAGATCTTGCAAGTTCTTGATTTAGTTGCTAATTTCTTGAAAGAGAGTAAGGGGGTATTGAGCGAGAAGACATTAGAGAAGCTTCGTGAAATAGAGAATGAGCTAACTGTTGTTAAAAATAATTAAATCAGTCTAACGCAAAATTGCGTTACAAAATAGACATCTTTTTCACACCTTCTTCTCATTCTCTCTGTAGAAATGAATATCTCTACTTTTTCATCTTCTGTTAAATTCTCTTTTTTTATTTTCACAATGTTGAAAAGATAGTGTGATTAAGACGCTTCTCAGCATTCCGTTTTCATCCTCATTTTTCCATTGCTATGAAAAAGTTGAAGTTGTGTCTTTCATGCTAAAATGATTTTAATGTACCCCCCGCATGATTTTCCACCTTGTATAAAAATCTACAAGCTATTTTTTCATTGCGGGTACTCTTACCCCCAACGGCTGATATATAGCAGAATACATGCTTTTTATTAACTTTTTCTCACAAAAAAGTAAAATAAGGAATGGGGTTAAAGATGTTGATCTTTCCTTGGGGGTAAAATTGTCCGCAACGAATTATTTTATACAAAGTTTAAAAAGACAGAGAATGATATTTAGAATTATGATGCAACAATCTAGTGAAAAATCTTATCTTAAGATGGTAACTAGATATGTGAGAGATGATAATGTCTCACTCTTTATTAATTTTCTCTATGGAGACACTTATTATTATAAGGATAAGCTTTTCAGCCTGGGATTTAGATATAGCCGTTTTTCGAAAGATTTCTACCGCGTCTTAACTGATGAAGAGAAAGAGAATGAGTTTATAGCCCAGGTTCTCTCCTCGCTTGATAAAATTTCTTATACCCCCTTCTTAAAGAGGAGAATTGATGATTCGATTGAGAAGTTAGAAAAGATGATACAAGAGAAATATAATATGAAATTAGCGAGAGCACAAGGAAAATTTTGTAAAGCTGATGCTTCTCTTAATTTCTTTCTCCTTTTGAAGAATTTTCATTATAATATCTACAATCAATGTTTCTCTTCATTGCCAAACAGATTCGTGTCAAGAATTATATCTTCAAGAATTGATAAAGAGATTTTATCATTTGATGAATTTCTTCAATATAATCCCATCATAACAGTTAATGATGCTAGAATTTATTTACATCTTCAAGTTTTTCAAAATTATCTTAAGAATCTCTATGTAATAACACCCTCATCAAAAGACATCAGAGAGTTTGTTAGAGAGAACTTTGAATATCTTGTCGAAAGTGTATCTCAGTTCTTCGTTTCCTCATTCATGAAGAGAAATAGATTCTTTATCTTTGTAGAGTCACTAGAGAAAGATCAGATTAAGAACGAGAATAATGAGAGCAAAAAGAAAGAAAAATAACCCCTTGTAGATTTTTATTCAAGGTGTTTTCCCCTTGCGGTTATCTTTACCCCCAATGATGCTAAATATCAATTGTAAAGTGATGAGAAACTAGAAGTTAAAACTTATATACTTCTCTTTTGTATCTCTAATTAATGACAGAAGTCCAAATTGAAAGAAAAAAGAGGACAAGGTATGAAATTATACATGATATACTATCTCAATGCGAGAATGGTGCTAAGAAGACTTGGATTCTCTACAAGGCAAATCTTAGCTATGAATTAGCGAATAATTATATTAGTAAATTCATAGAAAAGAAGTTAATTGAACAAAAAGACGATCTTTATTATCTAACAGACAAAGGAAAGATGTTGTTATCTCTTCTAGCATCTTATAAAGAGAAAAAGAAAGAGTTAGATCAGGTTGCAACACAGATAAAAGAAATATATGAAGAATGAAAAAGAAGAAAAAAGAAAGCTGATTTAATCCTCTTTTTCTAAATCTTCAACTTTAACAGCGATGTTTTTTATTTCGTTAGAAAGAATTTCATTTATAAGCTTTACGATCTGAGAGAGATTAATAGTTTCATTTACAATCTCTCCATTGTCTTCTTCATCATAATATCTTTCATTATCATTATCATATTCCACATTAATTGTGAGATCGTTGCCGTTATAATTATAAACATTATCTGTTAAATAAGCTAGAAGTTCATTAATCATTTTAGCCACATCTTGAGCAGAGATATTGTTGTTTTCCCATTTTTCGTAGTATTCATCACTTGTTACAAACTCGTCTTCCCACGCACATGGCATGCAGTCAACTGGACCTACAGAGTAATCTGTTCTATATGTAATTTCGTAAGTATGTCCAGAATAGTCATCAGCGTCAGGGTATTTAGTACGCGACTTTGAAAACGACTTTGTATATTCTATTTCATAGCCATCAATAGCTCCAGGAACGTTTAAATGAATTCTTTCTTCATACTCTTTCGATAAATAGTATCGATAATAATCACCTGTTATGTCAGTTTCATTATTTTTTCTCTTAATTTTAATATCTAGTCCGTCAAACTCTGAACAACGTATCTTTAAAACTATATCAATGTTTAGCCAATCATTTTTATAATTTATTGTTAGTCTTTTGTTTAGTTCTTCTTTTTCAACTTCTTCTTGCTCACTCATTCTTCTCACCCTGCAGTTTTTCACATATTTTCTTTATTTCTTCTGTTAATTGTTTCACTTCTGTATCATCAGACATAGCTAGATCTAATAGGAATTTCTTCCAGCTCTTTTCTCCTTTCTTATTTGTGAGTTTTTTGTATTCCTCTTCTGTGACATATATTTCTATGTGCTTTATTTTTTCGTTTTGATTTAATTCATTCATTTTATATTCATTCATTGTTTAGTCATTTATTATCTTATTTTTTGAGTTTATAAATCTTTGCATATATTTAAATTTTACGCTATATGGAGCTAAATTGAAGTATTCGCCTTGTATAAATTTATACAAGGGCGTGTATTTTACGCAGTTTTGCCGTTCCTACGTTGCAAAGTTTTAAAAGAAATGAATTCATATATAATATTATGAGTACAAAATCAGAAGAAAAAGAAGGATGGACAACCTTACATGTGCCAAGAGAAGTTCTAGATGTGGTTAGAGAGATTAGGGAAAAGGAGAAGGGTAAGGCAACCTGGGAGATTGTACTCGAGGCATTGAAGAGTAAATATAATGAGCTGAATATGAGTCCCCCTAGTCATCCTAGGGCCGAATCGAAGAGAACTATAGATGAAACCTGGGCTGATTATGTTAGTTATGAGATTATGAAATTATCAACTAATTTTATAGAGTTCATGAACGACACATCAGATAAGAAATTCGATGTTTTGATGAAGAGACTGCAAGAGGTTCAAAGAGTACTAGAAATTGATACTTCGGAAGTTCAAAAAATGACAGAAGAATATTTCAAGGATAAGAATATAGAAAATAAGGAGAAATTATTTAAGGCTTATCAAGGATTAATAAAAAAGATTATGATAGACGCCTTATAAGGAAAAACATGATTTATTTTTTCTCTTCTATTTTCTCTTGTATTTTCTTTATCTTCTCTAGCAATATCTCTCTTTCGTTGTCATCAATTGCTACTTTATCTAAATTAAATAATATTGCATCAAGCATGTTTTCAAAGTCTCTAGCTGTAAATTTCTCATCAATTGTCATGTTTCCTAAAAGCTCATGAAGATATCTGTTTTCCCTTCTAGAGTTTACTAGTCCTTGTAGTCCTAATTCATTGAATCTCTCAACATAATCATATTCTTTAGCTCCAAGGTAGTGCCATTCTACATTTTTCTTTCCAGTTTTTTTAGAAACTACATTCTTATGACCAGCGTAGAAATAATCATGAATCTTTTTCTCTCCTTTTTCGTTTACATATTCTATTTCGTCTACTCTGATATAATCTATAATTTTGTCACAACGAGGGCATTTCATCCCAGGAGCGATTAGGGCTTCTTTCTCTAACATCTTGATTTCTTCTTCTGTAGCTGATCTGTGACTTACTTTCTTATTTTCTCCCTTTTTGTTTATTTGTGAATTCATCTTGTATAACACAATTATACAATGTGAATTCAAAGCTTATATATTTAACTTATGAAAACTTGTATTTTTCTCATCTCCTAAGCAAATAATAAGAAGGCGAATTGACAAGATAAGTGCTAGTTAACTTGACACTATATTATTTAATAATACGCATAGAAATTTTATGTGTTATAATACTGAGTTTATTGATCTTGTGAACATTCTTATCTCTAATGATTTTTCTCGTGAAAATGGAATTATGGGATGCAAATAAAAAAACAAGAAAAGTTTTTTGCATTCATCTCTCTTCTTTTTTAATAATTCTTACAATATGATGACTCAATCAGATACATTATTAATTTATGTAATGTATCTTTCTTCTTTAACGTACTTCCTGGGGGTCTTATTTTACGCTTTGCCAATACCAGTGGAAGGCGTAAAGAGATGGGCTCCAACACTGATAAAAGACTCAATTTATTCATTAGTGTGGCTGTCAATATACAATGATGTGATCAATTTAGCAAATTATATATTACATAAAATTCTCAATCTTTCATGGACTGGGTATTTTGGTTCAATATATCTAATGTCTACTGGTGTCACTGCTCAGTTTGTTGCCCTCGAAATCATAAAAAGTATAACAATGCCTGTAACTTCAATTATGTCATTTTTCTTAAAATCCTCATCAACAACAACGGCTACTACCACAAGTAATGGGATATCTTCACTTGTAAGCTCTCTCACTGGTAATTCGTTAAATATCTTGATTCATCAAACTCAAACAATTATGATGTCTCTTTATTTTATTATAATTCTCTCTGATGTAATTTATTATGGAATGCCGTGGCTCCTTTCTCTTGGAGTTCTTTTAATGTCATTGCCATTTAGAATTGGGAGAAGTGTAGGAGCAACATTAATTTCAACGGTTCTAGTGTTTTATATTGGTCTGCCTGGAATGGCATCTCTCATGAATTTTATATATCTTCAAGGATTTGGAGCTTTTGGAATATCCATTCTTATTTTTACACTTGCTTCAATAGTATTTTCTAGTGCAGGTCTTACTAATATTTTGTTAGTTCTCCCAATTGAATATGTAAGTTTTGTTGTAGCTCCAATGGCTTATATAACAACATTAATTATTATTTCACTTGGTCTTGACCGTGTAATTGCGGAGAGTGCTAATCAGTTCCCATTACCTAAAAAGCTGATTTGAAGTGATAAAAATGACTATACAGCCTGAAACGCTTTTAACTTACGCGTTGTATTTATCTTCTCTAACATACTTCCTGGGGGTCTTATTTTACGCTTTGCCAATACCAATGAAGAGAATAAAGAAATGGGGACCAACACTGATAAAAGACTCAATTTATTCCCTTGTCTGGTTATCGATATATAACATTATATTTTATCTAGCACACTTAATAATGTATTATCTAAACATATCCTGGCATCATTATTTCAATGTTCTACTGTCTGACATTATCAATCTTGCAATAGTTGAAATGATTTTAATGTTATTTTCACTCGCTGAATCGCCTGGACTTCTCTCAATAGTACCATCTTCAGGGTGGGGAAAAGTATTATACGGTATTGCGAAAACTGGTGCCAGTATCGCTAATATAAAAGCTTTAAGTGATGCAATTGAAGGTTCATTAACAACTTATCTTGTAATTTATTATTTATCAGAAATTATTTATTACGCGACACCTTGGCTAATCGCTCTTGGAGTTCTTTTAATGTCTCTTCCATTTAGAATTGGAAGAAGTGCGGGTGCGGGATTTATTGCAACTGCATTAACATTTTATGTTGGACTACCACTAATGCCTGAATTTGCTTCAGATTTAACATTCCTTATTTATGATCATGTTTTTGCATCGCTAACAGTTAATACAATACAAGCTTTGATTTCGTTAAGCATATTAAATGCAATTGGCTATTTCATATTATATTATATTATTTCTAGGGTACTCTACTTCTTCATTCTTATTGAAATAGCAAATGCACTTGGCAGAGTAATTGCAGAGAACGCTGTTCTGCCAATAAGGTTGGACTTAATCTAAACAGATTTCTAATAATAAATCGATCTAGTATACCACTGTTTCGTTCAATTGTTCTTCATATCCACCATAGCTCTTAATTTCTACAGTCAAGTTACCATATAAGTTTATATTATTTGTCAAAGTAAAGTTAAATTCTTTTGCTGTCAAAGGTTGTAACTCAACAGTGCTGTTAAATAAAGTTATATTTCCGTACTGTATTTTCTCTATATAGACTGGAAACGGCGAGAAGTTTACTATATAATAATAAAGCATTGAAGTATTTGAGATTGCATATGACTCAACGTCAATTATGTTTGTTAAATTAGAATATGCTACTTTTACAACATATGCAGTTGTATTTTCAGTCATACTCGAATTTCCTGTCATGACATAAAACTTAACTGTAGCATTACTATTCATAATGTTTTTTAATTTGAAATACACTGTAAGGTTTTGAAAGTTTATTAATGGAATATAATGATTGAACACTGTCGTGCCGTTTACAGAGATATTTTTTATTAAAACATTTTCATCGCCAGAATTAACAAATGTAAGCTGAAGTACACTAACATTATTACTAGACAAAATTCTTGCTTGAGAATAGACAGACTGATATGCAACACTTGTATTGTTTAAGAATATACTTGACAAGTATGAATTTGGCGAAACGAGATAGAATGGAACAAAGAAAACTAATATAAATATGGTTCCAACAAAAAATAAAAATAGTAATCTTAACAAATTCATTCTGACTTTCCCCCCTAGAAAATTCTTTCGAGTCTTATTGGTATACCACCAGCAGATTCTGCAATAACTTGAGAAAGTTTACTCGCTATACCAATTAAAATGAAGGCATAAAGAACCCTGGAAACAATAAAATAAAGGACGAAATAGAGAAAGCCAGCACTTAAACCGAAAGAAAATATAGAAGATACCAAATTTTCTACAAATACTGTAATATTTGAAGTTGAATACACACCTCCAAAAATTACTCCTGTAAATACTGAAGCAAATGTTGGCATCAATGGTAGTCCAACATAAAATGTTAATGCAGTCGCAATAAGTGTTCCTCCAACACTTCTGCCGAGTCTGAATGGAAGAGACATTAAGAGTATTCCAAGGGCGATCAGCCAGGGTGTCGCGTAATAAATAATTTCCGCAATTACATATATCGAAAGATATACAAACAATGCTATCTCTGCCACATCCTTAAATGGCGTAGCTATTGATGATACTACGCCAGACACAATTGTTAGAGCACCAAATCCTAGCTTTCCACCAACAGTAGTCGCTGCCGTCATTTTACCTGCCAGTTTTGAAGTTATTGCACTACCAGCACCAGAGCTCAGAACAGACATTACAGCATAAACTATAGCTATGATTACAATATCGCCAGTTAGTGACGCAAAATACCCAGTCCATGAAAGATTGAGAATTTTATGTAATATATAATTTGCTAAATTGATCACATCATTGTATATTGACAGCCACACTAATGAATAAATTGAGTCTTTTATCAGTGTTGGAGCCCATCTCTTTACGCCTTCCACTGGTATTGGCAAAGCGTAAAATAAGACCCCCAGGAAGTACGTTAAAGAAGAAAGATACATTACATAAATTAATAATGTATCTGATTGAGTCATCATATTGTAAGAATTATTAAAAAAGAAGAGAGATGAATGCAAAAAACTTTTCTTGTTTTTGCTTACATTTAGAAGGCTAATAATAATGTCCTGATTCTTTTAGATTCTCAATTAAACTATTTTCATATTCATATTCTTCAAATTCTTCAATATCGTAACTATCACTTACTGTGATTTGTATCTTTCTATGATTATCGTCTATTTGAGTTATGAATATTTCAACTTTAAACTCAGGATACTTTGATCCTTCTTTTTTATAGAATTTTTTATCAATTATGTTATCCTCTAATTTAACATCACTTTCAACAATCTTCACGCATTCAATATCATGTGCATATCCATTTTTATCTGTATATACATAATCTTCCTCATTGTCATCATAAGGATGTCTTTTTATCTTACAATTCACTTCAATTTCTTTCTCTTCTTTATCTGTAAGCTCATTTAATGCAATTTCAATCATTTTAGCTATTCTTTTTAGCTCATCCATTTTTGAATTCCCCAGTTATTCAATTTGAATTCAAGTATATAAATCTTGATGACGCTTTTTTTAGCCTTGTATAAAAATCTTCAAGGGGGTATTGTCTGCAGTGATGATAGTATAAGTTGACATCATTAGAGAGAAATAAATAACAGAATCGTGGAACCGTCAAAGCAAAGTTAAAATAGTAGTTTATACAAAAAACGAGGTTACTTAAAATAATTCAAGCAGTATATCTTCTCATTGCTTTTCTCTTCTTTGAAAACGGAAAAAATAGCTTTTCTCTTTTCAAGTCGATTGAGATAAGTATAGAGAGTCTTCTTATTTATGTTAAGTTTAGCATGAATTTCATTAAATGTTAAGCACTGATCAGGTGCCGAAGCTAACAATAAAAGAATCTCTTCTGAATGCGTGAATTTTCTGTTTTGCATCATATATATGCATTCTCTTTTTGATTAAAAAGTTTAACAAATTATACGAAGACATACAAATCATTAGCGAATTGTCATTTATCTCTCTATATTTAAAATTTAGTTATATACATGCAAAGCTTAGAGTATATTTATTATGAAATTAGAGAACTCAAGGGGCTAAGGCATTATTATATTCTTACTCTTTATGGAAGAGATGCATTAAAAAATCGAGACAAATTAGAAGACTTGGGCTTTATTTATGACAAAGTTAGCAACTCATTCTCAAAAGTCTTCACAACGAAGAGAAAGATAGAATTAATTCTCAAAGAATTAAACATTGATTATAAAGAAACAAGAGATAAGATAGTTGATGAGGCTATTACTAAACTCCAATATTATTATAATAGTGTAGTAGGTAAATTTTGCTATGGAGAGAAGGAGGATTTATTTCTTCTTTTGAAGAACTTTCGCTATAGTGTAAACTTCAAGTGTTTCTATTATATTCCAACAGCACGCTATCCTGACATCGTTCTTATGAAATCAATAAAAAAGAAATTATCTTTGACTGATTTTATCAAAGAGACAAATGCAAAGATTTCTCTCAATGGAGAAAAAGTTGTTCCTCTTAATGTTGTCATCCCCTTGTATAAAAATCTACAAGTTTATTTTTTGACCCTTGAACAGTCAATCTCTTTATTGGGAAAGCTTAACAGCTTTCAAGTGAGACAACTATTAGCTCATGTAAATAATCTATTTCCAGTATGCTCAATGAACAACTTCGATGAAAAAGAAAGAAGATGCAAAAAGCTTGAAGCACTCATTATTTTCAGTTAACTATAATTCTCATAACATAGATTATGCACACTGATTTTCATAGAAACTTAAATAGGATTTCTTACAAATTGTTATATGACAAAGGATGCTAAGCATGCCTCGTGAAATAAAAATCCATGTGAGAGAATCAGAAAATCTCCCAGTGTTAGCAGATGAAGAGTACAGAGTCTATTATCTAGACAGTAACAAAAGAGCGAGACAGGTTTTAGAATCAGTGCTAAACAGCAGAAAGAAAGATTT
>ERZ1684502.147-NODE-147-length-15328-cov-389.565246_pt1 | contig 15328 bp, 18 predicted proteins | sample MGYA00580192_ERZ1684502 | MGnify/ENA primary metagenome ERZ1684502 (study PRJEB41476, sample SAMN13258264) | hydrothermal vent metagenome | biome: caldera [ENVO_00000096]; feature: acid hot spring [ENVO_00002120]; material: acidic water [ENVO_01000358] | place...
TATCGATTGCCTTCAATTTCCAGGCTTCTTCTTGACTGAGGACTTGTCTCATTCCGACCCCCCTGAGTGCACGGTGGTTGTGCTGTCTAATAGCTGTTTTATCTCGTCGATTAGCTTTTTCGCTCTTGTCTCATCTCCTTTCTCTATTTTGCTGACAAGCAGTGTGTATTTCATGAAGAGAATAAGAATCTTCATCTTCCCCTGCGTGTTCAGAGGAAACTTCTCTAACAAAGACTCCTCGATAATGCAGACTACGTTGTTATTGATATTTTCGCAGTGTGCAAACTCGCCAGCTGTATCGCTCTTTTCCACAATATCGGTGATTTTCAAATGCCTTCTGCCTAGCGATTTCTCTATCCCTAAAGTGCTGAATTTTTTAATTATATACCCAGCGATATTATACATTTCTTGTGTTGTTTCTGCTTCATCGAGTTGCATGTTCAACCCCCCTATCACAAATGCGACATGCAAGTATAAAAATCTTGTGGTTTTACACTTCACTTTTAGAGATAAAAAACGAAGCTCAGAGTGTGGGTACCCAGCGACAGACAGCAAGGCTGAGAGAAAAAATCAATTATCACATACTTGACTTGCGTTTTTGCAAAAGAACCAATATAAGTGCTCTCTGCATTTTCAGTGGCACACTCACCTTTGATGTCGTCTGGCACAACTACTAGTGCTAGCATGTCTTAGCTGAGTCCGACCCATTTTCAGGAGTCAAGAATCTTTACACGACCACCTTAGCTGGGAACCCAATATTGGGTACCCACTGCATTTGCGCATTTATACTTGCATTTCGAAATTATCTTGGGGGATTGAATGAAAGAACCCCAAGTCTCTAAGACTCCAAGACAAAAGATATTATCATTAATATCGAGGCTAGACGCCTACATCTACAGATTGAAAGAAAGGAAAAAGCATATAGAGATGTTTTCACTTCCTGTAGAGATATATTACCACAGTAGCAGGGCTGAAGAGCTAAAAAGAGAGTTAGAAGAGATAAAGAAAGAAATGACGATGCTGAGGTTTATCGAAGAAGTGCTAATTATAGTTTTGAGAAAATTCGAGGAAGGAGAAATGGCGATAGCAATGAAGATGCTCGACCTTCTTAAAGAGGAAGTAAAACCACTCGTACCAGAGATCGCTTTTGATCTCGAGGGCGTTAAGGAAGAAATGCTTAGAGCAAACGAAGACGAAGCGGTGCTTTCGCTCGAGCAATCCCTTGTTAGTGTTAAAGAGTCAGATTAATTTATTCCTTTTTTATCTTACTAAGGTTAAGAAATAAGCTTGTGATTTTTCTGTATGTGTTTGTGGAATCCCAATATTGGGTACCCAAAGCAAAAATCTAGAGTACTTTCTTTAAGGGGAAGGTTTAAATACTACTTTATACTTATTTTTCTCAATGAGGTTCGATACGTCATTTTTAAAAGAAGATAGAAGAATAACAATACATGTATATGACAAGAGTGCGATTCTATGGTCATCAAACAATCAAGACAGAGCTTGGCTAAGAATAAAGCCGAATGGCATTAAGGGATTTTACGACAGTCCTTCAAACTTCGCTGAGTTTGAGGTTAAAGGAATCCGAGAGCATGACATCTCAGAGGTGAAAGAAAAGACACTGAAATGGGTCTCGCTGATAACATCTTTGTTCAAGGTGGACAGTGAGGTTAGGAATGGTGTGCTGAAGTATGGGAATGTCAAGGTGCTTTTTTCGTCAGAAAAAATAATATTTCTCTACAAGGGTAAGGCACTGATAAAGATAGAGCCTGATTACTATATAGTGATGAGGTACAGAGACAGCGAAAGAAACATCTACATGAGCTTCTATGACGACAGCGGAGGTATTAAGACAAAACCCGTCACTGTAAACGACTTGCTGGAGTCCTCCAAGGAGTTTGCAGAGAGGACACTTGACAAAATCATGAGATACTTTGACCAGTACTGTCTGAGCTTCAAACCGAAAGCCTGATTAACCTGATTTTCACTTTTTTAGTTGTGAGAATTGCAATCGGAAATACTTTCTCACTCTTCTTAAAGGAGATGAGAAAGGACAGAGAGCTCTCTTCAGCTTTTATTCTCTACCCACAGTTCTTTGACAGCAAGAGAAAGCTGTTGCAAAAGGACTACAAAAGCTATGTTCACGACGTGTGGTATCACAGAAAAGAAATTGAATATGCTATTTACCCCGACTACATGAGGGAGGAACTGCCTTTGCCAAAAAGCATTAAGTACATCTACGTTATCCACGACATCGAAAAAGACGCTAAAGCGTTTTTCCGCTTAAGTGAAAAGTTTTCGCTCGTTGCAGGTTATGCTAGTGACGAGAGGTACAGGGACTACACGCTCGAGGAGTTCCTGCAAGTTTTCGCAAATGTGAAAAAGTGGTACCTCGGTGTTTCAACTAAGAGAGAGGCAAAGGAGGCAGTCAGTTCGGGTCTCGACTACATGGACATCACCACGATGGCTTTAGGTAGCTTTAAGGATCTGCACAGCTACGAAAGCGTGAAAAAGCTGTTGCTAAACTTTCACGACTTTGTGAAAAAGGAGGAGAGGCAGAAGAGGCTCAGCGAGTGGATGATCGAGGGCTAACTGTCTATAAAAGCATGAACAATAACCATATAACTGTACTCCCCAAAGCTAAAGAAAGAAAAAGTCTAACAAACTTAGCTATAAGATCGTCAGAACTTCTTCTGAAAAATGGCTCTTCCGCTATCATTACGTCTGTTAAGAAAAGCAATGCAAACAGAATCCAGTACACTGCGGTGGCATAGAGGAGCAAAACTGACTGGTAGTCCATATTTTGATTTAACCCAATGAGGTATAAAAATAGATCGGAGAATATATGGATCCTGCTTTTCGAGGCAGTATTTGCCACTGGATCCCCAATATTGGGGAACCCAACACAAACGAACGTACTTCCCCCTCACGTTAAGCACTTTCGCACTTCTTTATAGTTGTTTTTTATTATATGTTCAACATACATTGCGTATTCACTGCTGAGCACTAAAACCCACGCAGACTGCGATAAAATAAGTTTATTAGCGGTGAGGTATTAGTGAGCAAAGAATGCCCAGTTTAGACATAAACAGGCAAAAACTTAACGAGATAATAGAGGATTTAAAGTATATCTTTTCGCTGGATGAAATAGACGCATCAGATATTGACAGTGTAATCAGCAGACTGAAAAGCCAAGAAGTCAAATCTTATATTGAAGACTTGGCTCGCGGTTCAAAGCCAGAAGCAGCATTGAGAGAGGCACTGCTGGCTGGCAACTCCGTCTTAGGGAAATACCTGTTTGGCTATGCTAAAGCTTCTCCAGAAGCAAGAGAAAACGTGAGTGGCTTCGTTGATTATAAAATCACAGACCAGTCCCAGCACGTCATTTTTTTAGAGTTAAAATCCTTGTTTGCACCAATCAGAGACAAGACTGGTGCAATAAAGAAGCTTAAGCAACAGAAGCTGAACTGGGAAGCCCACAAGGAGCAGATAAAGAAGTATATTAAGGGGGAAGCGGAGTATGTAGTCCTAACAAACTTAAAAGATTGGGTGTTCTTCAGCAGGGGTCTGAACCCTGATGACTTAAAGCCGTTTTACTCAACCACTTTCCTTGAGCTGATCAGAGAATACGAGGTAATTGGGAATTTAAAAGATTATGCTGATAGAAAAGAATACCAATCAGAAAGAGAAGAACTAGATGAGAAATTCTTTGACAGCTTGAAGGGGTGGGTCAAAAAGCTGACCGAGGTCGAATTTGAAGACAATGGAAGAAAGCTTGAGCTGATAATCGGGCTGATTAACAAGTTCATATTTATCCAGACTCTGGATGACTATGGAGTTATTGAATTCAAGTGGGTTAGGAACAAATGGGATCAGGCTGAACGAGATTGGAAAAGCAAGGGGAAAATGAGAGTATTAGAGGAATTTTTGAGCTATGTTGATAAATTCTTTTATGACTATTACGACACTGAACTATTTAGGGACAGCATTTTAAAATATGTAAAGAAAGACCCTAAAAACATCGAAAGGCTTTACGACAGCTTAAAAACTGTCTTGGGTCTGACTTACTATGAACAGCCAGTCATAAAAGGAATAATGCAGTACAACTTCAGGCTTATTAATGAGGATGTACTGGGGAAAGCTTACGAGACCTTTCTGGCAGAACAGAGGAAAGAGCAGGGGGCATACTACACGCCAAGGTACATCACTGAGTACATCGTCAAAAACACGGTTGGCAGACTTTATGACGAACTGCTAGAAGAGATAAAGAAGAGCTTAGAGGCTGAAGACCTTGATAGAGCTCTGGAGCTGGTGAAGAGGTTTACTTCTGTCAAGGTATTAGACCCTGCATGCGGTTCAGGTTCATTCCTAATTAAAGCACTTAGGGTGATTAAAAGCAGATATGACGAGCTGAATAAAATGGTTGAGGAATTTGAGAGAAAGCACACAAAATCACTGTTAGATTACATGCAGGGCGAGAAAAGAAGGAAAATCAATGAAATTAAAAATATAATAGGCTCTGAAAATGAAAGAGAGCTGATATCAAAGATTATATTGAGACACATATACGGTGTCGACTTGGATGAAAGGGCTTTAGAAATTGCTAAGCTTAACATTTGGCTTGAGGCAATAAAGATTGCCCCTTCAGAATTTAGATTTGACAAGCTGCCAAGCGATGTGGAACACATACTGCCAAACCTGCATTTAAATTTGGGGAATGGCGATTCACTTATATCTCTGCCGTTCGAGGACATGGTAAGCTGGCTGAACAGATACAAAAACGAGCTTACTAAGCTTAGGCTTGAATACCTCAACAACCCATCTGACCCAAGACCAGTAGAAGAAATTGAAGACATAAAGCAGAAGATAAGGGGGGAGCTTGACGCAGAGTTCAGAGAGCTCTTAAGCAGAAAGAACCTCACCAAGCTGATGGATTTTGCAAAACCATTCTACTGGTGCTTAGAGTTCTGGTTCGCCTTCTTTGATGACAGTGGGGAGCCTCTCCCAAACCCTGGCTTTGACGTAATTATTGGGAACCCCCCATACGGCAGGATAAAGCAGTTAATTAAGGAGAAGGAGAATAAAGATGTGCTCAGCAAATACTACAGCCTTGCCTTTTCACACCAAGGGGGAAACTACAACTACTACAAGCTGTTCCTTGAGAGGAGCTACAGCCTGCTGAAAGAATCAGGGTATTTCTCAATGATATTCCCCACAGCCTTCTTAGGAGAAGAAGACTCCCGCTCTTTGAGAAAGCTCTTCTTTGAGAACACCCAAGTACTGAAAATCCTGCAGTTCCCAGAGAAGACGAAAGTATTCCAAGACGTGACCCAAGATGTCACAGTGTTAGTATATAAAAAGACAAGAGCGAGTGCAGACTACACTTTCGAGGTTAAGACAAACATAACAAGTGAAGAGCTGAAAGACCTCGATAGGCTAAGCTTCCTTCAGCTCAAGGTAAGCGAAATAAAAGAGTATGACTACAGAATTCCTGTGTTTAGCAAGCCAAAAGAGGAATGGGATATCTTAAAGAAGATCTCTAAAATACCCCCGTTTAAGGGAATAGGAGAGATTGGAGAGGGTGAACTGCATGAGACAAAACACAAAGAGTTTTTATCAGAGAAAACGACGGGAGACCTAGTTGTAAAAGGAATCCACTTAGACCAATATTTTGTTAACCTAGACCCAGATGGGCCTCAGCCGAGGTGGGTCAGAAAAGATGATTTCTTAAAGAAGAAGCCAGAGGCAGGAGAGAACATAAGGCATGAGCGGATAATAGGGAGAAACACGCTTAACAGGGCAGTACGCCCAAGATTGAGGTTTGCCCTCCTCCAGCCGGGCATAGTAATAACAAACTCAATTAAGTACATAATCCCTAAGGACAAAGAGCTGGACAAGTACTATATAATTGCTGTCTTGAACTCCAGCTTGCTGAACTGGAGATTTGAGCTCTTCTCAAGCCAAAACAACATAAGGAATTACGAAATAGAAGAGCTCCCGTTTTTAAGGGCTGATGCAAAGGGTCAGCAGACTATTGCCAGCATCGTTAAAAGGATAATCGAGCTGAAGCAAGCCCGCTATACATGGTTTAAGCTCTGGGACGTGTGGCAGAAAAGGCTGAAAAACAGGGAGACCACGCTTTACGACATTTTGAAAGAAGACCTGAATTCACTCCGCTATGGAAAGAGCAACAGAGCATGGAGCAGAAAAGCGTCAGCTTACCCCGAAAGCGAAAAGCAGTTTGACGACTTTGAAGTAAGAGGGATTGGGGCAACCCTGAGAATATACGGCATGACAGGGGACAGCTATGAGGTTGCTGGAGAAATAGAATTCACCGACGAGAAGCTGATGAGGGTAGTTTATGCATCTGTTGTTTCTGCACTAGAGTCTAGTTCAAAGATATCAAATTTATCTCAGCTCCTCAAAAAGACAGTCATCCCGTTAATAACGCCTAATGAAAAGAGCAACACAGCCAACATTTTGACCAATATAGGAAAAGAGTGGGCTAACAGCAGCATCCCGCCAGATATTGTAGAGATCGATAATAAGATAAGGGATCTCACAGCTGAAGTCGACGCATACGTATTTAAGCTCTATGGGCTAAATAAGGATGAAGCTAGGGTAGTGCTTGAGTCCCTGGGGGTCAGCCCCCTATATAAAGATGAAGTTTTAAAACATTTTTACTGAGCGGTGTTCGGTTAAAGCAGAAGTTGCATGGTCTAGGAAATGCTTTTATACTCAATGATTGTTTTTTCCAACAATGAAAGTCCTTCCTCTTGTAATATATCTCCTTTTTCTACTCCAGGTAATTTCTCCAGCAATAGTAGTAGCAAACCCACATATTCAAACAGCAGTACCTCTCAGCCCAACTTTATCATCTACTAATGAGGCACCAGTAGGTATCGTTACTTTTGTCTCGCCTACAATTGAGACTACACAGTGGCTTGGCGTAGTAACTATTGATTCACTTTCAGCTACATCTAACTGTCCAAACTACCCTAACTCTGTCAGTTTTCAGCTAAACGTGATGTTAAACTATCAGTACAACGGAAACACTTATGCTCTGTGGGTTCAGAATGGCGCAATATTTGATACACAAAACAACGAAATAACTATACTTAACAACATCTGGAACGAAAGTGCTCTTCACGCAAATATTACTGGAGTGCAAGGAAATGGAGAGATATGTGAGTACCAAAATGTCAGACTTTACGCTTATACTGATAATGCATCCACTAAAGTGTTGAGCCTACCAGCAACAATTTATCTCCTCGTAAATGTAACAACAAACAGCTTGGGTCAGCCAGTGATCTACTTCTGGTACAGCTACGGTGAAGGTTGGGTCAATTACGATACTGTGACAGTGACTAACGTTCAAGGTGCATCTAACGTTTACTTCTTAGTTACAGTGGGGCGTACAGCGGGCGGGCTAGGTTATGTTGCAGGATTAGTTGTCGGTGGGCCTGGTAACGGGGCAAATGCACAGATAAACAGTGGGACTGTCCTCTTTCAGCTCTTCTACTGGAATGGACACAACTTCCAAGAGCCCGAAAATGTGTGCAATGAGGGAGGAGATACTGCAGAAACTGTGAGCAACGCAGACACTCAGCTCTACGTTAATCAGTCAAATGGTGAGCTTTACGCTAAACTAGTTGTTGGTCAATCGCCAAGATTTCAAGAGCTCTGGAACACAGGCAATACAGCGCAACTAACTGTCAATTCCCCTGTCAGCAACGGAGTCCTGTACATTTACAACCTCGAATACCCACAAGCACTCCAGTTAGCATATAAAGTCCCGTTTACTGGCGGGCAAGCTACAGTAACTATCTATCCTGGAGAATATGCAGTTGTTATTTACCAGAACGGCAACCCAGTTGCAGAAGCAAACATTAACGCTTCAGCTGGTGAGAGCATTTCGACGAATGCAGTCCAATTCTCAGTTTCCCTCAGTGAGAACCAGATCAGTCTTAACGTTGACGAGAGTGACACAGTGGACATAACAGTAAACGCTTATGGGGATGTTACAATAGGTGTCGCTTCACCACCAGGTATCAAAACGTCAATTACACAAGAGACGATTTATGTAAACGGAGAAAGCACTATAGATTTAACACTTTATGCAGTGCAGAGCGGGACTTATAACATCTCAATAAGTGCTACTATATTCCCAGGTTTTAGTATAACACAGCACCTCATAGTTGTTGTAAAGTCATTGATATACGACGTTACTTTTGGATACAATGTGGTGGGACAACAATTACCTCAAGAACCGCAAGTGACCTTGACTTTCCCTAATGGGACTGAAGTCAATATCACAGCTGGCGAGACTGTGGGTGTACCAGAAGGCACGACTTACACATTCCAGCAGACAGTAACTCAAGGGGACATAAGGTGGGCAACACAGACTTTAGTCAGCGGGATTATTGACAAAAACGACACTACAGTCAGTGCAACTTACTACGAGCAATACCTAGTCAATTTCGAATACAATGTGACAAACGGGGAGTGGAATTCAACACCACCAACAGTTACTTACTACAACTTCACAAGCAAAGCTAACGTGAGCTTACCTGCACAAGTATGGGTCAATGCAAACTCGACTTACTGTTATCAAAACGTAACCGCTGAAGGAGAAAGGATTATCACAACAGACTATAGAGGGACTGTGACTTCCCCAGGCATAATAACAACTGATTACACACTGCAGTACTATGTTATTGTAAGTTCCCCTATACCAGTTTATGCAGTGATAGATGGAAAGAACATTTCATTTACTAGCAACTGGTTTAACGCAGACACCAAAATTTCAATAGAGAATATAACATACTATCTAACTTCTAATGAGAGAGAAGTCATTACCTCGATCACACCAGCCTTCAATCTTACTGTGAACTCACCAACAACAGTAGATATAAACACTATGGAGCAGTACTATGTTGCTCTAGCCTCCCAAACTCCAGTATATGCATTCATAAACGGAAAGAACGAGACCTTAACTAGTGGGTGGTACAGCTCTGGAGCTGTTGTAGAGATCGAGAACATAACAATTTACTCAGCGAATGACACGAGGTTTATCATGCTGAGTGTCGAACCATCAATGAACTTCACAGTTAATTCACCAATAACAGTAGAGGTAAAAACTGAAGTGCAGTACTACGTTGTTGTAAACTCCAAGATCCCAGTATATGCAGTCATAAATGGTGTAAATGGAACTCTGAAGAGTGGCTGGTACAGTGCCAACACTACAATATACATCGAGAACGTAACATACTACCCGGCGAAAGGCGTTAGATATCTAATACTGGGCATTCAACCATCGCAAAAGCTTTTGCTCACTTCTCCAATTACGATTCAAATAAACTCCGTAAAGCAGTACTACGTTACAGTAAATTCCAGTATCCCAGTATATGCCTTGATTAATGGAAAGAATGAGAGTTTAACGAGTGACTGGTACAACGCCAGTGTTACAATTCAAGTTGAAAACATATCTTATTATCCAACACAAGGCGTGAGATATGTAATAGTGTATGTTTCGCCATCAGCAACCATAAAGCTAGCCTCCCCAACTGCTATAAGCGTAAGTGTAATAAAGCAGTACTACGTCAATGTAAGCTCACCAATACCAGTAAAGGCAATAATTAACGGCACTGAGACGTATTTGAATTCATCATGGATAAATGAAGGGACAGTGATTCGCATCGTAAACTACACTTATTATGTTAGCGGAGAAAGGTACATCATCACAGACATCTCTGCACAGAACTTCACGGTTAATTCACCAGTTGCAGTGAACGTAACTGCGATAAAGCAGTTCCTAGTTGCAGTAAACGGTGAACAAGAATGGACTGCTCAAGGAGAGAAAATCACTCTGACTGCAAATGTGCCAATCTATGACGTTGGAGAGTTTGTAGGGACTTATAACGTCTCACCGGGAACTACAATAACCGTCACCTCGCCGATAACTGAAAGACTTGTGCTACATCCAAACTACGTATTTTACACTACTGCCATAGGAGTAATATTGGTAATAGTAGGTGGCTTAGTTGTTCTCATTAAAAGAAAGTGATTTATTTTTTCTATAATGAAAACAATCTTTGTTGATATCTAGACCAAAGCAAGTCATACTGCTGGCTTTATAAGTGCTGGGAAAATAGTAGTTGGCATGACAAAGAACAAAATTTATTATGCACATCCATTAGACACCTATGGACTCCCCGAGGAAGACAAAGACGTTGAATTTCTAGAAAAGAAAGGCATTATAGTGAACCCAAGCGATATAGAGCTTGACTGTAGCAACAAAATGATTGTGTACATATACATAATAAAGGACTGCGACACAGTTTACTATAGAGGAACAACAGCGGGAGTGGCTTTCGAAGTCTTGTGTGCTCTGGCTTTCGGAAAGCCTGTATTTTCTCTAGAGACTGGGAGAGAGATTACACCAGACCAAATAAGAGAGCTTGTCTTGTCTTTTAACAGCAAGACATTTACGAAAAAGAACCTAGAACTATTCAAAAAGCACTTCCCCAGCTATTATGATAAGCTAATTGAGATTATAGACTCAAGTTCATCTGCAACCCGAATGGAAAAGTATAAAAGAATATAGACTTTAGGAGATTTAGGAGGGGTTGGATAAAATGAGTTTGAATCAAGTGGACTTTATTGTTCAGCTCAGTAAAAGAGGAGAAAAAATTTGTGACAGTTATAAAAGTGAAAATGATACTCTAATCAATCTAGTATGTAAGGGGAATATTGGAGAGCTATATAGCCACGATATAACTAAACCGTTTTACCCATACATATTGCTAAGCTATTATATGTTATTCTATAAAGGTGATCTAGATTTAGCCAAAGCAATTTACAAACGGCTATTGACGGACAGCCCAAATGCATTCGACAGAGATGAGAAAGCATCGATAAAAATAATAGGAGAGGTTATAGAGTCTTTTGACGCACTAAGAGAGCTTGATGATCATAAAAGTGTCTTGAAATACCACCTGGAATTTTTAGTAGCAAAACTAAACAAAGTTGACTGCGTCGAGAATGGCTGGAGCTGTTTCTTTAAGGAGCTGGTGATTGCTGAGCTTGAACCAGACTTTGACAAGAGATATGAGAAACTTAGTTCTATTAAGAAAAAATACGAGATCAAGCACACAGCTATAGACGAAGAGCTAATAGAAGGATATAATCTCTTTGAAGAGTTCTCACCAGCCTACGAGTTCTTATTAAACATCGTAGAGAGAGAATTAGAGCATTTACACGTAAAGAAAAGGACTAACGTTGAGAGACTTGAAAAAATAATCTTTAGATGTTAGAGAAGTTTTTTCTTTGCTTGCACTTGAACCCTGCTCAGTCGATTTGTCGTAACGTGGGTACCCAATATTGGGTAGAAATAGTTCAGCTCCACACAGTTTGGCTTCAAACAAAATGTCCAGTTAACTAGCACTTAACTGAACAAATTTACGACGGAAAAATGGCTCAGTTTCTCCCCTTGAGTATATAGAAAAAGAATGGGAAAAAGTGAATGAGAATAGAAGATAAGAACGCTTGGGTATCGTAAGAGTAAAGTTTTTATACTTTTGCTATAAAACTTATATTGGGGGAGAAAATGGCAGAACAAACCCAACCCCAAATTAAACCTTTAGAAGTTCTTAGTCAGGAAGAAATTGGGAAAATAATAGAGATAGTGAGAGAGAAGCTGAACTTTGCGATCAATCCTGAGCAACCGAAAACTTTAGGTCTTTTGCCACCATTTTCAACAATTCCGGTCTACCAGAAATTGCGCGATGCACCGTATAAACTAAAGACAGAATTCAAAAAGTACTATGATATGGATCATAGAATACTAGCGTTTGTGAACAATGACGCAGCCATAAGAATGTTTGCGAACGGAGACATAGACATGGTATTTCAGGCAAGAACGAGTAAGAAGCTATATTACTATAAATTCACGAAACATGAGATATACGAGCTGTTCCCAGCAGACCTAGAGACTTATACAATTAATGATACAGAGTCAGCTGTGCTAGCAACAGTAGACGATATTGTAAAACAGTTCTTTGCCCTGGATATAAAATTTACCGGAAAGGGGTACAAGCAAGGCCATCTGTACATTCTTGAGTTAGAGCAACAAAGGAACATGGCACATTGGGTTGTTGATGAAGTTAATGAAGTGTTTGCCCACAAAATTTACTACTACAATCCAGATTTATACTTCAATAGATACGAGCCTAAAGACGTCTACAAACTAACTAATGAAATATATTATGCAGAAATAGACAGAGAAACAAGGATTGTACATGAAGAGCATGGAGAAATTGAGTTACCGACTGGAAAATATCTGTTGTACCACCCTGAGTGGGTGGACTGAATGATTGAGCCAGGGGAGATTGAAATTAGGCTCAAGCACTTAGAGAGAGAACTAGCTAGAAAGAGAATAGTGAGGTACAACACACTAAGGCAATAACTAATGGATCCACTTGATGCAGGCAGATTTCTATTTTATTTTCTGAATTCGTAGTCTCTGTCAGTGCTTTTTCATGCCTAGACCACTTTTCAATTTCATTATATGACAAGCTTGAAATGACAGTATTCACAAACGAGATATCAGTTGAAGTCCAGCACGGCGATAATAAGCTCAGCTCATATCTGCACACAACTGACATACTTTCAATATATCAAAAGGAGTGGAAAGAAGTGCTTGATAAGTTCATCAACAACTATGATGAAAAGACAGCAAAGGAGATGGCTGAGTTTATTGTAACGATAGCAAAAGAGATAGCATCTAACTATGCCATGTTTTTGCCAGTACTTGTCTTAGCTCCTCTCCTTGACGAAGCTGAAGAAGCTGTAAAAGAAAAAGACGTTTTTCATTTTGACATGCAGTGGCGCTAGCTGAGCTCTGCAATTATTTCTTGCAACTTCTTTGCAATCTTTGCCTTCAGCTCTTTGTCCATCACTAAGAGTCTATCTTCTAACACGTTCAATATAGCTAACCAGCTCTCATCTTTATAGTCTGCAATTATCTTCTTTAGCGTCTTTTGAGGGTTGCTGTTTTGGACTAAACGAAGCAGAGCTTCGTCTTCAACTTTTCCTATGTGGCACTCCTTTCTTTTTCCGTTTATGTAGTGGGACACCCTCAAATACCTTGACCTCCCTTTCCTCACGACATACATATCTTGGAATGGCATTCCGTCCTTTGGGCAGACGTGTGTTTTTATCATTTCTTCTATCATTTCTCTTGTCACTTCACTCATTTCTGGTCATTTAGTTATTTGTAGCAAAAGTCTAAAAGCTTTACTCTTACACTCTCGTATCGCAAAAGTAAAGCTTATAAACCAAAACTGCACCATTAGTCATGAAAGTCTATGTTATGCTGGCGGCTCTAGGAGACCCGTGAAAGAGTGACAGGCACCACGAAGCCTGAGAGCGCAAAGCTTATTTACACCTTGTAACTAAAATACACGTGTAAAACAAAAGGTTTTTATACTTGTTTTGCGACTTTAATCTTGGGGGGTTGAAATGGGAGGAATCTTACTCATAACCAAAGGGATTGACTCAAAACTAGTAAAAGACTACTGGACTTGCTTCGTTGTACATAAGATTGAAACTAAGGAACATCTAAAAGAGAAACTAAGTCGCTACGATAAAATAGTATTTGCTAATGAAGCCGACCAAAAAATTATTGACTTTCTCAGAAGATTCACAAACGCTAAGATTGTCATCGATCCCAACTATAGAAGAGAACATGACGACATGCTGATAATAACACCATTAAGCGATACAGGGGAGTACAACCTCGACACTTTGGCAATAAGCTGGTGGGCAGAGCCACAAAGTTGTGATGTTTAATCTTTACAACTTAGTTTTTAAAAGCAGGGATGATAAGACTCAAAAAAGTCAGGTTAAGCTTTTTTGTGGCTAGGACAACTGGATTTCAAATTATTGTGCAGATGAAAGTTGCACTTAGCCGTAAGGTTATATGGGAGGGGGTCTCTGGCTCTCTTGACTGCCAACAAGGTGAATGGTAGGAAATATCATCCAGACCGTGAGAACCCTTAAGAGTGGGGAGAAGTCAGAGAGGTTATTGAAGCATTTAAATATCTGTCCTTCAAGAGAGAAAATATGCACAAGTGGGAAGCAGTAAAAGAATGCTTGAAAGAGAACTTCTTCAGCCAAAGCTTTTTCAGCGATATGTATGGTTGCTTAAAGAGAAAAGGACTGAACAACGAAGAAGCAACAGAGATAATAAGAGAACTGCTGGACAGCAAAGAGCTCGCATACAAGTGGGCTAAAATTTGGGGAAGGGCGTCTGCAGAAGACCCTGAGAAGCTAGTTGAAGAGCATCTAAAAGAGCTAGAAAAATACTTCGAGTTAAGAGAAAGACGCTAGCCATTGTATAACAAAGCTCAAAACCTTGAGAAATGGACATAACAGAGGTTTTAAGGACTGTGTATCTCAAGGAAATGCCAAAAGTAAGGAGCAAAATTAAAAGGACTAAAGATGGATATATTATACAAGTTTATATAGAAGAAAGACAATAAGAAAGATTTTTTAAAACACAATACCCAGTACTGACACAACTGCAGAAACTACCAGCAGTATCACACCAAGGTTTAATGCCCACCTCTCAAAGCCTGGTAGCCTAAGTTTGTAGAATGTGACGTGAACTGCTCCATAAAAAGCTGTGATCGAAGCTATTACGAGAAAGATAATCTTAACTGCAAGCTCTGGTGCTACCATCAATTTCAAAAACTGCCGAAAGCTAATAAAACTTTGCTTTGGGAACCCAATATTGGGTACCCAGACTTCAAGAGTTACCCCGGCAAAAGACTGAAGCTCTTCATATATTGGATGAAGTGGTCTTCAACTATGTGCTCCTCGAAGTCCCTCTCTCTCTTTTTAGAATTTTCCCAAAGAGTGAGTCGTCTTGCTCAATGCTTACCTCGAAGTAAACCCTCGTTTTCTCCTCAACGCTTTTCAGAATGATTTTAATTTCAAGGCTGAGCTTTTCGCTTTCTCCAAAGTACTTTATCTCGTCTATTCCTACTTCTCCTCTGTAAGTCCCTTGAAGGACGAAGACCGCTCTGCCTTCTGGCTCCAGCAATATGTGGCCAGAAATCCCTGCAATAACGAAGGGGTCTGACAGAAACTTTTTCAAGAACAGAGCTGGGGCATTGACCAAAATGTGGTCTCTGTACATCTAGATCTTCCTTCTTATCCTCTCAAGTCTTATTATCTCTTCAGCATCCTTCTCAAATTTCTTAATCCTTGACTTTAATGTCCTTTCGCTGATGAAGCCTAAGGGGGCATCAATCTCAACTTTTAT
>ERZ1684502.148-NODE-148-length-15257-cov-47.483884_pt1 | contig 15257 bp, 14 predicted proteins | sample MGYA00580192_ERZ1684502 | MGnify/ENA primary metagenome ERZ1684502 (study PRJEB41476, sample SAMN13258264) | hydrothermal vent metagenome | biome: caldera [ENVO_00000096]; feature: acid hot spring [ENVO_00002120]; material: acidic water [ENVO_01000358] | place...
GAGATTCAGATGCTAGAAAGATCTGGAGATGATATGAAAGATACCTTAATTTCAAAGCTTTACGAACTAGAAAAAGAAACAGATTTAATAACAGTTTTACAGATGCGTGATTTTGTGTTTCTTCTTGATGATATACTTGATTCAATGGAAGAAGCAACGTTAAGTGTAGAAGTACTTTATGCTACTTTAAAAGCCTAAAACACTCGCTAGCATACCGTAAGTTGCTAGGCTAACTATAATTGCTAAAATTGGTGCTATAGACCATCCTTTTGCAATTTGCATTAATTGTTTTTTAATATCAAATCCAAAACTCCTAAAGCTTAGCCCTATAATTCCTCCCATAATTGTTTGTGTTATTGAAATTGGAACCCCTAAGACTGTAAATATTTCTGATATTATATCACCTCCTATGATTGCAGAAGAAGCACTGATATAACCTAGCCTAGTAATTCTAAAACCCACAGTTATAGCAGCTTTTCTAGAGCTAAAATAAAATCCTAATACTGCAGCAATCGCATAAAGAAAAGAGGTAATATAGTAAGGTTCGGCTAGAATTCCGGCAGATATTATAATACCTATTGCGTTTGCCCCGGTAACGTAAGAAGTAAATAAAGATGCTAGAATAAGTAATATTTTGTAATATTTTATTTGAGAAAGAAAATTATTAGTTTTAGTTAAAATAATTTTGGAGAGAAATAGATAGGAAAGGAGAGATACAACTATGGCAATTGAAGGAGATATTCCCCACGAAGCTACAGTAAACCAGAATTTACCCCAATTAAACAAGATTAGTCCTCTTGAAACTAAGACTAGGACCGCAATTGAAGGATAAATCATTTGACTTAAGGATGTTGGTATTCCTTGCTTATTTAAATAATAAAAAGCTGCTGTTGAGGAAATTAAAATAGAGAAGAGAAGGGTCTCAATTAATATTTTTTGCGTCGATGACACAATGCCATAAATGCTTCCTAACATAGTATAGCTTCCTAAGGATGCACCGATAAAAAGTGCTATTGCGTTTATTGCATAAGAATATTTTCTTTTCATGACATTTGTAGAAAGTAAAATACCAAGGGCTATTGCTGTATTGTTTCCCCCAACACTGAATGAGGCTAATAATCCAGTAACAAAAATTAAAATTGTCAAAAAATTCATACTTTTCTTGACTCTTCTTTTTCAAGCCCTTTTAAATATTGTATATATTCTATTATAGCATCTCTAATTAGGTCACTTCGACTAGAGTAGCCTAAAATTTTTGTCATTTCATCTATTTCTTTAAGAAATTCTTCTTCGAGTTTAAACGAAATTGTCTTTACCTCTCCTAAATCCAATTCAAATGTATTGTCACCTAGTTTTCTTATAGTAATCATAAGTATCAAAAAAGAAATAGACTAAACTTTAAAAAAAGCTTTACTTACGAATCTCTTAAAGCTAAGTATATATAGTAGGGGCTAAATTACAGCCTATTTTTAAACGCTTTTTATGGGTAACAAGCCTTTTAAATGAAAACATTTAAAAGAAAATAGTTTTAACATGGAATCAATAGCTATTGGCGATTTGTCAATAGACAAGAGAATTATAGAGATTTTGAAAGAAAGAGGGATTAGAAAATTAAACCCTCCTCAGACAGAAGCTATTAGGAAAGGGCTATTAGAAGGGAAGAGGCTTCTAGTAACTTCCCCTACAGCTTCTGGTAAAACGCTAATAGCAGAACTTGGAATTGTTAATTATCTCTTATCTAAGGGTGGGAAAGCTGTATATATTACTCCGCTTAGAGCGCTAACGAATGAAAAATATACTACTTTTAAGGATTGGGAAAAATTGGGTTTAAAAGTAGGGATGACTAGTGGTGATTACGATACAGATGATAGCTGGCTTGAAAACTATGATATAATAGTTACAACATATGAGAAATTAGATTCTTTATGGAGACATAATGCTAAGTGGTTACACGAAGTTTCTTATTTTGTCTTAGATGAATTACATTATCTAAACGATCCAGAAAGAGGACCAACAATAGAATCAGTTGCAATAAGAGCTAAGAAAAAAGATGTAATACTTGGTTTAAGCGCAACAATAAGTAATGGTGAAAAAATTGCCAAATGGTTAAATGCAGAACTAGTTGCAACAAATTGGAGACCCGTTCCACTGAAAGAAGGTATTCTATTTCCGGAATCGGAAAAAAGAAAGAGTTTCGCTATTATCTATAAGGATAATACAACTAGAAAAGTTTACGGAGAAGACGGGATAATAGCTTATACTTTAGATATAGTTTCGAAAGGAGGTCAGGTACTTATATTTAGGTCATCAAGAAAATTAGCAGAAACTACTGCAAGGAAAATAGCTCAAAATATGAACTTTGTTAAACTTAATGACAAAAAACTTGTTGAAATAGCTAATCAGATTAAAGAAGCTGAAGACGCAGGAAGTAATGAAAAAGAGGATTTATATAATTTGGTAATAAGGGGAGTAGCATATCATCATGCAGGTCTATCAAAAGGGCTTAGAGATATTATAGAATCTTCATTTAGGGATAGAATTATAAAAGTAATAGTTGCAACTCCCACACTTGCAGCTGGAGTTAATTTACCAGCCAGAGCTGTGGTAATAGGTGACATATATAGATATAATAGGAAAGTACTTGGCTTTATGGAACCTATACCGGTTATGGAATATAAACAAATGAGTGGAAGGGCTGGAAGACCAGGCTTTGATGAGAATGGTGAAGCAGTAATTATTGTTAGATCTAGAAAAGAAGCAGAAAAAGTATTTGAAAGGTACTTAATGTCTGACGTTGAACCTCTTGAATCAAAGTTAGGATCTGAAAGCGCATTTTATTCATTTTTAATCTCTATTGTAGCTTCTGAAGGAGAATTGAGTAGAGAAGATCTATTGAGTTATGTTGAAGAATCTCTTTTACCAAAAGAGTTAATCAAAAAATATTTTGATTCTGGCCTAGAATGGCTTTTGGATCATGACATATTCGGACTTGAAGATGATAAAGTAGCTTTAACTAGGTTTGGAAAGAGAATATCAGACCTTTATATTAATCCCTTTACAGCTGTTGCTATTAGAGAAGCATTAGAAAAGAATGAGAAAGGATGCGAAATTGCTTACCTTCATTTATTGGCTTTCACTCCAGATGGGCCTTCTATCAGTGTAAGTAGAGCTGAAGAAGAGGCATTAATTGAAAATCTTGATTGTGAGCTTTTCATAGACGAGCCAGAAGATGAAATTGAGTTTTCAAATTACCTTTCAGCATTAAAGACTGCATTCATAATTTATGATTGGATAAATGAAGTTGATGAGGATACAATACTCGGCAAATATGGAATTGGCTCGGGAGATCTAAGGGCAATTATTGATACAATGGATTGGCTAACCTATTCTGGTTATCATGTTGCTTCGGTACTGGAATTAAAAGAACACAAAGAAATACTAGATGAACTACATCAAAGGGTAAAAGATGGTGTTAAACCAGAATTAGTTGAACTTGTTAAAGTTCCTGGAATAGGAAGAGTAAGAGCAAGACTACTATATCAACATGATATTAAGAAGCCAGAAGATATTGTATTAAACCCAGAAAAAGTTAAGCAACTCTTAGGGCCCAATTTAGGTGAGAAGATTATAAGAGCGGCTGCAAAAATTATTGCTTAAATGTTAGAATGAGTATACAATACAATTTATGGGCAAAGGGAGTCAGACCTTTTGCTTTAGAAAGAGAAGATTAAATTAGAGAGCTAAATATGTAGAGCTACATTATTAACATAAAGTATATTTCTATGTTTGTTAGAATATCTGTGCTCTTTAAATATTTAATATCATCTAATAATTATTGCCGAATTTCTATCTATATTTGCTAGTAATATTTTTCCATAATATTACTTTTATCAATTAATAGAATAGGTATAATTTAAAAATAAATCTAAAATTTTTCATTAAATTAAATATCAAATACAGCTAGTAATTTAAATATAGTTTTGTATATTCGAGACATGGAAATTAGAATAAATAAAAAAGAAAGATCAGAGCTCGCGTATGTCATCAACTCTCAGGTCCCGGATTCCACATCACACAAGATAAATTCCTTCCTCAGCAATATATTTCTTTCTTGCCAGATCCATTAGTTTTCTTGTAAAGAATATTGAATAAATTATTACTATAATTCCAAAGAATAGAGAAACCCAGGATGCTAACGCTATATTTCCGGTAGCAATAGCTACATCTATTGTCTTCATAAGACCTGTACGAACGCCTAAATTATAATTTTGTACAATATTAGGCCAGTATTCTGCTATCGCAAGTCCTCCCCAAGCACTATTTATAGTACTAGACATACCTGCAATTATGTAAGGAAAAGTACCAGGTAAAATTATATATCTTAACTTTTGCAAGAAGTTAAGGTCATAGTTTTTCATAATTTCCCAATATTGTTGTGGTAAGTTCTTTACTCCCATCCAGAAACTATAAAACACATAGTAAAAAGTTGATATAAATCCTAGAAATAACACATATATTTCATTAGTAAATGGACCAAAGATTTTACTTATAAAGGATATTGTTACAAGAAAGAGTAATGGGAAATAAGCAGGTGCAGGTAATGCAGCATAAGCCTGAATTATTGGTACAACAATTTTTTCTGCCCTTTCGTGTGTAGCAATATAATATCCCACAAAAATTGCAAAAACTAGTGAAATTACGGCAATTATTGCAACTCTCAAATAATCTACTCCTATTGCTATTAGGTCTTCTGGTATCGTTGATATTAAGTATCCCCATGTATAAGGGGGTACAGATAAGATCGTTCTAATGGCACCATATAAAATTAAAACTAAAATTATTGTACCGGTTAAAATTCCACTTACTTTCCATAATTGTCTGTGTTCTTTTTCTTCTTCCTCTTCAACACTTCTTCTTAGTCTTACTGGAGTAGGAAACACTTTAGATAGTTTAGTTGTATAGGATAGAGAATTCGTTAGTCTCGTGGTATAACCAAAATGTATTCTTCCTCTCTTTTTTACAGTAATTTCAGTATCTAAACCGTATTTCTCTACAGCATATTTAGAAAAATCTCTTAGTAAAAGAGTGATTACAGTCGTAAAGATTCCTATTACTATAACGCCTATTAGTGCATCAAAATAATTTCCACTAGCTACAAAATTAGCAATAACCGTTCCAATGCCAAATACTTGATAAGTGTGAATTCCAACAGCAAAAACTTCACTAACAGTTATATAAAACATGGCGTCTGCAAAACTAGGTATTAAATTTGCAGCTATTCTAGGTATAGAAAATGGAATATAAACTTTCGATAATATGCCCCAAAATTTTAACCTATAATTTTCCGCTACTTCCAGGAGGTCTTGTGGTACAGTTTTAAAAGCTTGATATTGTCCTATCCAAATATTCCATACAACAGCAGTAAACACTAAGAATAGTACAGCAAGTTCTACGCCTAGACTACCACCTATATCATATACAAAGAATATTAAAATGACTGGGAAGAAACTAAAGACTGGAACCGACTCAAAAACCTCTATTAAACTTACATAGATGTTCTCAAAAATTCTGTTCTTAATGCTTGCATATGCTAAGAACCAGCCACTAACAATCGAAAACAAGATAGTGAGCCAAACTCTTCCAATTGTAACCATAGAGGCTAAAATCATTGCTATAAGAAGTGAAATGCTCATTCTTTTCTCTCACCATTTAATTTTTTCTTTGTTGGTGTTAGAGATTTATAAAGTTCATCTAAATATTTAGCGAACTGTGGATCTCTAGGATCTCTTGGCCTTTCCATTTCAATTTTTATTACATCAACTACTGTAGCTGGACTTCCATTCAATACATAAATTCTATCCGATAATTCTATAACTTCATTAAGATTGTGCGATACTAATACCGCAGCTCTAAGATTTGTTTCTGGGGAGAATATCATTTGGTATATTTCTTGTCTTAATCCTTCAGCAGTTAGCTCATCTAAATGAGAAAAAGGTTCATCCATAAGCAAAACTATTGGTTCTGCAGCCAGAGCCCTAGCAATAGCTATTCTTTGTCTCATTCCTCCACTTAATTGTTTAGGATAGAAGTTTTCAAATCCTGATAAACCAACCAATTCTAACATTTTTCTAGCTATTTTGTCTTCTTCTTCTTTTGGTAATTTTCTATGTTTTAGTCCAAGTTTTACGTTTTCTAACGCAGTCATCCAAGGGAAAGTTGCAATAGATTGGTGAATTAGTGCAATTTTTGGTGTAGGTCTAGTTATCTTTTTCCCCATTAACCTAACTTCTCCTTCTTTTGGTGGTACAAAGCCTCCTAAAACTCTAAGTAATGTGGATTTGCCGATTCCGGAAGGACCAACTATAGCTATTAACTCCTTATCATAAGCGGCTATATTAACTCCTTTGAAGACAAACATATTTCCTACGTAAGCATAAGCTAAATTTATTCCTTCTAAGATTCTTCCATCTGATCACCGAGTGTAACTTTCCGATATTATTAAAAAGTTTTACTTAATCCTTTTATTGTATTTAGATTTTCTGAAACAGAAAAAGGTACTTCATTCTCATTTTACTTTTCTTTGAAATTACACTATAATTAAGTATTTCTTATCCCTTTAGACTTTAAAGGTCCTTTTCAATTTCTTTGAAAGATATTATAAATTTATGAAAGTAAGTGTAACGTTCTAAAGTATGAAAAATAACTATCCATAAATAAATATGTACAATTATTCGTATTTATAAAATTGGAAGCAAAGTTTATTAATTAGCACGAGAAAATTTTAAACGATAAAAGTATGGCGTTCACCCCAACAGATACGATAATATTGATTATTATTGCTATCATACTGATATTTGGGGCTTCAAAACTCCCGGAGATTTTTAGATCTCTAGGAAGAGCAACTGGTGAATTTAAGAAAGGTAAATTAGAGGCAGAAATGGAGCTTGCACAGCTACAGCAACAGACATTACAACAGCAACCACAACAACCTACGTCAAGAGAGAAAGAATTAGAAGCCAAGATTCAAGAGCTTCAAAAACAATTAGAAGAATTAAAGAAGCAAACTCAGAATCAAGATCAGTCTAAGTAATTTCTTTTTTATACTTATTTAGGTGGTTAAAATGATTGGAAATTTAGATGATTTTTTAATTGTAGTGTTAGTTTTTATTTTGCTCTTTGCAGGAGATAAAAGTTCTGCAAACTCTGTTAAGAATATGCTTAAAGCATATAACGAATATAAGAAAAGAAGAGATGAATTAGTCAATGAATTAAGGAGAGAAATTAACGAGGTAGCCGAAGAAAGCACTTCTCCAGTAAAAGAAGTTTCTAATCAATTCAGAACAAGTATCAATGAATTAAATACCACATATTCTAGTACTAAAAATAATTTTAATGATGTAAGAATAAAACTACTAGAAGAAAGAATAAAAGAGCTTGAAAATGAGCTAAAAAGGTTAAAAGAAAATCAAAATGGCAATGGTAGTGGTACTAAATGAGTATTCAGAAACCTACTACTGATAAGGAAGCTCCTTTAATTGAACATTTAAAAGAACTTGCAATTAGGGTTAGAAACATAATTATTTATCTTTCCATCTTCTTTGTTATATATTTCCTTTTTGGAATTTCATTTATTAAAGTTGGATCTTACACAATTCCTATTCTCTATCCAACTCTTTATCACAGCATTGCGATCCAAGCAGTTTATTTGTTTCTAGATAGAGAAAAACCAGCAGGTCTTCGTCTAATTACTTTAAATCCTTTTGATCCCCTATTTTCTGCAATGTATGTCTCATTTCTATTATCTCTCATAACTTCGTTCCCGCTAGTATTCAGAGAGATCTGGGCATTTATTGTTCCAGGGTTGTATGAGCATGAGAAAAGAACTATTAGGAGGGTTTTACTTCCTGCTACTGGACTTTTCATTGCAGGAGCTTCTTTTTCTTATTTTCTAATTATTCCTCTTATGATGTTATTTGTTTACAGATTAGACCTAGATTTAGGAGTTGAGCCTACTCTTAGTTTAAAATCCTTCGTAAGTACTATAGTAACTCTAGTCATAGCTGTAGGCGCAGCTTTTGAACTCCCATTAGTTATGACTTCTTTAACTAAATTAGGTTTAGTAAAAGCAAAAACTTGGAGAGAAAATTGGAGATGGGGTATCTTAATTTCTTTCATAATAGCCTGGATCGTTTCTCCTGGTACAACTGGGGGATTAATAGAAACAACTATTGCTGTAACTTTATCTTCTTTATATTTTGTAGGAGTTATAGTTTCGTCAATTATTGAAAAAAGAGATTCGAAGAAAGAAAATAAATTATTAGTAGAATAGTTGAGAGCGAACAAATTTTAGACTGGTATTTGTTTCTACTCAAATTTACGTGCCTTAAGTATCAAAACAGTTTTTAACTAGCGTAGCTGGAATGCTGTAACGGTAAGAGAATTAGCAAAGGTAAAAGCAAACATTTGTTTCTAATTTAACCGGTTACCATGTAAGAAAGGTAATGAAAAGTCAGAATTATAAAAGTTTTTAATAAATAAAAACAAATAATCTTCTATTGTTTGCATTGAAACCAGGTATTAAAAACGCCGAGATATGAACCCAGATATGAAAGCTTGTGAAAGACCTATGGAGCATTACATAAAGTATTATTAGAAAAATTAATTAGTGCATGGGATCAACATGAGGAGAGTAAGAGGAAAAAGATAAAAATTTTGAGATAAAGATAAATAAATACAGATATAATAATACTGACACTGATAGAATATCTAAATCATACAGAATTGTTTTATAATATGATCGAATGGATTAAGACAAGTTTTTAAAGATTTCTGATGATAATATTTTCTTAGAATCGAACCATAATTGCTTTAGAGGATTAAGAAAAAAGCAATAATTATTGAATCTTTATTAGACTATTTTATTTTATATAAATACAATTAAAAATGATCCTTCTGTTTTTAACAGAAGTGATAAAGCTGATTAACCAGGATAGTTGTATGAATATATATAATGAAAAAGTGTTATGCTTCTAGAGTATTAAAAATTAGTGGATTACTACAGTATTTAAAGAAAGTTTCAGTTATCACCCAGCACTCTCCTGAAATAAAAAGGTTTTTGAATTTTTAATCCCTTCTTATTATTATGAGAATTAGTTTCGTTTTACTCTCCCTCTTATTTATGATAATTGATGAGCCCATAGCTCTTTATTCATTAGAGAAAGTGTATGGAAAAGAAGTAATAAATTTGTTTCTTTCTCCCTGGGTTTTAATTCCATACTCTTTTCTTATATTTCTTGTTGAATATCTAGTAATTTCGGCTTTTTATCATGCATTGTCTAAATTTTTGCGTTTTTTAAAGAGATTACAAGACTCTCACTAGGTTTTTCCCCCATTCATTTTCAAATACTAAATCTTCTAAAGGAAGTCTCTTTCCTCATCCTTTCTCTTCTAACTCTGATATTTCTGGGAATTTTGACGCCAACATAAAGTCAAATATGCAATAACCTCTATATTATCTGGAATTTTTAGAATTCTTTTTAGGTCTTCTTTTCTGAAGAAGCTAACCCAACCAACTCCTATCCTCTCTGCAGTAGCTGCTAACCAAAGGTTTTCTATGTACTAAAACAGCTGACTAATTACAAGTTTCTGGAATTGTTAATCTGCGTTTCCCAGACCACGTCATTTCTAGTTATTCCATGGCCTGGGTTAACCCTAGGCATGGTATCATCAGCCTCAATTACATCGTATAGGGTTCAATCTAGCCCAACGCTATGAGCCTCCCATTTGGGCTTTTTGCTGTTGAAACCCATCTCTTAACGCATAGCGCATCATAAAGAGGAGTTTCGTACAGCCTTTTCCTAGAATAGTCATGGTTTAGTAAGAGTGCATAAGTTTTAGTATAAAGTGAGAACAGCCTTGTAAAATCGCTAAGGTTGTAAATTTTTACGCCCTTAACTAAGTATTTATTAGTGTTTACAAGTATTTAATTTTATCACTAAATTAAGAACAGCCTAAAAAATGAGGGCGAAATATGCTCATATCACAAGTAACTACTAAGTTTACTGGTGATTCCCATTATTATATCTATCTTTATTTTATCAAATATCTTTCTCCTTTCTCCATCTAGTTTTTCTCTGAGTATTTTTCTTTGCTCTTCTGCTAACTCCTTAACTTCTCTTTTTTATATTTTCGCCTCTTAGGACGATAAAATTCTATAGCTGAGAATATATCCTACTGAAAAAGCTAAATGTGTCGCTAAAAGTGATTTTGCCTAGGACCTCATCTGTTATAGGATCGTTCTTATAGTAGCTCCTTAAATCTTTTCTTCTTTTTACTGCTTCATATAAATCCGTGATTAAGCCATCCACGTGTCTTTTAAAAATTATTCACTTAAATAAAGTTGGGCAGCCCTTACTCCTTCTCCAACTTTAACGTCTTCGCCTAGTTTTTTAAGTACTCTCTCAATAGTTGCTATAGTTGCTATTGCATCATTCTCTGTAACCCATCCCATATGGCCAATTCTGAAATATTTCTCTTTTAACGCTGGATGAACACCTGGAGCCAATTCAATACCTTCTGATATTATATTTGAAAGTACACTATCGGCATTTACTTTCTTAAGCAAAACTCCCGTAACAGTATTACTATATGCCTCCGGCCTTTTTGCGACTATTTGTAGCCCCATGCCTTCGACTCCAGCCCTTATTGTTGAAGCAATTCTTTCATGTCTTTTTATTCTATTTTCAAGCCCTTCCTCTTCAGTAATTATTTTGAGTGCTTCTTGTAACATTAAAATTGTATGTACTGGAGGGGTTGAGAAATAACCCCCTTTTCCTTCTTCCATTCCTCTCATTACTGGTAACCAATTTCTTAAATCAAGATAATATCCAGCAACGCTTTTCTCGTCATTTAACCTTTTCATTGCATTTTCTGATAACACTAAAATTCCTATTCCCGGTGGTACTCCAATGGCCTTTTGGCTAGCAGTTAAATAAACGTCTACACTCCAATCTTTTGCCTTCACTTCTTCAGCCCCAACGCTTGAAACCCCATCTACAACAACTAGGTCAACGTAATCCCTTACTGCTTTCACACTTTCCTTAATTGGTTGCCTAACTCCGGTGCTAGTTTCTACCTGGGTGAAAGTGACTAAGGCATACCTCTCTTTTTTAACTTGTTTTTCTACAATCTCTGGCTCAACATAATATCCAGGCTCAGCCTTTAATATGTCCACTTTCACGGGGTATTTTTTGAAAATTTCAATCCATCTATCGCCAAAGACTCCATTAGTTGCAACAAGCACCTTTTCCCCTTCCTTAAGCAAAGAAGTAACACTTTCCATAGCAGAAGTTCCACCGCCAGGTATTAAGAAAGGTTGGTATGTATTATCTACCTGAAATAATTCCCTAGTCTTTTTTAGCGAATATTGAAACGCTTGTATAAATTCTGGTGACGAAAATCCTACGTTATTTTTTAGTCCCGCATAAAGTATTCTATCAAGTATTGTTACTGGGCCTACATGCATAAGAATTCTTTTTTCTTTCCTCAGCATGAGATATATTATGACTGTGAATATTTAATCTTTTTAGCTAAGAAGAAGTTCTTAAAGGTATTATCTCTTCCATCTTTTATAATAATACTAGATAAGATATTATATATGATTGATTTAGCTAATTATATTATTATTAAGAAGACTTTTGAAAACTTTAAGGACGATTTTTCAAGTTGTGCCAATTTGAAAGAGTTAAAGCTTAAAATTCAGAAATTCTTGTCTTTCGTTTCTTCCATAGATATGGAGAGTAGTCTGAGAGATTTTATTGCAAAACAGAAAAAGATTGCTAAGAGGTTGCTTCTAGTGATAGATATTCGCTATATTATTGTCTTTGCGTATAAGTATTTAGTTCAAAGGCTTCTATCCCAACTTCTTTTACTGATTAATACTACACTTAGAATTTTGGGTTCGGTTAAGTAATTGAGGGTTCTGGTTGGGATCTGATTTTTAGACATTTAGGAAAGTGATAAAGAATAAATGAGAATAATGAAACTTCACTAAAAACTGGAAGAGGCTTTAAGACATTCTTCAATTTTTTTAACGTCCTCTTCGGGTACTGGCCTTTTTAGGTTTGCTGGAACGTTCCTAAAATATTTAGAGAACTGATATTTATCTTCTATGAACGAGAGGGATTTTAATAAATCCCTTGAATTACATTCACCTACTAATACAGGTTCGATTTTTACTCTGTAGATGTTGATTGCTTTTCCTACTAATTCTTCATCGGGGTAAAGTACTGTTTCATCCGTATACCAATCAGAAACTACCTTATATATTCCAACAAATTTCCCTCCATACTTCTTTGCATAATATTTGTTAACGTAAAATATTATATAATCGCCCACTTTAATGTATCTCTTTACAGACTCTTTACGAAATCCAAATATTTTAGTTTTAGCAACTGTCTCCCAAAAGTCTTCTTGTACTGGCACTATCCAATACATACAAGAATTTTAATCTCTGTGAGAATATTTAAATGTATTGTACTATCACCGCTTGAAAACTAGAGGTTATCTAAACGAACTTTATTTAAGTCATTACAAGCAGTTAAGTCTTTAATATAAAGAAGTAATATCCTTTTGTGTAAACTTTATTAGTGATAAAGATGAGCAACTAAATGTGGAAAAACTATTTCTATTCACAACACCTAAAAGAAGATCTTCTTTGGAAGAGTATGAACTCTCTCTCCTTTCAAAGATTAGTGAGAAATTTGGTCTTGGAGAGTTGCTGGAGTATGGAAGATGGAGCGAAGGGGAAATAAATTACGTTTATGCTAAATTTAGAAGAGGGACTGTTAGGATTAGGTATATAGAAGGGAGAGAGGGTATCGCATCAATTAAAATAAAATACCTACATAAGAAGAAGGATTTCAGCTAACATAACTGCAAATAGCCCAGACATAAATATTCCATCAAATGTTCCCATTCCTCCGATACTTATAATTTGTGGGTTAGATTCAATAATTTTCTTTAGATTCAATAAATCAGCTCCTATTAAAGAACCTAAGACGCTACTTATATAGGCTGAAACTGGTATTAAGTAACTCGCTTTGTAAAATATCATATAACTTATCAGGACCGAAAACAATGGAGCAATAAATGGGTTCATAACTACTCCTACACCCGGGATTACCTTAGAAAATAATTTACATATCACAATGAGAAAGATTAGGTCTACTAATAAAAGGAAAAGGACAGCCCCCTTAAATGCTAGGTACATTAAAGTTATTGAAAGTAATGTTGGTATTATAGCTCCTCCTACATTTACAGCTACTAATGTTTTAGTTATTCTTTGAGCTACCCTTGGCAAATAAAATGGGATTCCAAAAACATAAATTACATCCATTTCTGGTACTAAAGCTTCTCTATTAATTTCTTTAATTACAATGTTTACAGGGCTAAAGAGTAAGCTAAAAAGAGCTAGTTCAACAGCTAACAGATAACTTATGATAGGGTTAACGCCAACAGTTTTTAATAAGGTCGTAAAATATCCAATCGATATAAAGAAAATTACTATTCCAAGAAAAGCGTAACCTATTGCGAAAATTCCTCTGAATGACCTCACTATTAGGATTCTTTTGACCACTAGCTATATTCCATGTCCTTACATAAATTTTTTGCAGCATTATAGTCATTGAAAGTATTCACGTTAATTATATCTCCGTCGTAATATACATTTTCGTAATCTTTGAGATCTAATTTATTCCATAAGCTTATCCCAACAAACCCGTTTCTAGCTACTAAAGAACAAATCGACTTTTTACATGAAAATAAAGAGAGAATAGCTTCTTTTGGTATAAATGGTGTGTCAGAAGGTACAATTAATGTAGGAAAACCCAGTTTTCTTATAACTGCAACAACGTCATATTCGTATCCTTTACCTTCTGTAATAATTTTCTTAAAACAAGTAAAAATTAAGGGACTTGTCGGCGTAATAGCTAGATAAATTTCTCTAGTAAAGTTAAGTAGTGTTTTGTAAACCCAAAAAAACATAGGATAGCCACATATATCAAGAATTGGCTTAAGAGGAGAAAGCCTAGTGCCTTTACCTCCTGCCATTATAACTGCTTTCAAATTTAACAAGTTCTTCTTCAAAGTCATTCTCATAAACACCTTCTCCTTTTATTTCTAATACGCTTTCCCCTTCAACTATTCTACCTATTATAGCGCCTCCAAGCTTTTCTATCTTTTCTGGCTCTCTTGTTATTACGACAAAAGCGCCTGAAGAGATTAATGTGTAAGGATTAAGATTTAATACCCTCGTTATTTCTATTGTTTCATTAAGAATTGGTGGTTTCTTTTCAACAACAACTTTCTTTCCAGTTGCTTTTGCGATTTCTAGCAAAGCTTGATAAACCCCTCCTTCAGTTGCATCATGCATTGCGACTACATAATCTTTAATTCTCATAGCGATCTCTTGTACCGGTATTAGTCTCTTTAATTGTCTGCTCCTTTCTATTGTTTCCCTTGAAACACCCCTTCTTAGGAGCTCTTCCCAATACTCATTTGATAAAATCCATGTCCCCTCTAAACCTGCATAGCCAAAGAAGCCAATATAATCTCCAACTTTTCCGTCTGACAATCTAAGTATTCTATCTGAAAATGAGAAAGCCGTTGTTATTACAATATCTTGCTGTAAACCTTTTGTTACTTCTGTATGCCCTCCAACAACTGAACAGTTAAGCATTTGACAAGCTTCATTAATGCCTCCAAGTATTTCGTTCAAGTTTTCTCTTTTGGAAAGTAAAATTGTAGTCAAGACCCATTTACAAGGTACTCCTTTCATATTAACATCATTACAGGCAACTGATATTGAAAGGAAACCAGCATCTTTACCAGCTTCAGTTATTGGATCAGAGTGAATTACTAAGTACTTTCCAACTGTTTTTACTATTGCTGCATCTTCTCCTATAGACGGGCAAACCTCACAATTTCCAGATTTAATTTTGTCTATGAAATCTTTTAAAGGGACTTTTCCGAAAAGCATAAGTTTTATTAGATAAAGGAATAATTAAATGCATTTAATTGAAGTTGAGAATTTATGGAAAATTTACAAAAATGGCGTTGAGGCATTGCAGGGCATCTCTTTCACTGTTGAAGAAGGTGAAGTATTTTCATTTTTAGGCCCTAATGGTGCAGGTAAAACTACTACAATTAAGATCTTATCTTGTGTTCTTAAACCTACAAAAGGTAAAGTAGTTGTTGCT
>ERZ1684502.149-NODE-149-length-15127-cov-200.984076_pt1 | contig 15127 bp, 10 predicted proteins | sample MGYA00580192_ERZ1684502 | MGnify/ENA primary metagenome ERZ1684502 (study PRJEB41476, sample SAMN13258264) | hydrothermal vent metagenome | biome: caldera [ENVO_00000096]; feature: acid hot spring [ENVO_00002120]; material: acidic water [ENVO_01000358] | place...
TATTCCTTCCCAGAGAGCTATGCAACAAGGTCAATAAAGCTTGCAAATATCCAGGGTGATGTAATAAGAATAACTACACCATATGGTTATGATTTCTCTCCCTCATTTGACCCAGACGGTAGATACTTATATTTCCTATCAGCTAGGCATTTAGAGCCTTCAACTGACAGAGTAATATTTAACATGTCATTCCAAAAAGTTGTTAAGCCTTACCTTGTTGTTTTATCAAACACTTACTCACCTTTCAACCCGCCATTTGGCACATATACGGCAGACAGCAAAATTGAAATAAAGGGAATTCAAGATAGAGTAGTTCCATTCCCAGTAGAAGAAGACAACTATGTTAGAATTGAGGGGGCAAAGAATAACAAAGTTTTCCTATTCTCTTATCCAATAAAAGGTGCACAAAGCTTTATGCAAGACCAAACTGGTAAGCTTGAAGTATTCGATCTAGAGACAAAGACTAAAGAACCTTATCTTGACAATGTAAGAGATTTTGCCCTTTCCACAGATAAAAGCAAAATTTTAGTTGTTCTCAAGGATTCAATAAGGTTATTTGACGTCTCTTCAAAGCCAGAAATTACTGCTCAAGGAAGGAAAGGTGGTGTTATTGATTTATCTAGGGTGAAAGTTTATGTCGAACCAGAAAAGGAATGGAGACAAATGCTAAGGGAGACTTGGAAGTTGATGAAGCAAAACTACTGGAATGAGGAGAAGCTGAAAGATTGGGATAAAGTTTTACCTAAATATGAGATGTTGCTAGACAGGATTTCTACTAGATTTGAGCTTGGCGATTTAATTCAGGAGATGCAAGGTGAAACTAGAACCTCTCACTCTTATCACATTCCTTATTCTTATGACACTGATGAGCCAATACCAATAGGTGGAATTGGTGCTGATGTGAAGTTTGAGAATAATTGTTTCAAAATAACTAAGATTTACTCTGGAGATCCAATAAATGAGAATGAGAGAAGCCCCTTAAGAGATCCAGGGGTTCAGCTAGAAGAAGGGGATTGTATAGTTGCTATTGATGGAGAGCCAATAACTTATCGTAACATCTATTACTATCTATTAAACAAAGACTCTGTGAGGCTTGACGTAATAACAAAGAGCGGAGAAAAGAAAACAGTTTATGTTAAACTGCTGAAAGACGAAAGAATTCTAATTTACAGAGATTGGGTAGAGAGGAACAGAAAATATGTGCATGAAAAGACAAGCAACAGGGTTGGCTATGTTCACATACCAGATATGATGTACCAAGGCTTTAGCGAGTTTTACAGACTTTTCATGTCGGAATTTGATAAAGAAGGGTTAATTGTTGACGTTAGATTTAATCGTGGTGGTTTCATTTCTGGCCTAATAATTCAAAGGCTTTTGCTAAAGAGGGCTGGCTATACAGTGCCAAGAAATGGCAAGCCAATTCCAGAACCATATTTCTCTTCTCCAAAAGCAATGGTTGCAATAGCAAACGAATATACTGGCTCTGATGGCGATATTTTCACTTACTTGTTTAAGAAGTTTAAGCTAGGCCCTGTTATAGGGAGAAGAACATGGGGAGGAGTTATAGGAATTTCAATGAGGATAAGGCTTGTTGATAAGACTCAGGTTACACAACCAGAATATGCTGTTCATTTTGATGATATTGGTCTTGGAATTGAAAATTATGGTGTTGATCCAGATATCGAAGTTGATATTCCACCAGGAAGTCAAGGAGACCCTCAACTTGATAAGGCAATCGAAATTGTATTAGAGATGTTGAAGAGATAAGAGAAAATAAAACTATTTTTAGCTCTTTCTAGCCCGTCTATTTTTAAACTATTTTTAGCTTTCTTTAAATATAGTATTTACTATTGGTTTTCCCGACAAAAATTATTAAAGATTTGTTTTATCTAACTACAAATAAAATATTATATGAAAAATAATCAATTTGTATAATTTACGTAAAAGTAATATATTGGAACATAGTAGTTGCTTCCTTCAACATTAAATGTGATATTGGCCTCTTTGTAATATACATAGTAATTATTGTTCGAATTCGAAACTATAGAAATTTGTACATTATAATTTATAGAATTTATAGTAAATGGTGTTATTCTCAATGAAAATAGAGAAAGTGAGGATATTAACCAATCCGAAATTACTGCACTAAATTGGACAATTGGATCTAATGTAGCGTTATCTAAGTACCCTATATAAGTGATCCCTTGCCCATTAAATAGGACTTTTACAGCTATTGGGCCATAAGAGTAAGCAGTCATAATATGTGCAAATTTTCCAGTGAAATACGACAATATATTTTGGGGTACTTTTTCATTAGCGTTGCACAATTCTAGACCATAAACGCCATTCTTTTTAACAGTTTGTAATGTTGTTATAAAGAGTACAATAATTTCGCTTTCATTAATCAATGATGCTGATGAAAAATCATTTAACGTATATATATTTTGAGTGAAATTCGCAATTACGATTTGACCTAAAGTATAAATTTCAGCAAAGTAAGGATAAGACCATGGTGGACTATAAGGGATCCCTTGCCCAAAAGAGGCATAAGTATAATTAGCATAGTTTGTGTAGCCAAGAAGGATTGAATTTCCAAAAATATTGAAGTTTAATGCTCTATAAAATAGTGAAATGCCAAATGAAAATATAATGCCGTAAGCACTAGTAGGACCTTCAGTGAGAAGGACTAAGCCTGAATACCCTATTTCGTTATGATCTTCTACATAAACTATTACAAGAGGTATTGGTGCTAATGATGAGCTATTAGGATAAACCCAATAGCTGTCTAGCTTATATTCTACTGCTAAAGCAGAGTTAGGCTTCAACGACGTAGTATTGCTTGAGTTTGCTAAACTACTTTTCATTATTTCTCTAATTGGATTTACAAATTCTACGAAAGTTGTCTTTCCAATGCCATGAGCAATGTTATATGAAGAAACATGAACAATAAAGGGTTGAGAGTAGAATATTATTGTTCTATTACTTTGATTTACAACGTAATATGAAGCAATACCAATTAGTGATAGCGTAACATTTGTCAAATAGTGTGCATATTTTGTTAGTTTAGAAATTGGAATTGATAAATACCTTAAATTGTACCCCTGGTATATTTGATTAATTGCAGTTCCATTAGAAGTAGGATAAAAGATAAAGAGAGTAACTGAAACGTTTTGTAATAGTTTTCCTTGGCTATTTAAAAAGAATATGTTAATGTTATGGGGCTCAAAATATTTTGCATAAGCAACCAACAAAACTGTATAATTTAGTAGTGAGAGAACTGCTATTGCGATTAATATGACTACTGCAATTAAATAATATGTTTTCTTCATTATTAGTCTATTCTATGTTGTTATGTATAGCAAGTTTTAAACTTTTATAAGCTGATAGCGAACAATTAGCATTGTTCATTATCTTCGAGAATTTTCGCTTTTTATAAATGCTCAGTAGCTATGACTACTCAAATAAATCAGTGAGTACTGTTTGCTCTATAGTTAAATTATAAATCGTCGCTTGTATCTGGATAAATCAGTGAGTACTGTTACATTTACTTGGTTAAGTAAATTTCTTGAGAAGAAGATTGTGTAATATGTTTACACAGATAAGTAAAATTTTTAAGCTTTAGTAACAAGTATAAAATATGGAGAAGGCTCACCTATTCATTAGGGAAAGTTCTGGTTTAATAAAACAAGTGAGCTTTCTTGATGTAGTAATGCTAAATATTGGAGATATGTCTGCCGGCTTAGCTCTTTTCACTTCAATAACACCATATGTTCTGCCTGGCTCAAATTTGCTAATAGCTACATTAATTGCTTTTCTGCTAGCACTTCCGCAGGCATATGTTTATACATATTTCATAACAAAAATACCAAGGACTGGAGGAGATTATGTATGGATATCTAGGATGTTAAATGGTAGTGTTGGTGCTATAATGGCACTTATCTTATCAATACAGACGCTTTCTTATTTAGCCTTAACAGCATTTTTCGCTTCACAAGCAATACAAACTGTGCTAAATGAAATTGGCATTCTTAATGCTAATCATGCTTTAGTTAATATAGGAAATATAATAGCTCAACCAATTCCTTCATTTATCCTTGCTTTAGTAGTATTTGGAATAATAATTGGAATAAACATTGCAAAAGCTAAATGGGGATTTTCTTTGGTTACTGCTCTTGGCATATTTTCATTAGCAACTACATTAATTGCTATAGGAGTAATTATTGCTAACGTTAGTGATTTTGTTACAAAAACTTCCGCAATGATAACCGCAATGGGTGGAAGTATAGCTAAATATCAAGGGCCTATATTTAGTTGGGGTGCAACATTATTTATGTTACCATTCCTTGCTTTATTTACATTCCCATGGATACAAGGAGGTCCTGCAGTTGCAGCAGAAATTAAGGGTAAAAGGGCATTAAAATACAATATTTACTATAGCCTTATTGCAACTTTTATCCTTGTTATGGCAGGTTATGGAGTTATGTATTATGCTGGCGGCTATAATTTCACTACTGCACAATATATTAACAACGGATATATTTTCAACTTCTGGACTGCAGCAATTTGGCTATCTAACAATCAATTATTGCAATGGATAATTGGCCTTGGATTAATAGCATGGGAGTTTTTCATTTTAGCTTACGGGGTAATAGTCTTTGCCAGATACATTTTTGCATTAGCATTTGATAGAGTTTTACCATCAATATTTGCTTATGTAACTCAAAAAGGTAGCCCAATATATACTCACTTACTAGATCTTGGTGTTACTGCCCTATTGCTAGGAGTTATAGTCTTTCTTGGCTCTCAGAATGCATTGGCATTATATGGTACAATAATCCTTGGAGCTCTTTACTTCCTTGTAGTTGGCATTGCTGCACTTGTACATTCAATAAAATATGAAGTCAAAAAGCTCTTTGTCCCAGCACTAATAGTAATTGGCTACTTTAGTTATTTGACATATGTTTCAGCTACAAATCCAGACTTTGGATTTGTAGAGAGTAATGGTTTGCCAAACCCAATAACGTTAACATTTGTAATTGGAACTATATTATTTTCAGCAATAGTGTACACAGCAGCTTTACTATACAATAGAAGAAGAGGTATAGAGCTAAGTGCGATTTATAAAGAAATTCCGCCTGAGTAAAGAGGAGTTCTCATAAAGAAGGAAGTCTCAATTCATTTTTTCTTTTTTATTTTATATATTTAACTCATTACTATTTTTTCTTTTGATATTATGAAATTCTCTGATTTAATCGCTATCATTTTGATTTATAGGTGAAACAAATTTAAGATAAAGCCCTAAGTCTTGTAATATTTGAGTTGGAGTTAAATTCTGATATGTAGAGCCTTCAACATACATTATTGCTTCTACCTCTTTATGATAAAATGTAATATTTGCTGTCGTATGGTTAAGAGTTAGTATTACAGCATTCCCATTATTAAAGTAAATTAATACATAAAGGGAACCAAAAGCCGCCTTTGGCTTAATTCCAATAATATATATTCCTTTCTTATTTATATGAAGTTTAAACTTTACTTTGAAAGAGAAGCTATGTAATGAAAGAGAGGTTGAAGTTGTTGAAGAACTTAATGCTGTGGTTGTAGACCTCGTGATAGTGGTTGTTGAAGTATTGCTTGTTATTATCTGAAGTCCGCTTATATTTAACGGAGTTTGAGCTATAGGTTGCGATGATCCATGCAAGGCATAGTAAAGTTCTATTCCAAGCGCTACATTTACAATTAATGTAATGACGAGCAAACCTATTAATAATGTTAATCTTTCCACAAGTAATGTAGTTAAGTTTTCTCATATAAACATTAGTTTCGTTTCATAGTGAAACGCTAAGCTAATAAACCTTGAAACTTATTATCTATCGTGAAAAATTTAGTTATTTTTCTTATTTTGCTGTCACTTATCTTATTTCCCTTTATAGCTAAAGGATATGCTATAATTACTGTTTATTATAATGGCACAGTTATTGCCCATATTTATAATGAGAGCGAATTCACTTTAATTGGAAATTATGCTGGAGGGCTACATGTAATTGGGAGCAAATACAATTTCACTAATAACCAGGTTTATCTGGAAAATGGAAGCAACGTAACAATTTATTATCAGGCAAACTTTAAGGGCGTAATTAAGGCTCAAGAAAATTATAATTTTACCCTAAGCGTTATATTACCTCCCAGCGTAACAATAACTTACCTTTCAGTACCACCTTATAGCTTTTCAGCAGTAAACAATTTTTATAATATATCATTTAAGAATGTAAATAATGTTGTTATCCTCTATGCAGAGTCAAGTATCACGACAAAAGCTCAATCAAGTATCACGAATTTTCTAATACTTGCGTTAATAGTAGCAGATGCAATTTTAGTTAGCCTCTTGATTTGGCTTTTGCTAGGCAGAAGGAAAATATCTTTGCGAAGGAGAGAAGATGTAACACCCACTATAGTTAATGAAGTTTTAGATGAAAGAGATAAGATGGTTTTAGAAGCTATAAAAAATGGAGCTAAGACTTTATCAGAAATAATAAATAAAACTGGGCTGCCAAAAGCTACAGCCTACAGAAGAGTTAAGAAATTGGTCAATTTAGGATATGTGGAAGAGATAAGAGAAAGAGGGAAAGTATATTATAAGCTAAAAAAGGAGTAACTCAGTTTGATTGTGAAATTTGTCTTTTCTATCAAACATAATTAAAGTCTTTAAAGAAGAAATAAAACAGAATTGTTGCTACTAAATACAAACTTCCAGTTATAAAAAATGGGAAAGAAAGATTTCCTAATGAGAAGAGGTATCCAGTTATTTCTGGCCCCAAAGATCTTGGAATCGAATCAAGGATTTGAAGCATACTATTTATTCTGCTTCTTTCTTCTTCTTTTACAGCTTTCATAACAAAAGATGACATTAAAGGTCCAGTTAAATTCATCATAGTGTTCCTTAAAATGTAAAGCACACCAGCTATTACAAATGTTGGGGAGAATGGCATTAGAAAGAGAAAGAAGATTGCTATCATATGAGTAACGAATATTGCCTTAATTCTTCCCAAAGCCTCACCTATCTTTGGTGCAAAAAGTGTACCTAAGGCTAAAGTAGCTTCAGCTATAGTATAAATTGGAGATAATGAATGGGCAGAAACTCCAAACTTTAAGTTAAACCACAAAGACAGCATTGGCAGAAGAATTCCGGCACCTAGGCCAATAATTGCCTCAGTTGTTAGCTTTCCTAAAAACTTTAATGAGGAAACCTTTAAACTAAATTTGCCAGTGCCCTTATACTTCTCTTTTACAGGAAGCAAAAGAAGTGTAGATGTTAGCACTATAAAACATTCTAGCAATATTATTTCTCTATAAGTCAGAAACATTGGCAATAAAGATCCTACAATAGAGAAAAGAATGTTTAATGAAGCCCTATAAGCCATCACTTTGTCTAAGTCTTTTGCTTTTTCAGCCATTAATGCTGATATCAGTCCAAATCCCTGATTTACAAATAGGTATGATATAGGAAAGAAGAGCAGAAGAGCAAGTGCAGTAAAGCTAATACCTCTAGATATGAATATGAACTTCTTCCTTCCATAAGCGTCGCCAAGAGAAGACCAGAATAAGGAGAAGAATGAGCTTAACAGAATTGCTCCGCCTAATATTTCTCCTATTAGTAATGGAGAAAGACCAAGTGACTTAAAATAAAGCGGAATAATAATTGAGTTTGCCCCCCATATTATGCCTTGTAACGAAGATGAAAGAGTAAGTAAAAAACTCTCTTTATCCACGTATAGTAAATCGTATGCGAAGAAAAAAGAGTAACGGGATTAAAAATGTTTAAAGTAACGATAAGAGAATAAAATCAATTTGGTTAGGCAAAATTTTTGAGCAAATCATCTTTCTAATGTTATAAATTCAAGCTCTTTATTTGGAAACTTACTAGGATAAACCATCTCAATTCCTTGAGAAATCTTCTTTATTACTACATAAGGATTATTTACCTTAACCCCAGCTAAGACATCAAAGTACTCTAGTAAATCCTTTAGCATAGGGGTTGAAGGACCAATAAGTATTTTAAATGCTTTTCTTCCTAATTCCACTATTCTATCTATAGATTTGTTGATTATTGCTGATGCAGTTATTATTAATACGTCTGCATCTTCAATAACACTTTCTGAAGCAAATGCAGGTAAAATCCCTTCATCAGGATTTATTATACAAGGATCAAGCTCAAGCACTATAAACTCTCTGGCTATCTTTTTAAATTTCTCAAGATATGGAAACTTCCCTATCATTACTATTTTCTTTCCTTTTCCAACTTCTAGTCCTATATCTAGACCGTTTACATTATTTTTAGCGTTTGAAGGTGGATCAATTACGGAGTTTATTGCTGCTAATCCAACACTAGCCTCTAATAAATTCCACGATTTAAGATATTCTGCTAGCTGTGCAGTAGTCATTTCTTCAAGTTTGCCAGCGTTTTTTATTTCTCTGCCTACTCTATAAGTTGTTGCCATTCCGCAGTATTTTGATAATACGCATGTCCAGTATAAACCAACTGTTACATTTTCAACCTTATATTCCCTCTCTTTTGCATATGATACTAAAAAATCAATAATCTTTTGCAATCTTTCACCCTTTCTAAGCTCCAACCTTTAATTTTTCTTTTACAATAAATAAAAGGTTTAACAACAAGAACAAATCCCAAACAATTGAAATAAAAAAGGAAAATCTTTTAGAGAGTTTTTACCTTTACTATTGACTGAGCCATTTTAAATGCTTTAATATTGCTCTCGGTCCTTAAGGCTTTTAGGAAAGATTCTTCTTTAATTCCTGGAAATGCTCCCAAAGAGTAGAGATAGCCCAAAATTGCCGCATTAGCTGCTAAGGGGTTGCCTGCTTTTATTGCAATTTCCTCAGCATTTATAACGTGAACCTTTAGACCTTTCAATTTTTCTAATATCTTATCTAGTGGTAAGGGCCTTATTTTTGGTAAGGGTGGCCTATTTACATATGCATTTATTACGATCTCTGTGTTTTTGTTTGCATAGCTAAGATTCCTTAAAACTTCAGTTGCCTCTAGTCCAACTAAATAGTCGGCTTTTCCTAATGGAATCAATGGAGAGTTTACATCACCAATTCTAACATGAACATTTATAGCACCGCCTCTTTGAGATAGACCATGCGTTTCGGCAACTAATACTTTTACATTAGAATAAACACCAGCTTCCGCAATAATTCTACCAGCGGTCATTAAGCCTTGGCCTCCAATTCCAGCAAGCAGAATGTTTACCCTAACCATAACTCATCCCACTTCTCTGGCTTTTCTCCTTTAATTGAAATTGCCTTAAATGGACATATTGGCACGCAAGCACCGCAACCAATACAAGTTAAAGGATCAATCTCTGCCTTTTTATCAGGCCTTGGTATTATTGCAGGACAACTAAAGTAATCATAACATATGCTACATCCTGTGCAGCGGTTCAAATCTACAACTGCTTTCGGCAATTCATGTCCTCTTAGGCTGCGAGTTACAAGAAGTGCACATGCCCTTTTTGCTATAACTACTGCAGGTTCCTTGTTTTCTTTAACCCATTTTAATGCCTCTGAAAGGACTTTAATAGAATTGTTTACATCAAATGGATCAATATATTTTACATACTTTACTCCTAAACCTTTAGCTACATCACCTATTTCTATCTTCTTTGATGGACTTGGTTGCTCTCCTGTCATTGCAGTAGTTCTATTATCTAAGACAAAAACCAACATTGGCGTTTTATAATAAACTGCATTTGCTAAAGCTGGAAGACCGGCATGGAAAAACGTTGAGTCCCCTATTATTGCTATTGGTATCTTTTGTGTTGCCCTATAAACTCCATTTGCTAATCCTATACTAGAGCCCATGTTTGTAGTAGAGTCTATTTCTTCAAAAGGCGGACTTAGCCCTAAAGTATAGCAGCCAATATCACCAGAGAAGAACACATCATCCAGTCTTAAGGAAGCCATTATTACAGCTTTTTTCAAGTCATAGAAAGAGCTTCTGTGAGGACATCCTGGACAAAATGTTGGAGGCCTAGGTGGGGTATCTTGTGGTACTTGTAAATAATCCGTAATAATATCTATGCCAAAGAATTTGCTAAATGCATAATATACTTTTTCTGGCGTCATTTCTCCTGCTCTGCTGATTAAATCCTTGCCATGCAATTCTACCCTTATTCCCTCATCATAAAGTATATCCTTAACTTGATATTCAACTACAGGTTCTCCTTCTTCTACAATTAAAACTCTATTGGCTTTACTGACAGCTTCAATAAGTAGTTTTTTAGGTACTGGTACCGGTGTTGAAAGCCTTAAAATGTTAGCCTTGATATCAAACTCTTTTAATGCATCAATAACATAACCATAAGCAGAACCTGAAGCAATAATTAAGTCTTTGCTTCCATTATCAACTAATTCATTTAGTTTTTCAACTTCTTCTTTTATTCTTTCCCATCTCTTCAATTGTTCTATTCTATTTCTCCTAGCATTTTCTGGCACTAATACATATTTTTTAGAGTTTTTGATCAATTTCCCAAGAACTGGTTTAGAAGGTGGTTGTAGTTCTACTGGACCTCTGGTATGGCTAACTCTAGTTGTAGTTCTAAAAAGGACCGGATGCTTTACTCTGTCGCTAAGCTTGAACGCCTCTATAATTAGCTGATATGCGGATTGCGGATCATAAGGTTCTAAAACTGGAATTAAAGCATGAAGTCCATAAAATCTATTATCTTGCTCGTTTTGTGAGGACCACATTGATGGATCATCAGCTGTAACAATAACAAAAGCCCCATCAACCCCGGTATATGAAGAGCTCATTAATGGATCTGCGGCAACATTTAAACCAACATGCTTCATTGAAGTTAATGCAAAAGCACCCATCATAGCTGCTCCATAAGCCGTCTCAAATGCCACCTTTTCATTTACGCTCCATTCAGTGTAAATATTATGTTTTTCAAGCGTTTCGAGAATTTCACTTGCAGGGGTACCGGGATAACTTGTTGCTATCCCAACTCCAGCAGTTAATGCTCCATAAGCTATTGCCTCATTACCTAAAAGCACGTGTTTTTGGGAAGCAAGCTGAATCATATCGTATTAATATTCGATTAGGAATCTAATATTTCTATCTTCTTAGCATTTTTGATAAATTAGATGAATTTTAAATATTAAAGAATATCTTATAAAGAAATATAACCGCCATAGCAAAAAATATCTAGTTGAAGAAGGAAAAATACTATAACTAATTATAAATTACTATGAATTAATAATTTCAATATTTAAAGTACTAATTTATTTTTCCTAGCAAATAGTTGATCACAAACATGTTATACGATGGTTTAAAGATATATCGAAAAGTTTATTTTCATATAAAGCAATTTGTTATCGTGGATTCTCAAAAAGAAGCAATAAGAACCTTAATTGTACTTGCACTTATGTTAACCCTTATAAATTACGTGGAAACAATGGTAATTCCTGCAATGCCCACAATTGAGAAACAGTTTTCAGCCACTGCTACTACAGTTGCCTGGATAACATCTGCGTATCTAGTCGTTGGTGCAGTAGCTTCCCCAATTTTCGGTAAGCTTGGAGATCGATATGGGAAGAAAAGAGTTTACTTAATTTCGATTACCTTTTATTCTTTGGCAGTACTGATTGCTGGCTTTTCGCCAAATATTTATTTCTTAATTGCTGCAAGAGCAATTCAGGGTTTTGGTTATGCAGTTTTCCCATTAGCAATAGCTATTGTAACTGACCTATTTCCTAAAGAGAGAGTTGCATGGGCACAAGGAATAATAAGTGCAACTTTGGCTGCAGGTCCCGCTCTTGGCTTAGTTTTTGGATCTTATATTGTTCAGGACTTAGGCTGGCAATATGCTTTTCATACTGCATTCGTTCTTTCCATAATAATGTTAGCCATATCAGCAAAATATGTAACAGAAATCCCTTCAAAAACAAAAGAGAGGATTGATTATTTAGGTGCAACTTTCCTATTACTTACTGTTGTACCATTTTTGGTTTATTTATCTAATGGGCCGCATATTGGTTGGACTACTTTACCTCAACTGTCACTCCTCATAATATCTTTCATATCATTTCCTATTTTCATAGTAATTGAAAGAAGGACAAAAGAGCCTTTAATGTCCCTCCATCTGTTTAGAGTAAGGAACATTATGGTCGCTAATCTTACTGGCATACTTACCAATTCTGCTATGTTCCTCTTATTTACGGGTTTGGTCTTTTACCTTCAATTACCAAAACCATATGGATTGGGTCTTTCAATAATAGAATCCGGGCTATTAATGAGTCCTGTAGCAGTTATTATGATGGCTATAGGGCCTATTGTAGGAAGGGCTATAAACTCTATAGGGCCTAAACCTTTGCTTATTATTGGGGCTTTATTGGGCATGTTTGGTTATTATCTTCTTGATATATTTAGATATAATGTATATGAGATATTGGTCGATGTAACAGTAACTACTGCCGGGTTAGTCAACTTAATAATACCTATAGTTAATATGGTTGCAGTTTCATTGCCAGAAGAACAAAGAGGTATTGGATTTGGAATGAACACATTAATAAGGACTATAGGGAGTTCTACCGGCCCCGTTATTTCCACAGTTTTTATGGACTCTTATGTAACATGGATAGTATATGTGGTAAAAGGTGAAATATTGCCGATTGTTCAAGTTCCATCTTACTCAGCTTTCCACTACATTTACTTTACAGCAATAGGATTCCTGTTCCTTGCTTTGATCGTTTCTCTCTTTACAAAGAATTATGTTATTAAACCACAAGTAGCTGAAAAACAAATTTAGAAGTTAAAAATTGGAAAAGTTAAAGTTTATTTTTACACAATAAAAAGAAGTATACAACATAAATGGCGGAAATTGACTAATACCTTAGCTCAAATGACTCAACTTTTTTACCCCCCCAACTGATAAAATCAAAATGTCCGACCAAATAGAGATTAATCTGCAGGATTATAACCAGGGTAAGACAGTAATTCCTGACGAATTTTATAACCCTAATCTCGCTCCCTTGCCAAAATCGCAAAAAACATGGACATGGGTTAATTATACTACCATTTGGGCCGGAATGATACATAATGTTCCAGCATTTATGCTAGCTGGCTATCTAACTTTTGAATTCGGACCACTACTAGCATTATTCATAATAGCTTTTGCATATTCAACACTTTTAATTGCTTTGTATTTAAATGGCCATATTGGAGCTAAATGGGGAATTCCTTATCCTTCTTCAATTAGGCCAATGTTTGGATTGAAAGGTGCAAGAATACCAGTAATTATGAGGGCAATATCTGCACTATTCTGGTTTGCAGTAGAGAGCTATGTTGGCGGTTTAGTGCTTGATGTAACGGTTTCTGCTTTCTATCACCCATGGCAGTCGTTATCAGAAAACTTCTTAGGAATGCCATTACATCTTGCAATCTCATTTTTCATGTTTTGGGTCCTTAACGTTTTAGTGCTATTTAAAGGGATGGAAGAGATAAAGAACTTTGAACTCGTTGCTGGCCCTCTAGTTATAATTACATTGGGTGGATTACTAATTTATGCGATAATGCAAGCTCACGGTTTACCATTGGTTAAAGGTTCAGGAACACCTACAATTCCTAATATAGCGCTTGCTATTTCAACAATGGCAGGATTTTGGGCTACTCTAGTGTTAAATATCCCAGACTTTACTAGGTTCTCAAGGTCTCAGAAAGATCAACTAATTGGACAAGCAATAGGATTGCCAATACTTACGCTTTTGTTCAGCTTTATAGCGATAGGCCTTACCTCAACTATGATGTATCTGTACCACATTCCTTCATCTGAAGTAATTCATTACCTTAATCCAGCATATATAATGTATTTGTTCACGGGAAATCCAATTTTAACACTAATTGCAGGAATTAGCTTAGTTATTGCTACAATATCTGTCAATGTTGCAGCAAACATTGTTTCTCCAATTTATGATCTTATTAGTCTATTTCCAAGAAAATTAGATTGGACAAAATCGGCATTAATTTCAGCAATAATAAGTATATTATACGCCCCATGGATGTGGTTTAGTAGCGGCTCCAGTATTGAAAACGTCATTAACATAATAGGTGTAGGATTAGGCTCAGTTGCTGGGGTCATGATTGCGCACTATTGGATCTTAGATAAAACTGAAATAAGCCTTGCTGACTTATTTAAGCCTGGCGGAAAGTACTGGTACGCTTTAGGTTATAACGTTAAGGGAATTATTGCAATGGCTATAGGATTTCTCGTGCCAGTTTTAGGATTTATACTGCCTGCTTTAGCATTCCTATACTCATATGGATGGTATTTGTCTTTCTTCATAAGCATGATAGTATATTTGCTAATTATGAGAAGACCTAATGAGGCTCAGCAAAGATTATATGACTTTCTTTAAGGGATCTTTCAAGTCAATTATTTTTTATTAATTTTTAAGGTATAAGTTAAGACTCCAATGCCTAGAAACATTTTTTATAAATCATTTTTCTCTAGTACTTATTTCTCGATAGACATTTTGTTGATAAAGGAGATCGAATTAACGAGCACACGATTTTCTTTTCCTTAATAAGGAAGAATTTGTTAGTTCTGACCAAAAAACTTTAAATCCTTTTTATGTAGTTTGACGTGTGCATATTTTTAGGATTGCGAATCCCTCATTCTTAGTTGGTGGCGGTGAGCTTAGAAGTTATAACGTAATAAAGTTCCTTTCAAGAAAAGCTAAAATTACAGTTGTTCCTCCCCTTTTTGCTTTATGCGGAAAAAATGTAGAGGAAATCATAAAGGATATAAAAGGTCTTAACGTGAATGTACCAGATAAAATAGAGGATCTAGCAAAGAAATGCGAAAGTTTCCCTAAAAATCCTCTTTCTGCTGTTAAAGTAGAAAGGGAATATTACTCTAATTTCATTGAAGAAGCAAAAGAAGCCGACGTAATTCTTTCTGACTTTCCATACTATTTTATTGTTAGTGCAATGTCTTTATTAAAAGAAAGGACTGGCATAAAAAACGTGTTACTTTTACAAGCAGGAAATTTAAAAGTTGTAAGAAGTTTGAGAATGATAATAAAACTCAGAGGGTTTGACACT
>ERZ1684502.150-NODE-150-length-15097-cov-104.618003_pt1 | contig 15097 bp, 10 predicted proteins | sample MGYA00580192_ERZ1684502 | MGnify/ENA primary metagenome ERZ1684502 (study PRJEB41476, sample SAMN13258264) | hydrothermal vent metagenome | biome: caldera [ENVO_00000096]; feature: acid hot spring [ENVO_00002120]; material: acidic water [ENVO_01000358] | place...
GCCTTTCTAAGCACTTCAAGAAGGTGAGAATTATTAGCTATTATAAGGTTGACCCGGAAATAAAAGGGTTTGAAGTTTTCTCCTTAAACAAGAAGGAAAGTACAACTTCTCTAGGGGTTGAGTATTTGTTTAACAAAATGAGCAAAGAAGTTGCTAAACACGTTGCTGATGACGATAAATTCATTGTAGCCAATGACGATTTAACTAACGTTATTTCTTTTGTTAAAGACTCCTCCAATCTGATATATTGGAGCCAAGGTGCTTTAGCCTCACTCTTCATGTGGCCTCCCTTCTACACGAGGGGATACTTTGTGAAAAAGCTCATGGGATATTTCGCTTCCTCTTACAACCTTAGGCTATACAAGGGAGTGAAAAAATACAGCGTTGTGTTGGCTAATAGCAAAACATCTGCAAACATCATTTCCCTCTTTTATGATAGACCCCCCAGTGAGGTTATTTACCCTCCTCTAGACGTTGAGTACTACTCTAGTCACGCTAGGAAAAAGACAGAAGAGAAATACGTTTTGGCTTTCGTGAAAAGAGGGTATAAAAGTGACGTTGAGTTATTAGAAAAGCTAGCAAAAAGGGTTGAAATGAAAGTTGTTGGCTTTAAGATTGAGGGAGCAGAAGCTTATTTTAACATTTCCGATGAAGAGCTAAGGGAACTGTACTGCAACGCGTTTGTTACTCTTTACCCAATAAAGTTTGAGTACTTTGGTTACATTCCAGTTGAGTCTATGGCTTGTGGTACTCCAGTTATTGCTTATAGGTTTTCTGGAGGTCCTGCAGAAACCATTGTTGACCAAGAGACTGGCTGGCTTGTAAACGACGAGAAGGAGTTCTACCAGAGGGTAGTTGAAGTGTGGGAGAATGGTTATGAAGAGAAAATGAGGGAAAGAGCTGTGGAAAGGGCTAAGGAGTTCTCTATAGAGAATTCCGTAAAGAAGTTGATGAAGTATTTGAGCTAATTAAGGAAGACTCCAGATTCTTAATAGTTTGGCGGTGGGTCTACAATTCAGTTTTTTTCTTGGTTTGCTCTTAAATAAGATAGTACACACTCGTAAAAGAGTTTTAAGCCGAGACTAGAAGTTTAGAGTCTTCTAGTTCCTAAATATAGAATATCTTTTGATTGGCCAATATAAGTAGTTTTGTCATACCTATCAACTTTCACTCGTTATAAAAAGATTCTGATAACTTTTCTTAGAATTGAAGGAGTGAAGTTAAGTATGATTTCTTTTTCTTTGTTTTCAAACACACCTAGTAGCTTGAAAATCAGGATGATTACTATTATATACACTATATCCATGTAGGTGGGGTCTACAAAATACTCAAAGAGGAAAGTTAGAGGTATCAAAGAGAGAACGACCCCCTCTTTTTTAGTCGGGTGGAACACCCTTTCTCTTAAAACGTAAAATAGAGTAAAGGATGAAGAGATTATAGCAACAACTAACTGAGAATATGCCCCTCCCATTATACCTATCCTTGGAATCAGAAGGAAAGAAGTGAAAAGCGTGGTAAAGGCGTTTACTCCAGTAAGGATTAAAAATGGTCTTAGGTTCTTGTTGAAAGAAACTAAAAACGTGGTGAGCATAGTAATTGGTGTTGGTAAAGTGGAAGCCAATAAGAGGATAATCATTGGCTTTATGCTGTCTATATAGTCAGGGAAAAGCTTAGGAACTAAAATTTCAGCAAAAGGAAGAGAAATTGCTACTATAAGTAACGTTAGAAGAGAGACAACCTTAAATGAAAGTCGTGATATAAAGACTTCATCTTTTCCTAAAGCCTTATAATAAGAGGAAGATGGCAAGAGGACACCAGAAAGGCTACCAACAATCATTGAAGGTACACTAGCAACTAAAGCTGCAAACTGATAAAGACCTAAGTAATAGCTCCCTAACAAGTAAGAAGTAGTAAGTCTATCACCTTGACTGCTTAGAAATCCAGCTCCACTGGACAAATATAAGGGTAAACCTATTCTGAAAATCCTTTTGAAAACGGTTAGACTGAACTTCAAAGGCAAACCATTCACTGCTTTATAAATGATGATGAACCCAATGCTGTTAGTTATTAGTGCACCCAACGTCCATATACCTATGAATAAGTAGATGTTTTTAAGAAGGACAGCAATAATTGAAACTATCCACCTAATTATTAGAAAAGAACTTTCAAGTACGGCATCTTCTGTAAATTTATTCATTCCAGTAAGTATTCTACTTACGTATGCACCAAATATATATAAAACTAAGTAGGGTATTGTAAGCTTGACATATGTAGGAAATATTAACAATATTAGAAAGGCTGGTGACACAATGAAAGGGGTCAAAAGCACTGTAGAGATGAATATCTTGTCAATCTCTTTCTTTGCATACATATAGCTTACTTCTCTGTTTATGATCTTTGTATTTAGAATCAAGAAAAATGAGGCTGAAATTACTTCTAGTAGTTGAACAATTGCCACTTTACCGAAAAAAGCTGGGTTAGTAATTTTTGCAGTAATAACGAAGAAGATCAGAGAGGCTATAATGTTAACGATTGTACCACTTAAGCTCTTAAGGGCATTAGTTATTGGGTTCATTTACCTTTACTAATTTTTATGTTTAGGTTTAAAAACTTTCTAGGACTTTTTAATCAATTTTATCTAAACAAAATATACGTAAAATGAGCTACTAACACGTTACTTTCTCTTTTATCTTCTTTTTGCTATGCCAAAGATATAAGATCATTATAATACTGAGAGGCAATTAACTTCCAATCCTTAAACTTTTCAATAAATTCATCAATCTTCTTATTTGTTATGAAAGAGTAATATTCTTTATTACTCATGTTAAGGATTTTTAAAGCCTCTTTGGCCATTCCCTTGTAGTCATACTCTTTTACAAATTTAACTATTGGGACGTCTTTGAAAACTGACTTGGGGCCTAGAATGTCGTAAGTTACTACTGGTGTTCTGAAATATATAGATTCAAGAATAACAATTCCAAATGTGTCCTCATGGGTTGGATATATGAAAACTCTCGCACGCTTAATATATTCTGCCAACTCTTTTCCTCTAAGGAAACCTTCATATATGATGTTGTTTTCTATTCCAAGTTTTTTCACTTCTTCAAAGAACATCTTATCCGTATCCATATAAAACCTGCCTGCTATATGAAGTACAAAGTCTTTTTTCTCTTTTACTATCTCTTTTACGATATAAGGTATTTCTAATATACCCTTTAATGGAATAAATCTAGCAAAAAAAATTCCATAATTTTCTTTCTTTTCTATCATGGTATCATACTGCAGGAAGCTTTTCCTTATACCAAAAGGGGGGAATAAGGCTTTTGATTTCCTAAAATAGTGAATCCCAAGGTTAATTAACTGACCTTCAGAAACTCCATAAATTCTAACTATTCGAGGATTTAATATTAATAAAGTAACTAGTAACTGTTCCGCGATACCCATGCGTTTTATATATTCGATAGCAGATCTGAAACTCAAGAAAACGTTAACAGGTAACTTTTTTGTAAACATATAAAACTCGTTTTTAAGTAATGTGATTGGTATTCCTAACCTAATTTTTACAGGCCCCATGCCCTGAAGTATGACAGCGCCTTTTGTCTTGGTTTTTCGCGTGAGGTAAACTATCTCCCCAAGTCTCAATAATATTCTATCAGATAATGGTAAAGTCTTGATACTTTTATCTTCTTTAATCATATTTTGATGAAGATAACCGGGCAAATAATTAAGGTCTATCAGAAAGTAATTATCCTTTTTTAGCTCTTGGATGAGACAATTTAAATAGTTAGCTAAGCTACTTTTTGACTCCAAGCATTCTAATCCCAGGGTTTTATCTCTGATTTTGGAATTTAACAACTCTTGTAACATATTTATATCTTTTAATATAGAATACACATCAGTAAGTCTTGGAATTAAACACACATTATCCCATAGGGAAAGGATTTCTTTTGCTAGTTCTCTTTCGACTAAACCTGATCCACCCTCTAAATACTTCTCGTCTATTAATGGGAAAATGTCAAGTAAAAGAGCAATTTTAACACCCTTTTTGTTTTTCTCCACGGATTACCTCTTGATTAAAAGAATATATAGGTTTTGGGCTTGAAACAAAAGATAAAAATTGGTAGCAGAGTTCTTTCTATGGCAGTTTAATTTATATTCTACAAGATAATAAATTATAATAGCGGAAATATTATATTCGATATTTTTACTTTAATCCTTGGATTTTGTAACAATGATTTCTGTTATTGTAACAGAGTCTAAGAAGCGTGGCTATTTAATTCACGCTTTGCGTAGTGTCTTTAATCAAACTCTAGATAGAGACAAATACGAGGTTATTGTTGTCAAAAACGAAGAAGACAAAGAAGTAGATGATTATGCTAGAAAAAATAGTGCAAAAGTAATAATTTCTAATGAAAGGTGGTTAGGCCCTAAAATAGCTCAAGGACTTGAGGAAGCTAAAGGAGATGTAATTTCTTTACTTGACGATGATGATATGTTTACGCAAGACAAACTAGAAACTGTGTATCACATCTTTAAAGAAGAGAAAGTAAGCGGAATACGTGATAATGTTCATTTTATTAACGCTAATGGTGTTATTTTATCTAGTTCTAAAGAAAATAATAGTGTTTACAAATATTTAGTAAATAGATATAATTATAATCATAAAAAATACTCTAATATGCTCATAGTAGATTCTTGTATTTCTATCAAGAGAGAGTTAATAGATGAAGATATAAAATATCTGAATCGTGTAGTAGACATGTATTTGACAATTGCTGCAATTTGTAAGGGTGAGGACGAATATGCCCTTTTTTATGGCAAACCACTGACATATTATAGAATCCATGCTCAAAATTATAGTAGGCCTAATAGCATAAAAGAAAGAATAAACTTAATGGAAAGTCGCTTAGAAGATTATGAAAAGTTATATAGCAAGTTTAATAATTGCGGAAAAGAAGTCAGAAAAACGCTGAAACTTCCTCTTTTATATTCAAAACTTATGTACTATCTGCTGGAACTCTATCTTGCAGATGAAGACAAAAAATTAAGAGAAAATTTTAATTTCTCCTTTAGCGACAAGATTTTCTTGTTTAACCCTTTTAATAAACTATATAGTAAATCTGTAATTAGAGGTGTTTTTGTTTCTTCCTTTCTCCTTTTACCTTCAAGCGTGCGTTTTCGTTTATTTAAGTTCCTACAGAGACGCACTAATATTATAAGTAAGATAATTGAAAGCTAGGAAACAACAGTTTAATTTCAGATCCTGTCTTCAAATCGGTTTGTTAAGATTTGCTTAACACAAAGGCTTTCGATAATAAGATAGTATTTTATCTTATCTTTCCCTCTAGGAGTTCTTTATATTTTACAGTATTAGTTTACATTAAAGAAGATAAAGAACCCTATAGAGTAAAGAGATAAAAGCGTAAAAACGAGAAATTTACTTTTCTATGGAAGCTTATACTTAATGAGTTCAGGAACCAATATATGAAGATAAATTAAACTTGCGTCTCGTTAGTAGCTATAAGTATGGATAAACTAATAAAGTAATTACTGGTCTACAATCTACAGCCAGGTTAAATAACATATGTGATTAAGAACATGTAACTGATTGTTATCACCGTGTCGGATTTCTGTTAATACTTAATATCGAGGGAATTAATTAAGCTCTATATGAAATATAAACAGTTTTTGTTATTTTTTAAAAGCTCTTAAAATTCCAAGTTTTTCATTTCTTTTTTCTATTGCTATTTTAAATCCACGATCTTTTAGCATAATAGGTAAATTCTGAAGTCCATTGTGATATTCTAGTACTATATTCTCAATCACATCAAAGTTAGAAAATGAATTTAAAATGGAATATTCGCATCCTTCACAGTCAAGCTTAAGTAATCCTATTCTTTCTTCTCCCGAAATTTTTATTAATCGGTCTAATGTGGTTGCCTCAACTTGTTTAACTATTAATTTGTCAAAATCATGTTTAGGCATGTTATCTGAATCTGTAGAACCAAGATCTGAAGGATAAGAGTATCTATATAGGTTTATAACGCCTTCTTTAGGTGCTAAAGCATTATTTAGTAATACAATTTTGTTATCTAATCCATTCTCCTTAATGTTCATTAATGCTAATTTATAATTCTCTTCATCTGGTTCTAGTGCAATTACCTTTTTTGCTCCATTTATTGCAAAATAAATTGCAGATTCCCCTAGATAAGCACCAACGTCTATTACAACTTTGTTTTTGAAATCTGCTTTGTAAACTTCTTGGACAAAAACTTCGTCTACTACGAAGCTAAAATCAAGGCTGTTATCTGTCCTAGTATAGAGTTTTATGCCTCTTTGTTTATTTTCATATATCACTAAATTGCTAACAACATTAGAAATTCTCCAGTTATTTTTCTCTATATTCTGCAAACTTTTAGTAATATATAATGCTTCATAAATGTTCTTAGTAATTGATACATTTTTAACATGTATAGTTATAGTTTTATCCTTTTTCAAAAGACTTTTAAGGATATTAAAATAACTTACTCCAAATTCTCTATGTAGTAAAATTGCACCTCTAATTCCCACTCTTATTTTATCTGCTAGCATTATGCTTCTTAATCTATTAGACTAGTTTTATAAATATTTCCGTAAAAGATTTTTCAATTATATTATAGAATAAAATCAATTAATAACATAATTATCTATTAATGACAAACTCCTAAGGTAAGGAATAGCTATTTATATCAAGACCAAAGAAAAATATTAAGATGCAACGTTATTTGAGAATTACATCAAGGGTTTTATCTTCTTCAAGAAGCTCTCTATTTATACTATTTTTGATAGAAGCAATATACTTATGGCTAGTATTAAGAGGAAGGATAATAACATTCTCGGATACAGATTTTCCAATAAATCCTATCTTAGCACTAACTAGAGGTTTTTATTATTGGAATTTTCCAAAATTCCCTGGAGCTGAGGGATATGCAGGGTATTTCTTTTATAAGTTAGCTATAGCTTCATTTTTTGAGTTATTTGGATTAAGAACTAGCGTCTTACAGTATCTTAGCCTTCTTATGGTCACGTTTATTTCCTCTTTGGGATTTTTCTACCTGGTTAAGTATTTCTTAGAAGGTTCATTAGCTACAACTACTAACAGTAATAAAAAGACGTATGAAAATTTGAGTGCTCTTGTCTCTGGTTTCTTTTATTCTATAACACCATTTTATACGTATATTTTTGTTAGTGATCTCGCCGATTATATATACGTTTATACTTTTTATCCTTTATTATTATATTTTATATTTAGATATATCACTAATAGAAACAAATTATCGTTAGATCTTCTATATTTTACTATAGTTGCTATTATTTTCTCAATTGGAAACCCTTTAGAAGTCGCACCAGCATTATGGTGGGAACTAGTAATTGGAATAGTACTTCTTATAGCCCTTTACTTCTCGAAACTTTATAAGATTTATTTCATTAATATAGGCATAATATTATTAATTCTAATAATATTGTTATTGCCCTTTATTCCTTCATATATTTCATTCACCAATTTAGAGGGTTATATAGTTACTCACTATGTTTTTGCAGGAAAAACTTTCCTTGAATACAATGTTGGATATACGTTTTCTATTATGACCTTACATAACTTTAGTTATTTTTATTATATGCTGGATCGATCCTTTTCTCTATATGAAGGACTTGAAACATACTTACTTGTTATACCTGCTATAACTGTTTTAAGTTCAATCTTAATAGTTAAGGATAAGAAAGTGTTAAAGTTCTTGTCAATCTTAATGATCATAATGTTTATAATAGTTGGGGGGTCTGCAGATGTTTTCAATCCAATAGATATATATAACATATTTCCTAGTTCTATTACAGCTGGTATTGCATATTCTTTTCAATACGTATTCAGTCTATATCCAATATCTTTCATTTTAACGTTGTTATCTGGTATTGGTTTCTATTACGCTTTAAGTAGAATTAAATGGCGAATTGTATTCGACAGTTTATATGTGTTTACTACTCTGTTTATAGTAATTTCTATCATCTTATTACCGCCTGTAGGCACTTTTTCAGCTTCTAACTATCCTCCTGTAACTTCTCTAGTCCATGTTATTCCTCCCTTAACTGATTTATCTAACTTCTTTGTTTCACATAATGGATGGTATAATGTATTATTTTCACCTGCTCAACTACCAGGCTATGTATATGACGGATCAACAATGCTAACTACAGCAGCTTCTTTCGGAGCAATGATTTTACCCCCAAGTAATGAGCTTGTAGCTGGTTCTAGCGGACTTGCATATCCAATTCTTGTTCATTTCCCATCATCTAATTATAATTTCACAAACTTCTTTTTGCTCCTTGGAATAAAGTATGTTATAATAAATACACATGGATACCCTGGCTTTGGCCAAGTTTCTAATCCTCCATTTGCTAATGGTTTTAATGGTACAGGCTTTAACGTTACAGGGATGAAGTACGTACTAAACAAAGAAGGGGCAGAGCTAGTAGCTAATTACTCCCTCTTCTTAATCTATCAATTATCTTCAGACGTTAAAATGATTTATGCCTCTAACGGGATACCGTTTAACTTCTCTAAGCCTCACGTAAGCGAAATTATATTCTCTCTTTATGCAAGCAATACATATAAGGTATATAACATTAGTTTGGTGTCTAGTAATATAACTATAAACGATTTAAGACAAGGAGATGTTAACATCACTTACAAATACGTTAACCCAGATTGTTATGTTGTATATGTAAACGCTTCAAAAGAGTTTTACTTAATCTTTGACCAAGGTTACTCGCCAAATTGGGTTCTAAAGTTTAGCAATGGTACGGTAAATAAAAACCACTATTTCGCTAATGACTATGCCAACGCTTGGCTAATGTCAAAAGGTTCTTACAAGGTTAAAATTTACTACTCTCCGCTAGTTCCCTATTTTCAATACATGGAAGAGATTTACATTCCTCTTCTCTTTAGTATAGGTGCTCTAGTATTAATTAAAAATAAGAAATTCATAAATTGGAGAACCTAGATTAAGAAATTCTTTTAATCTTTTTTGCTACTAGCCTTTTTATTAATTATTTTAGGTAAAAGAGTCACAAGATATCTAGTCTCAGTGTAACTTCTTAATGCATTAGGAAAGTTTTCCTAATATAAATTCCTCAGCGCTTTTTAATGCTTTTATTAAAAGACATATAATATTCGTCTTCCTTAAAAATTTCTTAAATATAGATAAGAATCATATAAAATTATTTTTTATGTTTTTCTTTATTTGTTTTTAATTTGTTAAATACTCAATGATGCTTAGGGTCGTCTCTTATATTTTTCCTATCTATTCTACTGTCTACATAAAGTCTTGATATATTAAGAGTATGGACTTAAAGGAAAAATAAAATAAAACGTTAATAAATTATCTAAGATGAACTAGAAAATGTTAAAATAAATATAACAGATATAAATGAGATTAGTATAATACTTTCTTTTCCTTTTTTATCAGTTGTAACGTTTAAGCTATGTGATCTTTATTGATAAGCATTAAATTGATAATTTAAAATTTCATACCTCTAAATTTTATGTTATTTAAGAGTTAATAGATTCTTCGCTCGGAGTTAACGATTTAAATTTTCTTATGAAAAAATCTAACTTATTGACGTTAATCCTTATCTTCCTTTATACTTTTATACATGTTTGAGATCGAGGGAAAATTACAGTGTATTACTGATAAAATATTCTTTTGTGCTCATGCTTAACCTGGGATCTCTTAGAACTAAAGCGTCTTATTTGTGATGTTAGAATGTTTTTGTAAGAACTTAAACAGGTGGAAACGCATATCTGAAGGTAAAAAGAGGAATCCAGAGGCTAAAATGCCTTTAATTATATACTTTCTATGCGGTTTATTAAATGGATTAAGCAAAAATATTCTATCGTTAAAGGAGAATTTAATATCCCTTTCTAATTCTTTATCTTTATCAGTAAAATAGAGCTCTAGTAGATAATATATGAGTTTAGAATATAAAAGGAAAAGCCTCAAAGTTTTTCTAACTTCTCTTCCACAACTGTTAAATCTACTATACAATTTTTCTTGATCTTCTAGGTTAATTTCTGCTAATTTCATTTCCTCTTCCAGATTACGTGGCTTAGTAACATTTTGAGCATGAATTCTGTAGTATGTTAATGGTTTGCCATAAAAAAGGGTATATTCATCACTTTTGCAGATTGCATTAATTGTTAGATATATATCCACTACAATCTTTTGATGCTTTATGTCTTCATCTATCAATTCTCTTTTTATAGAAATACATGAGTCTAATCCAAGTATACGAAAATATTTTTTATTATTATAATTATATTTATTTACAAAATATTTATAAATATTATTATTTATTTTAGAACTAGATAAGACATTATTGTTAGAATCAATATAAATAACTTCGTTTCTTATCTCGCTTACTTTCTCTTCTTTAAAGATGTGATACACAGTTTCTAGTTTGTCTTGCGTAAACATATCATCATCGTCAAGTAAAGAAATTACATCTCCTTTAGCTTCCTCAAGTCCTTGAGCTATTTTAGGGCCTAACCACCTTTCATTAGAAATTATTACTTTTGCACTATTTTTTCTAGCATAATCATCTACTTCTTTGTCTTCTTCGTTTTTGACAACAATAACCTCGTATTTGTCTCTATCTAGAGTTTGATTAAAGACACTACGCAAAGCGTGAATTAAATAGCCACGCTTCTTATACTCGGTAATAATCACAGAAATCATTATTAGTAAACATTAATAAAAAGTAAGAACTAAAATAAAAGACTAACTATTTTTGCATAATTTTTATTAATCCATTTAATACTTCATTAAGAAAGTGAGCCCCTTACTATTAATTGGAGGGCTTATTTCATAGACTAAACCTAAAATTATTATCAAAATATTTATAAAACTAATCTCACAAACTAAGAAGTGAATGTTGATAGATAAAGTAAGAAGCGGAATTAGAGGTGCTATCTCTCTGCATAAAGAATTTGGAGTTAGCTATTTTCAGCTTTTAAGAAGCCTTTTCAAAAAGGACAAAACTGTAACTATACACATTAGAGATTTGACTACCATTATGAATATTCGTAAATCGCTGCTTTTTGGTTATTATTTATGGAATATAGAGAAATATGGATGGAAAATAGTTAACAATGCTAATGGTCTGGTAATATATGAAAACAGGCAAAAAGGTATAAAATTATTTTCCAGAATAAATGATAATTGGCCCTATAGTGCTGCAATTCATGAAGTTTTTGTCCAAGAAGTTTACAAAGCAGATTTCAAAAACAAAGTTGTAATAGACGTTGGTGCTTATCTAGGGGAATCTGCAATTTATTTTGCAATAAATGGAGCAAAAAAGGTAATTGCACTAGAACCAGATGAAGAGAATTATAAATTAGCATTAATGAACATTAAGGAGAATGGATTAGATAACAAAATTGTATTACTAAATAATGCTTTAGCACCTAAAGAAGGCGTTATAAACCTATATAGATACATTAGTTCTCCAAATGGTAGTTCAATAGATTTAAATAACATGGTTAAGCTAAACGACGAATTTTTAGTTAAGCAAGTCGAAGCAATAACGCTGGACCAGTTAAGGAAGATGGCAAGTGAAAGAATAGGATTACTTAAACTCGATTGTGAAGGATGTGAGTATTCTGTCTTAAATTCATTTCTAACTTTGATATGATTGATAACATAATATTAGAGTATCACAATGGTGTTCAAAATTTGCCTAGTTTGTTAAAAGCTCATGGATTTGAAGTCAAAACAGAAGATGGCGAAAAAGTTGGAATTTTAAGAGCTTATAAAAAATAACAATACAAACAAATTACAATTTAAGAGTTATTATGGTGTGCTAGATACATTACATGTAAAATATTCTTCGTAGTCTCCATTTTAATACATATGTATTTTCTTCTTCCACTTATCCTTACTTTTCCGCCGGTTAACAATTCCATTTGCCTACTTTAACACCTATGTGCTCTTTTTTCCTTCAAAGTACTGGAAAAGAAGTTTAAGCACACTTCCCTTCTTCCTGCAATGTTCTCCTTCCTTTCTCCTTCTCCTCTTTTATTTTCTTTAGTTGATAAGAGGAGGACGACGTTATATCTTATTTTATCCCTTGCCGTGGATATATATTTCTTCCTTGCAGGTAATTACAACTCCGTCATGTTTTCCTCTTTTCTCTTTTTCCTTCTTACCGTTCATTATTTATCTATAAAATCAATTGCCAAGACGATTTGGCACATTTACTTGTCATTGATCTCTTTATTATTGCTTATCCTTGCAGTGTACTTTCCCTTCCCCAACTTAACGCATTTTGTCCTTCTAACTTTAATGGCAATTATAATGTTTTTTCTCTTTATAATGACAACAAATGATTAGCCTTTGCTCTTCTTTAACTGATTATCCCATTCGCCGGTGTTTCAGTTTCCTTGTTCCATTATCCAGTTTTCTTTCTGTTTGGCCCGTCGTTGGTATTCTTGTCTCATTAATCGCTAATAGGCCTCATTTTTATTTTAAAATTGGTTTACTATTATACTACGCTAAAACGTAAAGCTAAAGTTTAATCGCATATTTATCGTCGTCTCAGTAATTTACTTTTCTTATTCCCTATACTTTTCCCTTTTTGGAGATGTAGTAAGATCAACGCTTTATCTTTCCTTCTCTTTTGTCTTCTCACTTTTATCATTGTTCTGGAGAGGTAAAACATAGATAGAAGTAAAAGATCTAATAGCCATTACTTAGAAAAGGGGATTTATTCCTCTTGTTGCTGATTAGTGTTTTCCCCATTTTCTTACTATTATGGTGATAAACAGTATAGCCGCAGTCCCTATTTTGCACTTTCATTTTTGATCGGATATGTACCTCCATATTACTGTCTCAGTGTAGGAGAACATGAGAAAGAAATTGAATCGATAATTATTCTTTCTCACTAAATAATGATTGAAATCACCCTTTCAGTTTATAAAAAATTTCATAATCTCCAGTGAATTTCTCTAATGGGATTGATCTTTTAAGTCCGTCAATTTGGCTTTTATATTCTTTCAACGCCATTATTTTCCTCTCTTTTTTATCTCTTATGTCAAATTTTACTATCTCTCCTTCTTTTGGATATTTCCAAAACAGACGAAAATACAGCTTAGGTAAAAAGGGGAAAAGTTTTAGTAACGTGTTTTTCACTTTTTCATTCTTTACTAGCTTTCTCACTTTTTCTCCTTCCTTTGAGTCTGTCCAAACTAGATAAAAATATGAGCTAGGGAAGAGTTTCAGCATTATCTTCCCTATTTCTGAATGATCTGGATGGGAATCAAAAGGTGCAGGGGCAAAAACCATGTCTGGTTTAAACTCCTTGAGTATCTCGGATAGTTTTTCTTCAACTTCCTTGCTTCTCTGACTAACTTTAGAATCCTCAAAATCTAGGAAGTCATAGTCTTCAACGCCTAATATCTTAAATACTCTTAATGCCTCTTCTCTTCTTATTCTTACTATGGTCTCTGTTCCTCTTAGCTCTTCAGAAAGAGAACCATATCTGCCATCTGTAACAATCACAATCTTGACTTTGTCACCTTTCTCTATAAAGTTCATAATTGTACCTGCACAGCAAAGAGTTTCATCGTCTGGGTGAGGGGCAATTACTAGGACTTTCACAGAATAAAATAGAGACGAGCAATTATATGCTCTTTTGCTAGTCTTCCATCACTAATCTATTAATTTCCTTTTTAGCATGTGGAAAATTAGGCGACCATTCAACAAAGGACGAATTCAGCTCAAGGGTCTATACTTAAGACATTAACAAACTTTAGGATAACTGCAAATAGAAATATTCTCATACCATATGTAAGGGTTCCAGGTTTGGAAAAATATCTGTGTTGTTTACTTCAAATACAGCAGGTACTCTATCAGCAGTTATAAATGGTATTCCAAGGGCATTAAATAGTGGGAAAGAAATTAGTCCTAACACGTGGCACGAAATCGAATTGCCAACAAATCCTAACATGTCACTAAACTTCGAGTTTTCAGTAAACGCAACAATATCAATAATTGTAATATATCAAGGTGCGTAAAAGAATGAAATTCGTTATCCTTTTTTCTGAATTGTTAAGCGCAATACCTAAGGTTTTTAAACCCATTAACACAAGAAATTATCATTAGTAAAAATGTTTTTGTCGTTGTGATTTATAATCGATTATTACAAAAAATTGTCAGTAAAATTTTAATGCTTTAAATACGTCTCTAGATTAGAATGGAAGAAGAGAAACTAGCAAAAATAAAATATGAGGACTTGGTTTTCTATTTCAGAAAAAATGTTGTGGAAGATTGTTGGGTTTTAGAAGGTATTCTCTTTGGGAATGAATACTCGAGCTTAAATATTGATCCCCAAGACGTGGTATATGATGTTGGTGCTAACATAGGTGTTTTCACTTTATTAGCATCGAGAAAAGCTAAACTAACTGTAAGCATAGAACCAGAAAGAGGGAATTATGAGATTCTAAAATTAAATGTAACAAGAAATAATTTAAATAACGTGATTCTGATAAATAAAGCAGTTGGAGACACAAAAGGAAAAGTTAGTATGTCTAGTACTGGTGGTTCAGCAAGCGTTGTACCCGGAAATGATATTGAGTTAACAACATTAGATGACATTATTGAAGAGACTGGGAAAATACCAGATGTAATTAAAATGGACATAGAAGGATATGAAGCAAAAGCGTTAAGAGGCTTTTCTCATTTTAAAGAGTTGAAAAGAATAATAATGGAAGTCCATTCATCAGAACTTTTGCAAGAAGTGTCAAAAATTTTACGTGAGAATAACTTTGAAATTGAAAATGTAAGCAAACCACCTACATCTAAAATAGCCTTAACCTTGTTGCGTCACCCTTTGGCTTTTCTTCGGGTTGAAGACACGTTTGGATATATTACTACTAAGCAGATCTTAAAACACCTCCTTTTAAGGGCTCCCCATCCAATTGCTAGTGCAAATGAAAACTCTGGGCAATACCTTATCAAGGCTGAAAACAAGGCCTATAAAGATGGAAAAACATAATTAGATTAAG
>ERZ1684502.151-NODE-151-length-15038-cov-2082.005006_pt1 | contig 15038 bp, 15 predicted proteins | sample MGYA00580192_ERZ1684502 | MGnify/ENA primary metagenome ERZ1684502 (study PRJEB41476, sample SAMN13258264) | hydrothermal vent metagenome | biome: caldera [ENVO_00000096]; feature: acid hot spring [ENVO_00002120]; material: acidic water [ENVO_01000358] | place...
TCAGAAGAGCACAAAAGGAAGTCGATAGTTGAGACTATGTATTCAATTAAAAAGGAAAAGTGGGTCATTTGTTAGGTCAAGGATTCCGGAAGTGGCTGAAAAGGAGATTGCGTTAAAGATAATAGCATATAACATAAGAAGAACAATAATTCTAAATAATTCTATGTTTATTTTAATTATTTTTTAGGTTTTCTACAGAGCTTCTCTTCTAATCTCTAATTAAATGCCAAACTCCATTTCCTTTTGCACAAAGCTCATTATTTCCATCAAAGCCCTCAACTTCTACATAAGCATATCTTTTTGTCTCTTTAACAACTTTTGCCACAAACGTGAAGGGAGGTTCTTTCATGGCCCTCAAGAAAACAATGTTAAACTGTAGCGTATAAGCCTCTCTAACACCTTCAAGTGTTCTTACTGCATAGCTTCCAGCATAATCCATAGCTGCAAAGATTATTGCACCATGTAAAATTCCCCCAATTCTAGTTAAATCTTCCTTATATTCAAAAGACAGCTTAGTTAAGCCCCTTTCAACTTTTTCAAAGTTAGCGTTAATGAACCTAAAAAGTGCCTCATTCTGTCTTAACAGCTCATTTACTTCCTTTTCTGTTATCAAACTTTTACCCCCATAGTCCTATAATATAATTGCCTAGCAGCACTTATCCTTTGGATGTCATTTGTCCCTTCGTAAGTCTTTAAGATCTGTATATCTCTCAGAAGCCTCTCTAAACCAGTGGATACAGACACCCCATAACCGCCGTGTTCTGTTAAAGCCCTTAGCACAATTCTCTCTGCTGCCTCAGTTGAATGGAACTTAGCTAATGATGCTGCTACTATATACTCGTTCATCCTCCCTCTCTTGTATAAAGTCCCAGCCCAATATGTCAAAAGCCTAGCAGTAGTTAAATCCGCAAGGGATTCACTAACTTTTTGTTGAACCATCTCAAACTCAGCCAATTTTTTCTCGAAAGCAATTCTTTGAAGAGAATAATTTACCATTCTCTCGAAAGCTGATTGTCCAATCCCAACTGCTTGTGCAGAAACTATTGTCCTTGCATAATCAAAAGACTCTACAGCATATTTAAAGCCCATGTCCAATTCTCCTAAAACGTTTTCCTCTGGAACCTTTACATCTTCTAGCATAATTTCGGCAGTATGAGAGGCTTTAAGTCCAATAGTTTCAATCCTGCTAAGGACTTTAACTCCCCATTCTTTCTCAACAATAAATATTGAAATTCCTTTCCACTTGGCTTTAGGATCTGGAGGGGAAGTCCTTGCTGTGATTAAATAATAATCTGCAATATCTCCATTTGTTATGAAGATTTTCCTAGCGTTAAGTACGTAATGGTCATTAATTTTCTTTGCAGTAGACTTTATACCAGCTACATCGGAACCTGCAGATGGCTCAGTATTACAAAATGCGGCGATTTTTTCTCCTCTCGTAGTCTCTGGTAAGTATTTTTTCTTTAAAGTCTCATTACCCCACTTTATCAAAGCTTGATTAAACATCCACTGAATAAGGAATAACGTTGAAAACGAAGTCCAAACTCTGCTTAGCTCTTCCGCAGTAACAAGAAGTGATAGATAATCTGCTCCTTGCCCCCCATACTCTGTTGGGACATCTAAACCGTAAAGACCTAGTTCCTTAGCCCTTTCCCTCAACTCTTTAGGAAAGTCCCTTTCAACCTCTCCTTTTTCTACATATTTACTTACTTCACTTTCAGCGAATTCTCTTACTGCCCCTCTCAATAATTCATGATCTTGGTTTATATCTATTGTAAAATCCTCAATTGACTTTAAAGGGAATACCATCACATATAAATGCATTTGATATCTAAAAAACATTTAGCAAATAATTTTAATGCTTAAAATCTTCTTTTAAAATATGAATACGGTAACTTGTTTTAAAATCGTTCCTGATGATACTTTGATAAAAATTGTTGGAGATAAGCTCGATTTAAATGTCCCACCAAAGATAAGTACATACGATAAGAACGCAATAGAGGAAGCCGTAAGGATAAAAGAAAAATTTGGAGGAAAAGCGATAGGCGTTACAGCTGGTAATACTGATAGAAAAAGTATTAGAGAGGCATTAGCAATGGGACTGGATGAGGTAATAGCAATAAATATGAAGGAACAAGACGTTATGAGTACTGCTGAGGCTGTAGCAGAGGCCATATCCTCAATCAAGCCAGACATTATTCTAACGGGTGAGTCAACTACCGATAGTAGCGGTTCAGTTTTCCCATCTTACTTGGCTTCACTTTTAGGTTACCCGTTCATAACTTACGCCAAATCAATCTCAATTGAAAGTAACAAAGTAAGAGTTGAAAGAAACTTAACTACTTTTCAAGAAGTTGTGGAAGCGAATTTACCAGTTGTTATTTCTGTTGTAGGGGAGATAAATACACCTAGGATACCGGCTGTGAAACAGATTTTAGAATCATCTAAAAAGCCAGTGAAGACTATTGACTTCAACAAACAACCTAAAGTAAAAATTGCGAAAGTTTCACCATATGTTATCTCAAGGAAGAAAGTGGTAATTGAGGGAAAAATGGACGAGGCAGTAGATAAGTTGCTATCATATCTTTCACAGGAGGGGGTGTTATAAATGGCAAGAGTGGTAATTTATTCTGAAGACGTCGACTATATAAAGACTGCAGTGAGCTACTTTGCTAATGAGAATACAATAGCAATAAGTAATAAAGAATCCCACTTCACAGATGAGCTTCACTTACTTGATGATATTAAAGAAGATTTTATTGCAAATTATATAGTTTCTCTTAATCCAGAAATTGTTATAACAGGAAGCACTAAAAGGGATAAAACAATTGCTGGAGCTGTTGCAGGCTTAATGAAGGTACCAATAGTTCCAGATGTAATAGAACTTAGTGGAAATGTTGCTAAAAGGGTTGTTTACAGTGGTATGGGAATTGCTGAGATTGAGTTTTCATACCCAGCAGTACTAACAATTACAAAGAAACCTGTTGATGTGAAAGAAAAAGAGACTAAAGTGGTAAAAGTACAAACGAGGGAGGAGAAAATAAAGAGGGTGGAAGTGAAAAGTAAAGGAGAGAGTAGCGTAGATCTGTCATCAGCTCAAATAATTGTATCTGTTGGTAGGGGTATTGGAAGTAAGGAAAACATAAAATATGCTGAGGAATTGGCAAATGCTTTAGGAGCAGCATTAGGAGGGAGTAGACCAATAACTGCCGAATTAGGATGGTTACCAGAAGATAGGCAAATAGGACTTTCCGGAAACAAAGTTAAGCCGAAGCTTTACATAGCATTAGGAATATCTGGACAACCACAGCACTTAGCAGGGATAAAGGATGCAAAAATCATAGTTGCAGTTAACAAAGACAAGAACGCTCCAATTGTGGAAAATGCTGACTACACTATTGTTGGTGACGCAATAGAGTTCTGTAAAGTTATGACTGAAAAGGTGAAAAAGAAGTGAGTTCTTTTGACGCAGACGTTATAATTGTAGGTGGAGGTTTATCTGGTTTATCAGCTGGAATAACTGCTGTGAAAGAAGGGTTAAACGTAATTTTGCTGGAGAGGGGAGAGTACAGCGGTGCTAAGAACGTATCTGGAGGAAGGATGTATATCCATGCCCTTCAAAAGTTAATACCAGATGCCTTGGAGAGAGCTCCACTTGAAAGACCAATAACTAAGGAAACTTTTGAAATTTACTGTGGAGAGAAAAAGAAGCTAGTCTTCTCATTTGAGGAAAAAGAAAAGAGGAACAGTTACAGCGTGTTGAGGGCTAAGTTTGACAGATGGTTGGCTAGTGAGGCAGAAAACTTAGGTCTGTTAATTTCATACTCAACCCTTGTTTTAAACGCCTATAGGGAAAATGATGGCATCACACTTGAGACTAACAGAGGTACTCTGAGGGCTCCGCTAATTATTGATGCTTCTGGAGTAACATCAATAGTGTTTAGAAGCCTTGGTTTAAGGAATTTCACCCCAGATAAATGGATGTTAGGAGTTAAAGAGATAGTAAAAAGTGATGTGAACCTAAAAGAGGACGAGGGAGAAGTAAGAACTATTGTAAACTTGATACAAGGTGTAAAGGGCGGGGGGTTTGTTTATACTAACAAAGACACGCTTTCTGTTGGAATGGCTGTAACTTTCGACTCTTTGCCTAAGTCTGAAGTCCCTGCAAAAGACCTTGTTGAAGCTTTTAGAGAAAGGCTAGGAATACAGGGTGAAGTTTTAGAGTATTCTGCTCACGCAATACCTTATTTTGGTTTTAAGAACCTTCCACCAATTTATGATAAGAACGTCATTGCAGTTGGTGACTCTGCAGGATTCTTGATAAATGATGGCTTTACAATAAGAGGGATGGATTTAGCTATAGGTTCTGGTATGATAGCTGGGTTAGCTGCAAAGAAGATAGTTGATTTAAAGGACTTTACCAAGACTGATATTTATTACCAAATGTTAAAAGAGAGCTTCGTGTTAAAACACCTCGAGCTTGCATATAGTCGTTTTAGCTTAATAAATAGACCAGAAACATTGAATGTATATCCAGAAGTTTTATGTAACGTTCTCTCAGATATGTTCACAGTAGGTGAAGAAAGAAAAACGTTAATTGAAGATGCACTCCTTAGATTAAAAGAGAAAGGTATAAGTTTAACCCAGGCTATTAAAGATATGATAAGTGCTGTAAAATGATCCCCCTCCTTAAAAGGTTAGGATTAAACAAATATAACGTAGACCAAAAGCCACATATTGAGGTTAACACAGATATTTGCTTGACTTGTAAGGATAAGCCTTGCACTGTCTCTTGCCCTGCTGGAACTTATGAAGCTCTACCAGATGGAAGGATAATAGCCCATTATGAAAGGTGTTTAGAGTGTGGAGGAGCATTAGTTATATGTCCATTTGGTGCCATAAAATTTAGATTTCCAGAGGGAGGAGTGTCTTATAATTATGGCTGAGAAGATCTTAGCTTTTCCTTTATTTCTTCTAATGCTGAAGGGTTCTCTAAGGCAGAAACATCTCCAGTTGGTTGTCCTAAAATAACAGCCCTTATTAGCCTTCTCATAATTTTAGCATTTCTAGTCTTTGGTAGCTCCTTTACAAACACAATATCACTTGGTGCCAATGCCTTACCTAACATCTTTTCAGTATATCTCTTAAGTTCGTCTTTATCTACACTCTTTTTGGTAACAACAAGGCATACTATTTTCTCTCCTTTTAATGGGTCTGGAACTCCTACACATGCACTTTCTATTACTCCTGCAAATGAGTTTATTACTTGCTCTATTTCTGCTGGTCCTACTCTTTTCCCAGCGACTTTTATAGTGTCGTCACTCCTCCCGACGATATAGTAAAATCCTTGTTCATCATAGTATGCCAAATCCCCATGAACCCATACTCCTTCCCATCTACTCCAATAAGTATTTATATATCTTTCCTTATCTTTCCAAAATCCTCTAGTCATTCCAGGCCATACGCTTAATACCACTAGCTCACCTATTACATTTGCTGATGCATGCTTACCCTCATCAGTAAAGATATCAGCTTTTATTCCGGGTGAAAATCCATTAAATGAAATTGGCTTGATCTCATTTATGACATAGTTTCCTAAAATCCCTCCAGATATTTCGGTACCACCAGAGTAGTTAATAATGGGCCCTTCATTTACAGCCTCAAACAACCACTTCCAACTCTCATAATCTATTGGTTCACCAGTGTTACCAACAATTCTTACGTTTATTTTCCCTTTCTCAACTTCGCTCTTAAATGCCCTTATTAAGCTGGCAGATAAACCCAATACATCAACTTTCATATCCTCTATGAACTTTGTTAGCAAAGAGTAGTCAGTATAGCCTTCTATCATACCTATCTTTCCTTTAAGTAAAAGTGCTGACAAAATATACCAAGGCCCCATCATCCAACCTAAATCTGTGACCCACATTAATGTCTCTCCTTTTTTCATGTCAAATTGAAAATATGCATCTGCTGAAGCCTTTATAGGAAATCCATCATGTGTATGGACACAACCCTTTGGTTTCCCAGTAGTCCCACTTGTATAAATTATCATAAAGGGGTCTTCTGTGTCAGTTATTTCTAAACCATCTCCTCCAGTTCTTTTCACATCATTGAAGTTTACGTCATTAGGAGAACTTCCTCCACCTCTATCTACAACTACCCTAGTGAGATTTAAGCCCTCTAAGTTCTCTAACATATTTATCTCTTTTCCCTTTCTTACAGTCTTATCTACAGTAAAAATCACTTTCATTCCGCTGTCTTCAACCCTCACCCTTATAGGTTCTTTCCCAAAACCAGAGAATAATGGAACTGCGATCATTCCAGCCCTTGCTATTCCTAAAAATACTGTTACAAGCTCTGGTATCATTGGCATATATATTCCCACTGTATCGCCCTTCTTTAGTCCTACCTTTTTAAGCCATGAAGAAATCGACTTAGCCTCTTGCAAGACTTGAGAGTAAGTTACTGTCCTTGTATTTCCGGACTCATCCATCCATTTTATAAAAACATCTGAGGAATCTGGTATTTGATCACCAATGTTAAGTTTACCATTAATGAACCACTTAGGCCAAGGTTTACCTTGAGATAGGTCTAGGACTTTATCATAAGGAGAATGAAACTTTAATCCTATGAGCTTTACAAATTTATCCCAAAAATCTTCTGGTTTTTCATAAGTATAAGAAATAAAATCACGTAACTTCTCTATATTATTCTCAATCATGAAGGAGTAAACATTGCTATTTTCAACCCAATCCCTTGTAGGTAACCAACTCATTTAACCCTCACTATTAATGGTATTTTATATTCAAGTATTTCAACCCCTCTTCCAATGTCAACCTCTCCTTCACTAACATAAGCTAGAATCCCACCCTTAGTATTTCCAAAACGTATTAACGCTACAGTTTGTGGTTTCTCAAGTTTATTCCCTTCTTCATCCTTATAAATTACAGTAAAGGAGTCTATGTAAGGCTTTTCATTAACTTCTACGAAATCGTTTTTCACAAAACAATCTTCGCAATAAAGCCTTGCAGGAACGTAAACTTTACCGCATTTAGGACATTTGCTTCCAATTATCTTCTTTTGCTTTAATCCGTTAAAGAACTCTTCACCAGCAACCCCTACAGTATATACATACTCCTCTGCTTGCATTACGTCTTTCCATGTTAGTAAGCTATCTTCCCTACCAACTTTATCCCAGCTCATTTTACCACCTCAAAACACTCAATATCATCAATACTTCCTACTCTATTCTCTCTCCATACTGCTTTCACTTTTTTACCAAACAAGCTCATGTTCTTTACATCCTCAAAATCTGCACATATTCTATGGAATAATCCAGGGAAGACCCAGTCCCTATCGCTTGAGGGGAAAAGCCTAATAACGCCGACAATCTCTGGCTTTTCCATCCTTTCCCTAGTCCATGAAATAAAGCTAGCAACAACAGTCTCTACAATCCCTTCGTCTTTTACCTCCACCCATTCGTCAGTTGGCCTAAAGCAATCGTCGCAATACATTCTTGGTGGCACATAAACTCTTCCACATTTATTACATTTCCTTCCAATTATCTTCTTCTCTTTTAAACCAAGGAGGAATTTGCTTTGAGCTTGTCCTGCGCTATATGCATACTCTGCTTTAGGTTTGTAAACCACTGTATTTACCTTTTTTAAATCCTCTTCTTTAAGAGGAGTTCCGGAAGGTGTTTCACTCATATTTTTCACCTCAATTCCTCATAACTATAACAGTTGAGGCTTGCATCAAATCGCCCCAAGCTTGAGCCAAACCAGTACGAACTGGTTTCTTTACTTGCATCCTCCCTGCTGTACCTTTTAACTGCCAATATATGCTAATTGTCTTCATCAACCCAGCTGCTGCTATTGGATTCCCTACACCTAATAAGCCACCAGAAGGAGAACTTGGAATGTCCCCATCTTTATCAAATACACCTTCCTTAAGAAGCTTTGTTGCTTCTCCTCTTTTAGCAATCTTCAAACCTTCAATGTGATGTAGTTCTTTATAATCAAAAGGATCATAAGGCTCAATCACATCAATTTCTTTATTTGGTCTTTCAATTCCAGCCATTTTATAGGCCATTAAAGCAGCATGCTCAAGATATCTAGGATAAGCTAGTTCTCTTCCAGTCCACTCGGTATTATCTAAAGTCCAACCAACTCCCTCAATCCATACTGGCGTATCAGTGTATCTTCTTGCTACGTCTTCACTAGTGATAACCATTGCAGCAGCCCCATCACTTACCGGGCTAGTGTCTAAAAGTTGTACAGGCCAAACTAAGACCTCACTCTTCAATACGTCATCTACAGTAATGTTAGCTGCAGCTTGCGCATAAGGATTATCTAACGCGTTCTTTTTATTCTTAACAGAAACTAAAGCAATTTCCTCCTTTGTTATCTTATTTACATGCATATATCTGTGCATCTCCATTGCAAAGATCCAGATCAAGTTAGGATTGAGTGGTTTCTCAATTATAGGATCCCAAATATATCTGAAAACTGACTGAGGATGTGGTCTTGCTGGGCTCATTTTTTCTTCCGCAACTGCAAGTACTTTTTCACATAAACCGCTCGCAACGTGATACCATGCAGTTATCGGTACCATAACTCCAGTAGCACCACCTACAAACACTCTACTACTCATTTTCCTTATTCCACCAGATCCATGAGATAAATATTCTCCTTTCATGTGAACTCCATCAAAAGCGTCTGGGGCACTTCCAATCACCACACAATCAATGTCTTTTAGCTCTAGCCCTGCCTCATCTAAAGCCTTTTTACTAGCCTCCCATGCAAGCTCTTGAGGAGTTTCCAATAACCTCCTTTTGAATAAAGTTAATCCTGCTCCTATAACTGCTACTCTCCTAAAATATAAATTAGTCCTCATTACCTGCTCACCACCGCCACAGCCCCAGTAAATGTGGGAACTCCTCTCCAGCTCGCTACAACTGCCTTTTCTGCTTTACCTTCTTTAAGGTAATCTATTGCGTCAAGAAGCAATGACAACCCGCTTACCTCTAGAGGTCTTCCCTCAGCTAAAAGCCCTCCTAATGGGTTTACTGCTACTTTTCCTCCCTCTTCAAATTCTCCTTCTCTTAAATCTGCAACTGCATTATCGCTTAATCCTAGAGCCTCGACATGTTGAAGCTCTTTATAGCTATAGGTATCATCAACAAATGCAGCTTTTATCTCTTTTTTATTTACTTTAGCCATTTCATACGCTTTTTCAGAAGCAATCTTCAGATATTTGGCTTCCCCAAGTGATGAAAGTTCTAAAGTTGAGTCTGTTGCGGAGTAAATTCCTTCTATCCAGATAGGTGTATCTGTAAATTTCCTAGCAACTTCTTCACTAGCTAAAACTATAACGACTGCACCGTCAACAAACTTTGCAATGTCTAAATCCGATAATGGGTAAATCACGTAATCGCGGTTCATAACGTCGTTTTCAGTCAAGTTAGATGCAAATGATGCTCTAGGATTTTTTAGTCCATTTCTCTTGTTTTTAACAACTACCTTTGCAAAATCTTCTCTTCTAGCATTTCTCATTTTCATGTACTTTACTGCATCTAGACCAGCTAAGTAGTGGACATTTTTAGCCCCTATCCTTCCGAAAATCGGATCGTATGCAAAATCTATTATCTCTTTCATTGTAAGTATATCACTAGGTTTTGCATGGGATTCAACAACAGTGACGTTAGATAAACCAGAGAGTATGTGCATAACACCGTGCAATATTCCTTGTAAACCGTCACCAGTAACAGTCATTGTAGGCCTCATTGCACCACCCAAAGGGTCTGGAGCAAATTCATCAGCTATAGCTATTCCTTCCCAAAAATCCTCTTGACAAGAGATAAAAGTGTCTACATCAGTTCTAGGGTTTATATTTCCGGCATCTGCATATGCTCTGGTAGATGCTTCAAACATCATTTCTCTAAAGGATACTTCCCTAGTGTTAGGTCTAAAGCCGTACCAACCTACACCAACAATACCTACTTTCTGCATAAAAAATCACAAGTATTATTTGTTGTGATTATTATTAAGTTTTTTCTTATATAGTGAATATTACATTTAAAGATATTTATATGACTATATATTTTTAAAGCAATTTGTTATTGAATTATTTTTCCAATTCCGTTCTTTCTTATTACCTTATCTATAATGGTGAGTTGAACCTCATCTGTCCCTTCACCAATCCTAGTCAGCCTAACATCTCTATAAGCTCTTTCAACTTTACTTCCTTTAGCGTAACCCAGCCCACCCATAATCTGAACTGCAGTATCTATAACTTTCTGGGCGAAATTGGAGGATAAGTACTTTAAGGCAGAGATTTTCCCTTCAATCTCGTTAAGTCTTTCTGGCCCGTAAGCTGATATCTCTTTGATAACACTTTTTATTGCATAAAGATAAGCTGTGCTTTCCGCAACATACCATTGAATTCCTTGATGCTCAATTAACTTTGAACCAAAAACCTCTCTTTGATTGCCCCACTGTAAGGCTTCTTCTAAAGCACCAATAGCAAGACCCAAAGCTATTGACGAAATAGCTATCCTACCTATTAATAAAGCGTATTTAACCACTTTCCATCCTCCATTTATTTCTCCTATTATGTTATCTTCTCCTACTTCACAATCACTAAATTCCACTTCAGCAGTCCCGGTACCTCTATTACCCATAACCTCGATCTTTTTTGTACTTATGCACTTGTTCCTTGGAAGGAGAAAGACAGTGAGTGTTTTTTCCTTTAGTTTTTTATCTCCAGTCCTTGCTACTACTAAGAATAAATCAGCATAAAGACCTTGTGTAGTCCACATCTTTCTCCCATTAATAACCCAACTACCGTGAATTTTCTCCGCTTTAGTTTCTATATTTCCAGCGTCACTTCCGCAACATGGTTCGCTTAAACCAAAACCACCTATCAATTCTCCCTTTGCTAACTTGTCTAAGAACTCCTCTTTTTGCCTCTCATTACCAAACGTTCTAATAGGCTCAATTACTAGTTCCCCTTGTGCATCTTGAATTAGAGCAACAGAACCACTAACTTTTGCTATTTCCTCTATGATGTTACACATGTCATAAATTGTCAACCCTTCATAAAGAGGGGATAGATAACCTAGTTTTCCCATCTCCCTTACTAATTCTCTTGGATAATAATCCTCTTTATCGATTTTTTCGGCTAAAGGTTCTACCTCTCTCTTGATAAACTCCCTTAAGGAGCTAACTAATATTTCGCTCATATGTTATCATTTTCAGCAAAGGTAATAAATTATTCCATAAAAGTATAAAAAGAGAGAATACGATATTAAATTATGGAAGCAGAATTTTATAGTTTGGAAAAAATAAGAAAATTGAGTGAAGAAGCTATAAAAGATCCTGAGAAGTTTTGGAAAGACAAGATGGATTTAATCTCATGGTTCAAGTACCCAGAGAAGATAAGGGAAGGGGATCCACCATTTGAGAAATGGTTTGTAAACGGTTACACTAACATATCTTATAACGCTGTAGATAGACATATGAATAAGTCTGAAAACGTTGCATTTTACTGGATTAACGAGAAACTTGAGACTAGAAGTGTCACGTATAGAGATTTGTTTTGTGAAGTAAATAGGGCTGCATATGTCTTAAAAGAAATAGGAGTAAAGAAAGGGGACGCTGTTTCACTTATGATGCCAAGCATTCCCGAAGCAGTTTACATGTCCTTAGCTGTACATAGGATTGGAGCAACGCTTGTAATACATTACTTAGGCCTTAGTGATGAAACCTTATCGTATAGGTTAAATGATTGTAACTCAAAAGTTGTCATAGTTGCTAATAAGACATTTAGAAATGGGAGTGAAATTAGAATAAAGGAGTTTTTAGATAAGGTTTTGGACTCTAGGAAGACTCCAGTGGAAAAAGTCTTAGTGGTTAAAAGAGATGATGACGTAACAGTAACAAAAAGAGATATAATTTATGATGAAGTTAAACCTAGAGGAAGGGTTTATGTTGAACCAGAAAAGGTTGAGTCAAACGAACCCTCTACTATTTACTATACTTCTGGAACTACTGGAAGACCAAAGGGGTTATACCACTCTACAGGTGGGTATCTAGTTGCGCTTAATTATGCCTTTAAATCTTTGTTAGGACCAAGAGAAGGAGACATTTGGTGGACTATATCGGAACTAGGCTGGCCTGTATGGCCAATGGCAAACCTTTACACAATTCCAGTAATGGGGCTCACAAGCGTTCTTTTTGAAGGTTACATTGGATACAAACCGGACATGTTCTCTAGAATAGTTGAAAGGTTTGGCGTAACATTAGTATGGAGTTCTACAACAACACTATACACACTGAAGAGCTTGGGAGAAGAATCAGTGAAGTCTGGAGATACATCAACATTAAGGCTTATACTTAATACTGGTGAGCCACTAAATCCAGGGGCTTGGAAATGGCTGAGAGATAACTTGCCAAACGTTACAATTAGTGATGCTTATTGGATGACAGAACACTTATTCCCAGTAGCAGGAACACCTTTTGGTTTGGGTGAAATACCATACAAGCCTGGGTCTGCTGGTATAAGATTCCCCGGAAGCAACTTTAAAGTAGTTGATGATGATGGAAATGAGTTATCACCCGACAAGAAAGGTTATATAGTGATCAAGCCCATAAGCCCTGCATTAGCTAAGATGCACAACGATCACAACGGAGAAAGGATTATTAAAACGTATTGGAGCAGATTCCCGGGATATTTCTACACTGGAGACTACGGCTATTATGATGAAGATGGCTACTTGTATGTTCTAGGGAGAGCAGATGACGTAATAAAAGCTGGAGAAAGAATAGGAACTCTTGAAGTTGAAAGTGTTGTAGTAACTCACCCTGCAGTTGCAGAAGCGGCAGCAATAGGATACCCTAAGGAAATTGGAGAGGGAATAATAGTATTGGCTGTTCCAAAGAAAGGTCATCCAATGAGTGATGAGTTAGCAAACGACATAAAAATGTATTTGAGAAACTCTGGTTATTTAGTAGATCAAGTATACCTAGTTAGGAGATTGCCTAAAACTAAGAGTGGAAAGATAATGAGGAGGTTAATAAGGGCTATAGTGAGGAATGAGGAGATAGGGGACATCTCAACATTAGATGATCCAAGTATATTAGAGGAATTAAAGAATATACTTTCAAGTGTTAAGAGTTGATAGATTTCCATTTTCATGCACCAATTAAAGAATTCCTCGATTTTTTAGGAGAATACAAAGAATCAACAATGAAGTACTTTAGATCAAAATTTGACGTCAAAAGTTTGAAAGATAGCTTAGATGAGGCAGAGAGTTTAGGGATAAAAAGGGTAGTTTTACTGCCAATAGATTCAACGTCATTCCTAGGTAGGAGAATACCTAATGATGTTACATGTAACACACGGGATGACAGAATAGTTAAATTTGTTTCTGTAGATCCCTTAAAACCTGGTGCTGAAGACGAACTTAAAAAATTGATAAAGGAATGCGAGCCAGTTGGAGTTAAGTTCCATCCACAATTACAAGGTTTTCATCCGTTAGATGAGAGAGCATTAAGGCTTTACTCTATTGCGGATTCTCACAATTTGATTGCTGTTTTTCATACTGGTACATCTGGAGTTGGCTCTGGAGTGAGGTCAAACATTAGATTGGACTATGGAAGACCAATTTATTTCGACGAGATGGCTATACGTTATCCAAACATGAAGATAGTTTTAGCACATTTTGGCTGGCCATGGACAGAGGAAGCAATTGCAATCGCTCTACATAAACCTAATGTATACCTTGACCTATCTGGGTGGTCACCTAAATACATACCAGAGGTCATCTGGAAGAATGCAAAAAGATTGGAGGACAAACTACTATTCGGGAGCGATTATCCATTAATTTCACAGGGGCGATGGTTAAATGATTTTAAAGGAATTAAGATCGATGAGGAGATAAAGAATAAAATACTAAAGATAAATGCAGAAAGGTTAATCTCGAGTATTTAGTTTCCGATATAGATTTGAATGATTTTAATTTCAATCCTAAGCTCTCTTAACATTAATAGTTAATAAACATTTCACTAGATAAGACAGATAAAACGTAAACCGTTCAGTATCGTTTAAATATCACTCATCATTGGATCAGTTCTCGGACCACTCTTCACCAATCTAAGGCCCTGCCCAAGTATTATTTAAAAAAGAAGTATAAAAAGATGGCTTAAAGAGAAAGAACAAAAACAATTACCTTAATTCTATTGGTTTAAACTCTCTTCTTTCTGGCCCAATATACAAAGCTCTAGGTCTTATTAATCTATGCTGTTCTTCCACATATTCTATCACATGAGCCAACCATCCCAAGACTCTTGAAAGCGCAAAGAGCGAAGTAAACATGTATATTGGAAAACCTAATGCATAAAACACTATTCCGCTGTAGAAGTCAGTATTAGGGTAAATGTGTTTCTCACCAAACATGTTTATTCCAAGTGTTTCGACCCTTTCGGCAATGTCATAGTATTTCTTAACTTTCTCATCCTTTTCAGCAAATGATTTAGCAATCTTCTTAAATATTTTAGCTCTAGGATCATAAGTCTTGTAAACTCTGTGACCAAATCCCATTAACCTATTTTTGCCTTTAACTATTTTCTCTTCAAACCATTTATCTACATTATCTACAGACCCTATTTCAACGAACTGTTTAAACGCTTCTTCAGCTGCACCTCCATGTAATGGGCCCTTTAAAGCTGCTAGTGCTGCAACTATACATGAGTACATATCAGAAAGTGTTGAAGAGGCAACTAATGCAGCTGTGGTTGATGCAGGAACTTCATGATCAGTATAAAGTATCAAAGCTGAGTCCATAGCCCTGATCTTTTCTTGGGAAGGTTTCTTATCAAATGTTGCAGCTAAGAAGCTCTCAGCGTAACTCCCAGAGGGCTGAGGGATCCTTGGTCTTAACCCTTCTTTAGCCCTATAGATATTGGCTGTAACAGTTGCTGTTTTAGCTATTATCTCAATTGCTTTTTCCTTGTTTGTCTGTTTATTCCACTTAG
>ERZ1684502.152-NODE-152-length-14802-cov-48.514071_pt1 | contig 14802 bp, 11 predicted proteins | sample MGYA00580192_ERZ1684502 | MGnify/ENA primary metagenome ERZ1684502 (study PRJEB41476, sample SAMN13258264) | hydrothermal vent metagenome | biome: caldera [ENVO_00000096]; feature: acid hot spring [ENVO_00002120]; material: acidic water [ENVO_01000358] | place...
AAAGAGGTTAAGCCAGAGATAAATATTCAAGGTGAAGGAATTATTGAAAATGGTGTTACACGGATCCTCATTTATTCAAACGTTAAGGGGTATGTAGAGTCGATATCATCTGCTGGTAAAACGATACTTGATTTTAAGCCAAAGGAGATCAAAGAAGGAGAAACAATAATTGAGGTTAATGAGGAGTTACAAGACCCAGTCATACTTATTATTTACGTTGGTGAAGAGAAAATAGAAAGAATTTTAAATATTAAAAAGCGATGAATGAGAAGCTAAGAGTTATTTTTGTTAGTAATTGTTTTTAAATTCAACATTTACTTATTATAAGTAAAGGTTTTGTCAGTTGCAAAGACAAAGGGGGACATAAAATATTTGCTATGGAAAAAACTTATATGTAAAAAGAAAGAGAAACCCTTAATGATACGCTTTTTATTAATTTTCGTTCTTCTGCTTCCAAACTTTCAAGTACTCGCCCAACCCCTGAATCATTTTGTTACTTATCCTCTTATTATGAGTCAATCTTCACAAAGTTTATACCCTATGGGAATTGCAGATTATGGGATTTCTCCTAATGGGCCTTACATAAGGGAAACTACACAATGGTTAGGAATAGTTTATGTTGAATCCCTTTCGGCTATATCTAATATAAATAACTCGTATTTCAATCACACAGTAAGTTTTCAATTAAACGTTGTATTAAACTACGAATATAACGGAAAGACTTATGCATTATGGCTTCAAGATGTTGCCTTTTATAATACTTTGACACACGGGCTATATTTTGTAGATAATATTTGGAATTTTAGTGCTCCAAATGCAAATGTTACTGGAGTATTTGGCAATGGAGGAATATCTTCGTCTTTTTATGGTTATGTTGATAAAGAATCGTACACAAACATGACCCCTCCATTTGTAATTGGCTTACTAGTAAATGTTACTACAAATGACAAGGACCAGCCAGTAATTTACTTTTGGTATAATGATGGTAATGGCTGGGTCAATTTCGACACAGTAACTGTCAATGTTACTAATGCTTCAAACGTTCACTTTCTTGTAGATGGCTATAACCATACCCCTAATGGGCTTTACTATGATGCGGCTTTAGTAATTGGTGGGCCTTATAGTGGAAGTACAGCTCAAATAATTAACGGGACTGTATTTTTACAGCTCTTCTATTGGAATGGACATAACTTCCAGGAAGTTAGGAATGCCTATGACGTTGGTTATGATACTGGAGAAACAGTAAAAAATGCTAGTGCAAAGTATTACATTAACCCGTTTAACGGGGCTTTATATGCTGAAATTGCAGCAGGTAAAGAAAATCCTGGCATATTTTTATGGGACGAAGATAACACTACCCAACTAACCATTCATTCACCCGTTAACAACGGCTATATTTACGTTTATAACGAAAGTCTTCCATACTCAAAAGGGACAAAGGAAGCTCTTAAAGTCCCATTTATAGGTGCGGAAGCAACACTTACTTTATACCCCATGACTTACGCAATTTTAGTTTATTCTAAAAACGAAAATCTAGTTAGTGAAGCAAACATTTATGCTGTGGCAGGGCAAAACGTTTCAACAAATACAACCCAATTTTCAATTTCTATTAGCAAGACACAAATTTCTTTAAATGATAATGAATCTTACACACTAAACATAACAATTAACGCTTATGGCAATGTAACTATAAACGTTATTTCCCCTTCAAGCGTTAAGACTTCATTTACTCAGGAGTTATTGTACGTTCAAGGTAAAAAGACAATAAACTTGACTATTTGCCCAACTAAAAATGGCGTCTTTAATGTAATTGTAAACGTTTCTCTATTCCCTGGCTTTTACGAAATACAGCTTATTACACTCTATGTCAGTGTCCATGAGAAACTCTTTGTAACTTTTGAATTTAACGTAATAGGTCAATCTTTACCTCAAGAGCCAGAAATAAACCTTACATACCCAAATGGTACTACAGTAACTCTTCAATTATATAATTTCGAAGTTATTTGTGTACCACCAGGCACAACTTATGTCATTCAGCAAGTAATAAGTGAAGGAGATGTAAGGTGGGCAACACCAACTTTAATTACTGGAGTTATAAATGAAAATGTTACAATTAATGTCACATATTACGAGCAGTATTTAGTTAATTTCGAATATAAAGTAATAAATGGGCAATGGAATTTAACTCCACCAAATGTTACTTATCAGTATTTCTCTAAGCTAGAGGCAGTCACTGTACCTGCAAAAGTATGGGTTAACTATAACTCAACTTACTACTATTCTCCTAGTGTTGCTGTTGGGGATGAGAGGATTTTTTCTGCAAACTACAAAGGAGCTGTAACTTCCCTTGGTACAGTTAACGTTTATTATATATTGCAGTACTATATTACGTTAATCTCACCAATTCCAGTATATGCAATAATAAATGGTGAGAACGTTTCATTGTCTACTGACTGGTATAACTTTGGTGAAGTAATTCAAATAGAGAACATAACTTATTCTTCTTCTGATGTAAGATATGTTATTACTTCGATCTTACCTTCGGAGACAGTTAATATAACATCACCAATGACAATTAAGATAAATACTATGGAGCAGTTTTATGTAACTGTTTCCTCTCCAATTCCAGTTTATGCTTTGATAAATGGTAAAAATGAAACACTAGAGAGTGGCTGGTATAACGCAAACACTACAATTTACATTGAGAATATTCCCTATTATCCAACAAAAGACTTAAGGTATATAATAACCAACGTTTATCCATCAACATTCATCATAGTAGACTATCCACTAACAATAAATATAACTACTGTGAAACAGTATTACGTTACTGTTAACTCAAATATCCCGCTAAGAGTTTACATGTCTCCTCCTTCCGTTCCATTTCCGATTCCATTAACACTAACATATCTAAATTCTTCATGGATAACTAAAGGTACAGTTATTTATGTTTTAAACTATACCTATTATGTATCAAACAACGAGAGATATGTATTATCTGGAATTTATGTAAATCCCTTCATCAAGCCAAGCTATACAGTTGAAATAGCCACGATCACGAATAATGGAACGTACCACATTACTCCCTACTTAATTGTCTTCGTTGTGGACTCTCCAGTAACAGTAAATGTAACGACTATAAAACAGTTCCTAGTTACGATAAATAATGTATCAACGTGGTATAATCAAGGGATAAAGATAACTCTAAAAGCAAATGTCTCAATTTACTACGTTGGAGAGTTTGTAGGAACTTACAACGTTTCTCCGGGGACAGTAATAACTGTTAACTCACCAATTATTGAGAGACTAGTACTTCGCCCTAATTACGCATTTTATGAGGTGATTGTAGGAATACTAGTTGTTATCGTTATGGCAGTCTTACTAACAAGAAGGAGGAAGAAATGAACTTCATAGGGACAGGAAATCATCATTTTTCGGCACCTGCGTAATTCATCATTACTAGAGTAGAATCACTTCATTATTGTGCGACCAGGAAAGCCCTCATTATTCTGCCTGCTTCTAGGCTATCAGAGGGATGAGACCCGTGGATCTTCTTCCAATCAGACTAAAAAGAAATTTAAATCTTTCTAGCTTAGTCAAATTAACAAAACGTTAATTTTATAAGTCATAAAAAGAAGTTGAAGCTGAAAATCGCGATGAACTTTCAGCGGTCTAAAATATATGCGTAGAGCAAAAAATGTTAAATCCCAAAATTATATTATGATAAGAAGATCAATAAAGTTAGTAACGTTGAAGGGAGACAATTGAAAAGAAAAATACAGAGCTAATTTTAAACCTTGTTGCTACTTTTTAAAGACCACGACTTATATCTAGTTGAAAAGCTAACGTTCTTTACGCTAGAGTTGAGAAAAGCGAACAACCCATTGAAGCTAATCTCTTTTACCTACTTTTTACATTAGCATTGTTTATGATAACGAAGAGATCTCACTTGAAGTTAGAAGATTAATGGGAAAAAGAGTACAAGTGAAGCCTGAAGAATTAGTTTTTTCAATTTTTATCTCAAAGACTTATAATGAGTACATCTCTACCATGCATTCTTAGCTAGTAATCTCTTCAATATCCATTGATTATTTTCTGCCTACTAGCTTAGCTCTATAAAATACTTTTTCAAACCCTGAACATTCATCAATCTTTCGTCAGTAGTCAACAATTTCCCGTAGTATTTGATTGCTAACTGAACAAAGGAGGCATCAAATACAGATATACTATACTTTAACGACAATTCAAAAGCCTCATCAATAACTTCATCAACACGATGAATTTTTAGAGACTCAAACAAATCCTTAACCCTTTTATACACATCTTCAGCATCATTAACTGCTATCTCTTTTTTAGCTACCTTCTTTCTAATTGCATTTGTAACCTCATAAAATGCTAGGTCAAGAGTGTGAATGTCAGTCTCTTCATCAAGAACTTTCCTCACTATATCTCTATACTTCTCTTTAAAATAAAGTGTTACAATCGCAGAAGAATCAACGATAATCATCGTCCTCAGCGTCTCTATCTTCTCTTATTTCCATCCAGACTGGCCTAGAACTTATTAGCCTTTTGGCTAGCTCATCTGCCTCTTTTAAAGCCCTTTTCCTCTTCTCCATCATAACAAGCTCTTCAAGGTATTGCCTAACTTTTTCAGCATAATCAATTCCAAGTTCCTCAAGCTCTTGTTTTAGCTTTTTACTAACCCTCACGGATATTACTTCACTCATGCTTATTCACAAATCCATATTTGATTTTTAAACATATAAAGTTTACTCTTATGTCAACAAATAAAGTAAACGGACTCAGCATAGTTTTATTGGCTTGGAGAGAATAAATGCCACTACTGACGTAGTAATTATATTTAAAAGTAAGAATTATACTAATTTGTAAAAAATCCTTACTATTTTAATATTTTGCTTAACCCTTGATATACGAAAAAGTGCCAATGAAGAACAGAATAGAGTTTGATACTAAGAGTGCAATAGCAATTATAATAGCTGGTAATATAATGCTAGGAGCTATTAAATTGCCATATCCCAGCAGGTGCCTCTGTAATAGATAAAATGGAACCCACAATTATTAGAATCCCTCCCTACCCTTACGTTAGTCTCACTGTACCCTATTCTATAAACTTCTAATATCATTAGTATACTACCTAAAGCTGGAATTAGTCCAACTAATACATTAGCCAAGTAAAAACTTAACGGGAGCACTTGTAGAGGGTTTAGAGTGCTAACTACATAAGTTCTGCTAGTGACCGTGAGTATATCATAAAGGATCACGAGAAAAAAAGACATACGATAATTAGGTTTGCTCCCAGATATTCTATTTCCTAAATGCTTATAGAAGTTCTTTAGTAATTTAAACCCTGACCTAAATTTCGCTAGAGATAAAAAGTAAAGAGTAAATGTTACTAATATGACGACACCACTAACTAATAGATATGTTACACCTCCAGCGGAGGTAAAGAATACAAAAAGTGAGAAGGAAAGTGTTCCAGCTTCTAATAATACTTGTGAGACTGCTAAAAATGCAGTGCTGAACGTATATTTCTAAGCTCATCAAATTCACTTTGAATATGAAAAGTAAATTAAAGTGAAATAAAAATTTTACATTACAAATTTGCATTAATCAATTATCTCTCATGCTCAATAATTCTAACTACCAAAGCTGAAAACAAAATTAGAGACTAGTTATTGCCTTTTCAAAGGTTTTCTCCCAGTAGCCCCTTGAAAATAAGAACGGTAAAGTGAAAACTGCAGTAGCTATAACACCACCAATAGGGAAGAAAACATCTAAAAAGATAGGTATGAGGGATGTCATAGCTAAATAACCCACAACCATATTTCTGAAACCGTATTGAGGAATCTGTGATTGCGAAACTGGGTAAAACCTAGCGTAAATTGAGGAAACATAGATGAAAACAAGTGGAATGAAAAGACTACCTAAACCACTTAAGGGATTGAGCAAAATAAGCGAAACTGAGATTGGCAAGAAAATTATATACAATGAAAGAGTTTTAGTAAGAACGTATTTCCTAGCATAATCAATAGGGGTCATTACTGATAAGTTAAGCCATAAAGGCTCATTTATGAATGCTGATTGAGAAGTAAATAAGATGATGTAAAAACCTGCAAAACCAACTATGAAGTCCTCTGCAAAATATACATGTCTAAGAAATAACGCAAAGATTACGTAGTAAATTACTGCAATTGAAGAAGTAATTACAAGTACTTTATAGACTTTCACTCTCCTATTTATTTGTTGTACTACACCACCTAGGTTGACTCTCCCTCCAATCTCAACAAAGTTAAAGTTTCTCTTTAGCATTGCCATTAGAGGTGATGAAGAATACAGAGAAATTGAAGTAGTTGGTTTGCCACCTTGAGTAAGAATCCCTTGTCTCCTATAAAATTCATTTATTAAATCTTCAATTTTCGCCTTTCTAACCCCTAAGATTATAACTATAATATCTAGCATAGCAAGAATAAAATAGCCATAAATATAGCCAAATACCATGGAAAGGGGAGAGAACGGAAACTTTGCGATAGAGGATAACATCCAAGCTGTAATTATTAAAGAAATAACTTTCTTGTGACCTTTAAAAGCAAAATAAGAGAATGTATTTATGATAGAAACCATTAATACGACTAAGATAGAGAGAAAAGAGAGAATCGGAAATAAGAGATAGATCGCAAATATTGTTGAAATCAGACTTAGCAAAAATGAAGAGATTGACTGTGCAATAACTATCTCTCTCTCATTAACTGGCAACATATAAAGGAAATCAACATCTGATTTTTGAATAAAGAAAGAGGAATAAAAACTACTTATAAGAAAGAAAAAGGAGATGTAAGATATCCCACCAATTGCATAACCATAAACTACTGCTTGAAGAATGTGTGAGTTTGAAGAGGATGGAAATTCCAAAAGTAGAAAGAAGATAATAAGTATAACTGAGAAGATCATCGATTTCCTAAAAGTGGTCTTTATTTTGAACTTCACTAATTGCCAAAGCATTTTGCTCACTATAGTTCTTCACACCATTAATTAAAAGTTTTCCATTTATTACTAACCAATCTTAATACTAACTTAAAAAAGGCCTTTGATCTCACATATGCCCATGCTTTTTGGTTAGGAATGACTTGTACAAGAAGGAAAAGAAAAAATAAGAAGGAAAAAATTCTCACTTTCTCCTTAATAAGAAAATTGCCAATGCTATTACTATAATAATTACGATAATAGCAACTATTGCAACAATTTGAATCATTGAAGAAGTGGCTGTTATAAACGTAGACATTGATGATGAAGTTGTTTTTATCGTAGTGGTAGTTGTTGAGGTTATTGTAGATGACGAACTTGTAGTAGTGGTTGGAGTACTGCTAGTTGTTATAGTTGTAGAAGATATTGGAGTTGTACTAGTTGATGTAGTCGTGGTGGTAGTAGTTGTTACAGCTGGTTGAACCGTAACTTGGACTGTAGCATTTTCCTCTAGCTCTCCAAGTGGGTTCTCAGCAACAATTTTTATTAGGTATGTACCGTTTTCACTTACGTTATAAATTACATAGTTGTTTGTTGTCTTTGCTATTAGCGAGTCATTTACATAAACTAGGTAACTTGTTTGTGGATTTTCATTCCACGAAATATTTAGTATTGTATATCCAGGATAATGTTGCTGAGTAACGTGAATTGCAAACTGCCTTGGAGCCTGCAAAGCTGTTACAAGCTTTAGCGTTGTAGTTGTTACAACTTGGTTGTTTTGAAATACTGAAGAAGACAAAGTCAATATAATTATTAGGCTACTGGAGTTAACATATAAGCCATCAGCTTGAATTAGTGAATATGGAGTGATAGACTCTGTTTGATGATAGATCTGCCCCCAGCTTAGATTATAGATCGAAATGGACTCAATAGCGCTTCCAGTAGTTTCTCCTAGCTCTTCTTCAACGAGAATGAATTTATCATTTATATAACCAAAAGCAATACCTTCAAAAGTCTTCTCTGACAATATATTTCCTGTCGTTAAGTTATATAGCACTAGATAGGTTTGCGAGAAAGACACAGTAGGGGTTAAATAAGTAACTAAAGCTAAATTGCCACTTGTTGAGACTAAAGTAGGAGAAATGCCGTTATAGTCTGGTATTTCATAAAGTACTTTACCTGTTGAGATGTTTATAACATAGTAGTTTACTTTAACAAGCGAAGATGATGATAATTTTATGATTGATGAAAATGAAGAGACGTTCGAGACAATCCCAACTCCATTGCCAACCTCTATTGAAGTAACATTTTTAACACCTAAAGTTACATTATTAACAACCTTGCCTTTAGAAATTTTCAGCAAATAAATTTCTCCCGTTAAGGAAGGTTTCCATAATGCATAAATGCTATTGTTATATGAGCTGATCCCAGTTACAATACCGTTTGTAATTACATTATTTAAATGCCAACTCCCATTAGTGTAATTTGCATAAGCTAAGTAAGTCTTTTTTATTGTTAGATTAGAGAGCGAGGTTACATTAGGGACGTAAATGAAGTAAATGTTGTCTTCAATAGCAGTAGGAGGAGAGAGTGGAACTCCGTTTAAAGGTAGAGGGGACAAGTTTAAAGCTCCAATATAGCCAGAGATTGAAGTAATATTTGTCTTTATTGATGTCCCGTTTACAATTGTTTCTCCCTTTTCTGTTAAGTTCAAATAATAAACGTGGTTAGAGATGCTTTGTGGCGATGCATAAACAATTGTTACATTAAAACCTATCTCTGTTGTTTGCGAAAAAGCTACTAAAGATAGCAGAGAGAGAAAAAGAGGTAGTAAAAGCAAGTATTTCTTTACCATGAGATTAGATAAAAATGAAAGTTTAAAAGTTTTATCTAAAGCATCAAAGCGAGACAAAACCTTCAGGCATAACTCATACACTAGTCATTATCTTTTCAAAGGTTTTCTCCCAGTAAGCTTTTGATAGCAAAAATGGCAAACTAAAGGCTAAAGTTGCTATAACACCACCAATAGGGAAGAAAGCATCCAAAGCAATAGGTATGAAAGATGGAAGAAGTAATAGGCTAGAGGATAAAACTCTGATGTCATAAGATGGAATTTGTGATGACATTAACACGGGGTAAAATCTAGCGTTAATTGATGCAACATAAATATAAACTAAGGGAATCAGTAAACTGCCAGCACTAACTTCTGGGTTGAGCAAAATGAGAGAGATTGAAATTGGCAAGAAAATAGCGAAGACAGAGAGAGTCTTTGCTAACAGGTACTTCCTAGCGAACTCTATTGGTGTCATAACTGATAAGTTAAGCCATAAAGGCTCATTTACAAATGCTGATAGAGAAGTAAATAAGATGATGAAAAGCCCTGATATAAAGGCTATCATACCTTCAAAAATTGAAAGTAAGATTTGGGTATTTACCCTTTCAGTTACAAAAGTATGGCTAAAGAAAGAAAAACCTATATAGACTACTATTGCTATTGCAGCAGTTATTGCAACTACTTTATACATTTTCACTCTTACATTTATTATATATGGTATTCCAGTACCTAAATTCATCCTGCCTCCAATCTCAACAAAGTTAAAGTTTCTCTTTAGCATTGCCATTAGAGGTGATGAAGAATACAGAGAAATTGAAGTAGTTGGTTTGCCTGTTATAAGTCCTTGTCTCTTATAAAATTCGTTTACTAATCCTTCAACACTTGCATTTCTTACTCCAAGAAACACTATTATAACGTCTAAAGCAATTAAAATGAAATAGCCATAAATATAGCCAAAAACCATGGAAAAAGGTGAGAATGGAAATTTCAATATTGAAGATAACATCCAGGCTGTAATTATTGAAGCTATAACTTTCCTTTTGCTCTTAAATGCAAAGAAAGAGAAAGAATTCATAACAGTAGCCATTAATACTATCAGCACTGAAAAGCAAGAAATTACTGGATATAAGAGAATAGCTACAATTATTGTTTGCAATAAATTTATCAAAAACGCAGATAGAGAGTATGCAACCTCTAATTCTCTCTCTTCAATAGGCAACATATAAAGGAAATCAACATCTGATTTTTGAATAAAGAAAGAGGAATAAATGCTATTTGTTAAGAAGTTTAAGGAGAGAACAAGAATTCCAACAATATCAAGCTCATATAGAGCAGATGAAGGAAGACGAATATGTGAAAGAGAGTAAGCATATAAAAGTAAGATAAGGAAAACAACTACATATGTAACTATTGCTGATCTCCTAAAAGTAGTTCTTATCTTAAACTTAACTATATCCCAAAGCATTTTAACTGCCGCCGCTCATTATTCTAGCCACAATACTTTCAATTGGTTCATCCTCTCTTCCTAAATTCTTTAACTCTTCAATTGTTCCAGCCCATACAACGCCACCTTTATTTATAATAATAACGTGGTCAGTTAAACGAGTTGCAATTGACATTATGTGGGTAGAAACTAGGAAAGTTGCTTTCATACTCCTTAACAAGTTTATAACTTTCTCTTGAGTAGGAATATCGAGATAGTTTAATGGTTCATCAAGCAGAACAACCTCAGGATTATGTAAAATTGTTAATGCAATAGAAAGCTTTTGCAAATTCCCTCTTGACAGTTTTCCAGCTTCAACGTTTGCATAACTCTCTAGGTCTAAAAGGTTAATTAACTCGTAAACCCTTTGCCGTGGTACTCCTCTAAATGATGCAAAATACTCTAGGTTTTCTACCACTGTTAAGGTTCTGTAAGGCATTGCATCTTCTGGCAAATAACCCAGTATCTTTTTAACCTCCTTAGAGTTAGGTGGCATTCCCTTGATATAAGCTTCACCTTGATCAGGTTTAAGTAAACCAGATAAAATTTTCAAAGTAGTTGATTTTCCAGCACCATTAGGGCCTAGCAAAGCATATCTACCATAACAAGGTACTGAAAAAGATAAATTGTTAAGGGCTGTAATGTTTCCATAACGCTTAACCACGTTTTTGACCTCTATGCATTCCATAAATAAGACAGTGGATAGAAGAATAAAAGTTTTATCCGATGATAAAATAGAAGAATGACAAAAATGAACATGAATGTTAATCTCAATATAATTCGTTTGCATTGAATAAATCATTTTCTCAGATTCCTTTTAACACAGAGATGGGAAAGAATAAAGAAAACTATTCTTTAAACTAGCACAGATAGTAATAGTTCGCTAGCTTTAGTCAGAATGCTAGCAAAAGTTTTTCAACCTTATAAACTCTAATAAAAAGAATACCTTTCCATTCAGCTTAAAAGGTGCAAATATTTTAAAAAGTTTTAATTTAAAAAGCAGTGCAGAATAAAATATATAAAAAAGCACTTAGTTTCTCACTTTACGAATTACCATAAATAGCCTAAACTTCCTGCCCCTGGCGTTAGTTCAGCCTCATACTCGTCAATTGTTGTGTTGTAATAAGCTTGATCTATAACATTGTTTGATGTTTCAGCAGTATTGCTTCCAAAATTGAAGGCATGCGGAATTTCTTTGAAGGCAGTTCCGTTCCAATAGAATAACTGGAAATATAGGGCTCCGCTATTCATATTGGCATTGCTTCCTCCACCAGGCCCTCCCATTATTAGTTCAGCATCATAATAAAGTCCATCACCCGTATAATTGTAGCCATCCACAAGGAAGTAAACATTGGAAGAGCCAGGAGCATTTACAGTCACAGTATCATAGTTCACCCAGCCATAGCCGTCGTTGTACCAGAAGTAAATTACTGGTTCTCCCTTACTATTAGTAGTCACATTAACTAGCAAGTAGAATGTTGTTGGTAGAGTTAAATCTACATCATTGCCCGGATCAGAGCTTGAGGCTTCATATGCATAATATGTTGTGGTCTGATAATGATAAATCTTCCCATTCCCAGATACTCCACTAACTTTCGCAGTAGAAGTAGTGAGGTTCCAGATGTTATCTACGAATGTTATTTCATGTGTCTGAGTATTATATACTGCTACGTCTTGAACCCAGAGGGCACTGCTGTTGCCATTGTATTCATAGTTGAGCACTACGTTAAGCTGGAAGGAGACTGAATAGTGATAAGCCTTTTGCTTAATGCTAGATACAGCTGAAAGAGAAATTAGAAATATTTTGCCCTCCCACTGTGTAGTTTTTATTATGTAAGCAGTTGGGCCGTTAGCTGTTTCATTTATGCCGAAATCTGCAACTCCCATTGGCGCTGGCTCTTTAGAATAATACTGATAGACATTAACTACATTGCCGATTTTTGTTGGCTTAGATGAATGGACTGGTGGGAATGCCAGAGAGATTGTAGAAGATATTGCTATTGGCAAAATTGGCTGTAGCAGAAGAAGAAATGCTATTAAAATTGATCGAATATATCTCATTTTTTCTCACTACATGAAAATTCGCTCTTAAATATAAGCATTTCGTAGTAAATGTTTTGAGATTTCTTATAGATATAAAAATTATAAGTTCTATATGGCTATTTGTAAGAATAATCTTAATCCTTATATGCTAGTTAAACATCTTCTTAGTTAAGACGTTTTAATTATTAAAAATTTTTAAGCAAAATTTATAAGTTCTATGAAAATATATTATGCCTGCTAGAGTTGTACCTTTCAAATAATTGAAATATCCCAAAATTGATGCAGTAAAAGAGATTTGGCATAATCCGCTAAAATAAGTTTTTCTATACATTTATTTTGTTTAAAATTATATTATCTATTATTCTATTTTATTAACGCATGATAAACAAGAAATGATTAATAAATAATTTTCAGATGAATGATGCAGTATAACACCTTTCATATACTATGAGATGAATGGGGTATATTTCGCTGTAATTGATTTTAAGTTTTAAAATAATCTTAAACTAGTAAATTCCATCTCTGTTTTAGGCTATTGGGGATAAAAATTTTGTTATTTAGCTTTTTGTTATTTAGAAAATCATAAAAAATTTTTATTTCTAATATTAATAATCATTTGCTAGACTTGTTAGTAAAAAGCTGTTTAAGAGGGTTGATAGACTGCAGCAGTCTTTATTTCTCTTATGTTACCTCCTACATTAACAACAAGAGTTATTAAATAAGTAGTTCCGGGAGTTAGCGAGCTAACATTATCAAACTTAATAGTAATTTCGTTATCTCCGGACTGTAAAACAACTGGATTTATATTGACGGAAGCCAACAACGTTCCATCAATCCTAGCTGATAATACTGTAGCTTGAGTATTAGAGTAAAGGGAGATTTGAGCATAACCATCACCTCTAATTATTCCTTGCCCTACTTGATAGATTTGTGGAGGGAGTGTAGGTTGAGGCAAAGGCATTTGAGTAGATCCTGGTTGAGCTAAGGTCGTTAGTGTCGTTATTGGTTTTATCTTACCTAAGCCTATATATACAAGAATATAACCAATAAATGAAATTATATTTACTGGTATTGCAACAAGTATTCCTCCTATTTTAGTTATGCCTTCATTATATATCTCACCAACCTTGTAGAATCCTATTCCGATTAATATATTGCTTACAATTTCAACTATTGCTCCAAATATCACTGCAAATACCCCGCCTATAAGTACTAGTGATACCCCAATCATAATCAAAATTAATGCTACAATGTATAATACTGCTCCAACATATCCTATTCCTACGTCCTTACCTAAATTTCTAAGAATTTTAAAACCATCTTTAATATTCCAAATTCCTATAATTCCTGCTATAACCCCAATAATTGCCACAATAATCAAACCTATAACAATCCCCATTACTGATACTACTACGGATGCAGAGGGATAAGAAGGAGAAATTGACAATAATGAGAATGCCAAAATTACAACTAATATTGTAATAAATATTGATGCTAAAATTAGTATTAATGATCCTTTACGTAATTTATTAATCCCTTCAGTTTCGCTCTGCATAAAAGAAAATTTGAAAATAGAATAAAAATTTAATCATTAGTTTTAGAAGTCTGATCTAACGAAACAATAGTTTAATTGCTACATATAATATATGTGCTAACTAAGGAGCTTTAGAGAGGTTAAATATTGAAGCTAATTTAAAGAAGAAAAATATTGTTGAAAAGAACCGGCACTAGCAAGGCCTCTTTCTTAGAGGCAATATTCCTTATTCTCTCTTTTACTCTAAATGGACAGAAAGTAAATGGAGGACTTATACTTTAACTTAAAGCAGCAAAGTTACGAGCCAAACAGTTGAAATAACCAATAGAAAGTTGAACCGCTAAAGCTTATTGATCTTCAGAACATTAAACAAATCCTTGAGATAGAGATAGAAATAAAACCTCATAGTTAATTGTTTGAATATCTAAGAAGGACTCTAGCTTATTGATTGATATTTAGTATCAAATATCTCTTCAAAAACTTTGTATGCTTCATCTCCATAAAGACAAACTATTACTTTTTTGACGGACTTTGCTTTCTTAGAGAACTTCAAAATTTCATCAAACATAATTGATGCACATCTATCATAAGGATAGCCAAAAATACCGGTTGAGATTGCTGGCATGGCAATTGAATTTAACCCAAGTTCTTCAGCCTTTTCTAGTGACGACCTTATTGCAGAGGCAAGCTTTTCATCTCCATTTTCTTCTCCATAAACCGGGCCAACAGCGTGAATAACATATTTCGCCTTTAATTTCCCAGCAGAAGTTACTGCAACACCTCCAACTGGAACTGGACCATGTTCTCTAACGTATCTGTCACTTTCTTCTTGTATTATCCATCCGCCTTTCCTAACTATTGCTCCAGCAACTCCTCCTCCATGTTTTAAATAAGAGTTTGCTGCATTAACAATTGCATCTGCCTCAA
>ERZ1684502.153-NODE-153-length-14480-cov-238.856707_pt1 | contig 14480 bp, 16 predicted proteins | sample MGYA00580192_ERZ1684502 | MGnify/ENA primary metagenome ERZ1684502 (study PRJEB41476, sample SAMN13258264) | hydrothermal vent metagenome | biome: caldera [ENVO_00000096]; feature: acid hot spring [ENVO_00002120]; material: acidic water [ENVO_01000358] | place...
CACAACTTCATTTCCTTCAAACTTAGGTCCGAACATAAAATAATGTATGAAAAGCAATATATAAGGCTAGAGAAGAAAGAGAATAAAATGGAAAATAAAAAATTAAAATTACTTTATTTCAAAATTAGCTTATTTGTCTAAGTAATACCAATTAGAGTAATTTAATATGAATCCCTCAATGGGTATTGGGTATGTTATTGAGAAGTTAAGATAACTTACATATACATGACCAGTCTCATTCGGCCCAAGACTCATAAGAATACTACTATATTCGGTGAAGTTTTGTATTACTTGTGGTGACGGGACTGTATAAAATTCAACAGCATCTTCACCAAAGGTAAGAGCCATATCAATAACAGCTCCAGCTAGAGACTCCGGAAGAGCATAAAATTCAATTAAACTAATCCCTACATCTAATGCTATATCGGCTGCAGTAGTTACTTGTCCTAAGTAATTTGAAGTCTCATACTCATTATTAAGCATATTGAATTTCCATCCTCCTGGAGCAGAGAATACTCTTCCCGAAGTGTAATTCACAGAACCACTACTCCAACTTGCATAACCTAATTGAGATGCAGCAACCTTAGATGGAATTGTAAAACCGTTATTTGTAAGAAAGTCCATTATTAAGCTTGGAGTTCCATTACCTAGGATATAACCAGCAAGTAGACCATTTACATAAATTTGTGTATAGCCACTATAACTTTCAACGGCACTTCCAGCTTCAAAAGGATTGACCCACGTAACTTCAACAATACTAACACTACCCTGTACATTACCACTGACATGATATACTGCAATTGCTACCGTAGCGTTATAATATACGTAAAGCGAAGGAGTATTTAAATCCTTTAAAGCAGACTCGCTAGGGCTTGTAAAGTTATTCCAGCTCACATATGCACTAACTGAGAACCCAGCATAGGGATAATTAGAATAATTGCTAATTGCCATAAATTGAACATAACCCGATAATGTGTCAGAAACTTCTATATTGTTAAATGTATCAGAAGATAGTACATTATTGCTTATTGTTACCCACGATAAAGGTATTGAAACGTTATTGATTATAATATAATCAAGCGTTGGAGCGTATATGTCACCGTATTGACCTGTAAGGTCTGGTAAACTATAGTTTCCCGTAATTACATTTAAAGTATAAAATGGTGTTGTTGAACCTCCTCCAGCTAATATTGGTCTATAATTGTGTCTATTTGTTTTTAGTTTTTGCACAATATGTTGTACTAAACTCCAATTTGTTGGCACTGTTTTACCTATTACATTTACTTTAGCAACAACTTGTATTCCCTCGTTGTTTATTATCCACAAGGGAGAATACTCTATTTCCTCAGCAGCAGAATAAGCTTTTGTACTGTTAATATACGTTACAAAGACCAACAAAGAAGTATTTTCTCTTTTAGCCCAGGGTAGCCAATAATTCATGTATAGTTTTAATTGAGAGAAGGGAATTATCAAAGATGATGTAAAGCTGTCCTCTAGAGGGACAATCTTATTGGGCAAATTCACGAAGACAGAAATTAAAGCTGGTTTATTGCTACCATTTAAGTAAGGCTTAATAATGAACTCTGGATCTAAAGAGGAAAAATATTCAACAATACCATTTGAAGTTTTATAGTAACCAATAAGATAAGGAGTAGTTAATGTGACCAAATTGAATAGTAATGTCAAAGCTGTTAATATCACAATTACAATCCCAAATAATTTCTTATTTTTCAATAATGATTTTAGCGACAATGCTTTCACTTAAATATATTGAGGGAGAAACAATTTATAAACTTTAAGATAATTCTATTAAATAGAATAGATTGTATAATATTAAGTATTAATATTAAGTATTTGACTCTTATTTTCTAATTAGTTTTTAACTTTAAGCTTCTCAGATAATTTAACTTTTTAGCTTTAATCTTCTTGTGGCTTTAACTTACGCAATTATTTACAGCAATCTTATTACTTCTCGACCAAGAGCACCCTATGTTTTATCACTGTGACTTCCTATCATTTCAGCGATAGTTTATTGAGAAGAAAGCTAGAAAAATCCAAAGGAATTTTATTATGTCTCTTTTAATCGATAACGTTCAGTAACTTCGGAGAAATAAAGGTAAGACGCTTTTTCTTTTGAAAACTGCTATGAATTGAACCCAAAGAATAAACTTAACTTCTAGGTTCTAACATAAAATAATGTATGAAAAGCTAAATATAACTCTATGTAAGTCAAAGGGGCAAAAATCCAAGCAGAAATAACTTGGCACAAAGTATGAGCTTTCATCTTGTATCTAACAAAAGAGATTAAAATACCTAGAGAATAAAGAGGAAGAGAAAATAGCCCAAATACAAAAAACAGAAAAGTGATTGCCCCTACAGTTGTGCTGACATGAACGCTGATTTTGAACTTTAAAGAGATGAGAAGGATTAGTACAGTGTTAATAGTGTAAAACAGAAGGGCTTTAAAAAGGAAGTCGTCGTGAATTAAGAACAGCCCTACAAGAAACGATATAACAGAAAGAGTTGTAGGGATTATTCTTTGCTCCCTCTTGCTAACGTATATATCGCTAACTAGACCAAGTTTGTACATTATATATATGATAAGAAAGGGTATTATAGAGTAAAACAGAGCTATCACAAGCAAAGAAAGCAAAGGGAGATTAAGGTAAAGAACGACTACAAGAAAAACTAAGAAAGTGATTACTTGAGGGTAAAACACAAGGGATAGCATTTCGTACTTGTCCATTAACTATAATTAATGACTTGAATAAAAATAGTTGTTGTGAAATTTGAAAAGGCTGAAGATGTAAGGCTGTTGGCAGAGAAAATCAATGAGAGGTTTCAGCTAAAACTTAATTTATCAAAAGTTGAGTTTATAAGAAGCCATGGCTCAAAAAGCAAAGCAATAGCTAGAACCTTAATGCTCCCTTCACAATGGAGGTTTGTCCTTTCCCCCTCAATAATATATATTGTGGAAGTGCTTTCAGAGAAGTTTGATAAATTAAGCTGTGAAGAAAAGGCATACGTAATCCTCCATGAATTAACTCACATACCAGCTTCAATGAAAGGAGGTTTAAGAAATCACAGCCACCCAAACTTCAGAAAGCTGAGAAAAATTCAGAGAAAGGAGCTAACCGAAGTATGCAAACAAATTTAAATTAGCAAATAAAGAGAAAAGTATGGTTTCTTTAGAAGAGCTAAAAGCTGTTTTTAAGCCAAAGTTAAAGCCAATAATATGGAAAGGGGATGTTTTAACAATACTTGATCAATCAGCTTTACCATTTCAAACTGTTTATATAGATTTAAAAACGCCAGAGGACGTGGCAAGGGCAATTAAACTTATGCAAGTAAGAGGTGCACCAGCAATAGGGATAACTGCGGGCTATGGAATGGTTTTGGCATTAATCTCTCAAAGGCCTTCCTTGAACGAGGCAATAGAGGTTTTAACGAGGGCAAAGCAAATTATGGATCAAGCTAGGCCTACAGCAGTAAACTTAAGCTGGGCGACATCAAGGATGTTGAACTTTGCAAAGAAGAAGATTGAAGCTGGGGAGGCAAAGAGCACTGAAGAGCTAATAGAGCTTATGAAAGAAGAGGCAAACAGAATTTATGAAGAGGAGCTTGAGGCTGAATTGAAAATTGGAATGTATGGTTTAGAGAAAATAAATGAGGGGGATACAGTGTTAACCCAGTGCAATGCTGGGGGTTTAGCTACTGGAACTGGGCTTGGAACTGCTTTAGCCCCGGTTAAGCTAGCCCACTATTTAGGTATGAAGGTCTCTGTAATTGCCCCAGAGACAAGGCCATGGCTTCAAGGAAGCAGGCTAACAGTTTATGAATTGATGGCTGAAGGAATTCCAGTGAAGTTAATAACTGACACTGCAGTTGGGTTAGTAATGTATAAAGGTATGGTAAACAGCGTGATGGTAGGGGCAGACAGAATACTTAAAGATGGGCATGTGTTCAACAAGATTGGAACTTTTAAGGAGGCAGTAATTGCTCATGAACTAGGAATACCGTTTTACGTTCTAGCCCCCTCTTCAAGCTTCGATTTAAAGAGCAGAGTTGAAGATGTGAAAATTGAGGAAAGAGACCCTGATGAAGTAAGGACAATAAGGGGGATCCCAATAGCACCAGAAAACGTCGAAGTTTACAACCCCGTTTTTGACGTTACACCACCAAAATATGTAACTGCATTAATTACAGAAAAAGGGATTATTTACCCGCCATTTGAGAAAAACGTCCCCAAGGTGATAGGATTATGAAGTTAATTTCAACCCTTGGAACTTCTCCAGGAGGGATATTTGAAACATATACAAACTTAGTAAATGGAAATTATGAGGCTGAAAAACCAGAAAGAGTTCAAATTACAGAGGTTTACGTAATAAGGACAAAGGATAAGGAAGTTGAGTTCGCTTGGAAATTGGTTAAGGCACTATTTGTCTGCATGAAAGTCCCTGCAACAATTGTAGACATTCCAGTAAACGTCACTGATATAACCAGCAAGAAAGATTATGAGGAGTTTAAGAAAGCAGTATTTGATAAAATCAGTAAAGGTGACTTTGTAGATTTCACTGGAGGAAGAAAGGCTATGTCTGTTGCTGCTGCAATTGGGGCTTTGCAAAGAGGGGCTAACTTAGTGACAACAATAATTCCTCAAGAGGAATATAATAGAATACAGCAGAAGATAAAGGAGTTAAAGGGGAAAGAGAAAGAGGTAGAAGAGGCCGGCAAAGGTAATTGCGGAATAATTGAAGAGCTAAAAGAGCTAATTGCTAAAAATGCAAGAACGATTCTTTTATCCTAATTCAGTGAGTATGTAAGGCTTTAATTTTACTTTATAACTGCTCTTACCCCTAATTATCTTAAACTCTATTTCCTCCCCTCCGCTTTCGTCAATTGAGGAAATGAGGTCTACTGGGCTTTCAACTTTTTTGCCGTTTATTTCAGTGATTACATCCCCTTTTCTTATTCCAGCTTCATAAGCCGGGCTATCTGGATTAACGCCAGCAACTATTACTCCTTCATCTGTTGGCAAATCAAAGTAAGTGCTTATAGCTTTGTTCAACTTTGCAACCATAATCCCAACGTAATATCTGACGTATTGACCATTGTTCTTGTTTACGTTTTTAAGAAAACTTTGTACAAGCTTTGAAGGGATTGCAAACCCAATGCCTTGAGCATATGGGATCATTGCAGTTACAACTCCAACTACTTCCCCTTTAGTGTTTACAAGGGGGCCACCACTATTACCGGGGTTAACGGCGGCATCAGTTTGAATAACATATAGAGGGTTACCCAGTGGAGATCTAATTGTCCTATCTACGCTACTGACAATGCCAAGACTTACGCTATCCAAACCTAGAGGACTTCCTATAGCTAGAACTACTTCGCCAACTTTAACTTTTTCATTAATTTTCAATGGTTTTAGATCTAAATCAGTATGAAGAAGAGCAAGGTCGTTGAAAGGGTTAACTGCAATAACTCTTCCTTTGCTTCTAAAGCCGTCTCTTGACACTACTACTATATCTCTAGCGTTTTGAATAACGTGATAAGAAGTAATTATAAAACCATTGCCAACACTAAACCCAGAACCAAGACCTTCAGCGACAGAAGGGGTAAAAAACTCGTCTAGGGTTATAGATCTGGTTAAAATTGTGACAACTGATTTTGAGACCTCTTCAACAACATCTGAATAGTCCATAGTAACAAATACTCAGACAGACTAAAAAATAGAGATGGAAGAGCCAGAAATGACGATCTTTCTACCTGCATAGAAATTCTCAAGCTCTTTTATCTTTGAAATTACATCAAACTGAGGGTTTGCAATCTCGTATCTATTCCTCAGCGTCTTGGTTCCTACAAAGCTTATTAAATTTGTATCTGGGGGTGAAATTACATTTCCATCAATAAACACATGATCTTGAAGAAAGGCTACAATCCCCCTATTTATAAAATATGAAGCGAGGGTTAGTAAACTGCAATTTCCAACAATAATTGGCTTATATATCTCATGAAGGTACATGAGCAAAGACAAAAGACCGTCCTCCCCACAAGAAAGGTTGTAAACAAGATTGTTAATTACCACCCAACCACCCTTTATTATAACTCTCAATTGCTTATCTACAGTGTGCTTAACTAGAAATTCTAGTGTGTCTAAGTCCTCGCCATAAAAGAGAATTAACCTATTCTTGATCAATTTCAAAATCCTCATGATCTTGTCAAAGTTCTTTAAAAGGAATTCCTGCGACGAATAGACTGTCAAACCTTGAATAGTGAAGTGATCTGGATAAAGATACAGCGTAACCTCATGTTCCTTGAGCCTTTCAATTAGCTCCTCTTTAGGTATAACATCCCTGCAGACTATCTTGCTTTTCCCTGCTTCGATCTCAAATTCCCTTATTTTAACGTTGTACTTTTTAGCTAGTGAAAAAACCTCCTCCACAAGTTTTATATACTTTTCCACTTTAAAATAATTCCTACATTAAACCAAGTTTTATATTAGAAAATTTTAAAATCACACTTTATTCAACAAAAGATATGTCATCAGAAGAAACCGAGCTGATCCTTCAATCGGCAAGCGAAGTTTCAAAACAATTGGATTCAACAAGTGAAGAGCAAGGAATTTTCCCAAAAAATAACTTGCAAAAGCTTGCTGAGCAAGGCTTTATGAGTATACTAGTTCCAAAGCCTTATGGCATGGGATTGCCAGCAAGGGTTTTTGTTGATGTTGTGAAGACAATTGCAAAAGCATCTCCATCAACTGCATGGGTTTATGTTACGCATGTTGCAGCAACAATAGCGTTTAGCACATTTGCAAGCCAAAGCTTGAAGGACAAATATCTGAAAGACCTTGCAGAAGGGAAATTGCTCATTGGTGCTGCAGGGACTGAAAGCGTTGGTGGAGCAATAAATGCTGTCTTAAACACAACTGCTGAGTTAAAAGGAGACAAATACGTAATGAATGGAACAAAGACTTTCATAACTGGAGCAGGGGAGATGGACTTATACTTGATAATCTCAAAAGTTCAAGGAGCACAAAAGCCACAAGTATTTCTACTTGACAAAAGCCAAGTAAAGGTTGGGCAGAAGTTTGCCTCACTAGGCATGAAAGGAATTTCGTGGGGAGAACTAATTATTGAAAATGCCGAAATTCCAAAAGAGAACCTAATCGTTGACGACTCAGTCAAATTCCTTGGAGTTTTAGGTAGGGTTGGAATGCTAGGGGCTTCTGCAATAGCATATGGCTTAGCTGAAGGGGCATTTGAAGAGGCACTAAACCACGTTAAAAACAGAAAGCTGGGGCAAAACACCCTCTCAAGTTTTGAAGGCGTACAAATATATTTGGCAGAAATGTCAGCAAAAGTTGAGGCAATGAAGCAACTTTTATATTACGCTGCTGATCAATATTCAACACAAAACCCATTGCCTGCAATATTAAAGGCAAGGATATTCAACACTGAAACAGCACTTGATGTTATTGACAAGGCTTTGAGAATAACTGGGGCACATGGATTCAGTAACGCTCTAAAGCTTGAAAAGTACTACAGAGATGTTAGGGCTACAATGTTGCACTTCCAGACTTTAGAGATATCTAAAAAGGTTCTTGGAGGGTTGTTAGCTTCATAATGCCAATAAGGGATGAAAGGACATATGCTTTAATGAGTTACAAAGATTTTTTGGTTTCCTACACAAGGTTGAAGAAAGGTGAGTTAAGGCTTTCTGCATTTAGAGCTTATAAAGCTGAAAGGAGAATGCTCCAATCTTTAGCAATGAAGCATGATTTGCACAGAAAAGACACAAAGTGCGCAGTTCCTAAAAAGGAAATGCTGAAAACTGCTAAAGAGCTTGAGAAGTATTACCCTGGGATTTACAAGATGACTGAGAAAGCCCTCTTGCTTTTTGATGAATGGAAAAATGATAACGCTAAAGAGGAAGACATAAAGGAGTTGCTTAAAGAGCTAAACTACGATTGGATTAAAAGCCATTTAACAGAGGAAATGATAAAAAAGGTAAAAGAGATTCAAAGAGAGCTAAGTGACAGCTACCTCTAGACTGCTTATTAAGCTCCTAACTTTTTCCTCTAATATCTCTGTGTCGCCTTGCAAAACCCTTATCACTTCCATTGTGCTCATTTCAACTTTTTTAACGTTTTCAACCTCTAATGCTGAAGAATTAGTGATTACAAAACGGCACTTAACTGGGTATTCTTTCTTTTCATGCTCAACCGTTGTAACTTGGCTTAGCAACTTAAGCTCTTCGTCTGCCTTACTTTCGTTGTTATAAAGTCTAACAGACCCTACATATGCCTCTCCATTAGCAATAAAGAATATACCTGCAACAAAGCTCTTCCCCTTAACTTCAATCCTTTTACCTCTTGGATGCACATAACTGATGTTTAACTCTTTAGACAGCGACAATAGGGAATCCCTAATTAACCTCTCAAGGTTCTTAGAGTCCTCTTCAACATTGCTCAAGCTGAAAGATGTCTTTATCTTTTCCTTTGCGCACTGTATGTTATCACCACATTCTTTGCTCACCTTCTCATCTTCACTCCTTATGAACTGAAGAATGCTACTTACAGTGTTCAACTCTTTTCCTTTCCACATTGACAGAACAATTGGGAATAACTCTTCTGCCAATGGCTTGCAGTAAGCCTCAATAATCTCTTTTATGTCCTCTGAGGAAAGAGAATCTAGAGAGATTCTGCTTTCATCAAGCCTCCTCCTTATGGCTAAATCGCTAATTCTGCTGTATGCATCTGTTGGGATTGCCATTAAAACTGGGATTTGCAATCCAGAGTTAATTAGCCTATGTATTTTTGGTATGTGAGATTCCCTAACTTCATCAATTAAAAGTGAAACCTCTGCAATGCTCTTGTAGTCTTTGAGGAAAGAGATCATTCCGTCAAAATCCCTTTCGTAATTTAAGCAGTAAAGCCTTAAGTTCGCATCTTCTTTTGCAATTGTTTTGTTACATAAACTCTCTAAATGGGACTCAAAAGAAACAAAGAGCCTCTTAAAGAATGAGTAGCCATACTTCTTCTTTTCCCTCTCTAGCAATGGGTAAACTAATTGCTTAACTTTAACTCTATCAACTTTGCTCCAAAACTCATCCTCTATTTCGCTCTTTGCAGACAAATCTAGATAAATTGCTGAAATAACGTTTTCCTCAACTTTCTTAAGAATTGTAGTTTTCCCCATACCGGGCTGGCCAATGATTGAAGCAACTTCCTTGTTCTTTATTACTTCAAGTGCTTTGTTCAGATATTGCCTATAAGTGGGGCCAACCAAAATCACATTTTTTGAAGACCAAGTGGTTACAGTAACTTTGGGAATGTTGCAGAACATTATCTCACCCTCTTTATTATTCCAAAGACAGAGCCTTTCCTAACAAAACCCTCATCGCCACCAGCTATTAGCTCGTACTTGCTCTCTACATAGTCTCTAAACTTTGAGTAAAACTCCTCCTTAGAAAGTCCCATTTCAATCCTTATGTCGCTTAGCTTTGCATAGCCTAAGTTGTCTTTAACCTTTTCGTATACCTCATCAAAGAGTGAGAAAGAGGCCTTCTGCTTTCCTTCGATTAGCTCTTCCAACCTCTTTATTTCTTCTCTCAGCTTCTTCAGCTCAGATAAAATCAATGAGAAAGGATCATTGTTTATCAACTCGTAAGCTTTCCCTCCACCTATATCATAGCGTTTAACAATCCCTTCTCTAGTCATCTCCTCTAAAAGCTTCTCTAACTCCTCTGGGTCTGCCTTAATCTTCTTTTTTATTTTAGAAAATGCAACAGGCTTTCCGTCGTAAAGCTCTTTTATAACAGAAATGACCTCCTCCTTAGAAACCATAACTAATTGCTTGAATTTGTAGCCTTAAATACCCTACCCCTCATGAGAAAAAATAAAAAGAGAGAAAGGAAATTAAAATCACATGAAAGTCTGCCCAAGATGCCATGCAGTAAATGACGATGATGCAAACTTTTGCAAAATTTGTGGCTATAGATTTCCAGAGGAAAAAACTATAAGGGTTCCTCCGCCAGAGCCAACAAGAAAAGCATTAGATACACAATTAACGCCTTCACAGACATATCAGCATATTAAGGAAAAGAGAGTTATACGAATAGTTACTATTGTGGCTATAATATTTACCATCTTACTTTTAACTCCACTAGCATTAAATGGCGTAAGCATACACTATATACCTAAAGGCGTTGTCCTTTTAAGTGCACAAAAAGTTGATTCTGTATTGGGTGGAAACTGGGTAGTAACTAATATATCTTCAGATAGCCTTTCCTATATTTCCACTCACATCCTTCATGCCAGTGTCAACAACGCTGTTTCAGCTGATTATCAATATCTTGGGTATAAAGTTTATGACATAGTTGACTTGTACTTAGAGTTCCCAAATGAGGCAATGGCAAAAGAGTTTTACTTAAACTACACTAAAGGGGTTGTAACTACAACGATAAACACTTATCCTGCAACTGTTTTCCAGTCAAGCACGGCAGTTGCAGTAATGACCCAGTTTGGAAATTATGTCATATATGTTGAAGCTTACAGCGTTGATGGCAGTCCAATACCTTACACCCCTGTGCAAATTATACAACTAGTAAAGGGCATGGAAGTCATTTAACTAGGGAAAGAACAGCCCTCCAATCTTTTTCATAAGCCTCTGAAAGCTTTATAAAAGAAGGGTCATTTACAATCTTTTTCACAGCCTCAAGATTTATATTCTTTACAATTCCCTTTTCGTGCAACTCAAGGACTAGATAGAGGACATTTAGCTTAATATGATAGTTCAAGTTGGCTTCAAGGAGTTCAGTAATAAATTTCTCGTCAGCGTTTTTGACAAGGCCTAATTTTAGCATTTCCGGCAATAAGCTCCAAGCGCCTAGCCTAGTTAAAGGGTCAGAAGAGAGGGCTTTTTCATAGCTTTTTATATTGTCTCTAAGAAGAGAAATATCAATAATGCCTTGCTTATATAAATCAATGCCAATCCACCAAGAGTTTATATCACCTTCCCTTAAAGCCTTAGCAAAGCAATTGTCATCAGCTTCTTTTCTTTGGATTAGCCCAAGCTTCAAAACTTTAGGCAAAAGTTGCCACGCGTGTAATACCACATCAAGGTCTTCATCGCATAGAAGTTCCTTGTAATAATTTATTCTTGATTTTAGCTCTTCAATCCCTAGCACAGTAGAGAGATATTCTACTTTCATCCAAGCGTCTAACCTATCATATTTGTTGCTAGCAACTAACAAACGTTTATATACTTCCTTGTCCATATATGTACTTATATATACTTTTACCTATATAAAGTTATCCTGAAAAAATTGTAAAAAATGATTCATAAACATTTTTTGTAATCTGTTTATGAAAAATTTTCATGTTAAAGCTATATTATATGGATTAGATAAAAGTTAGAATAAAAAATATAAATTAAATGAATGAGGTATTTTATTTGACCAAATATGCCTAAACCTTACGTGGCAATAAACATGGCAGAAGTGTTAAACGATCAAAAAACGCTAGAGCTTTTCGGTAAAGTAGGGCCAAAGGTTTGCATGGTAACAGCGAGGCATCCAGGGTTTGTTGGATTTCAGAACCACGTGCAAATAGGAGTTGTACCGATGGGAAATAGATGGGGAGGAGCAAAGCTAGACATGAGGCAAGACTTAAAGACAATAATGTTAATGCAGTATACTTTTTGGAGAGATTGGAAAGACCATGAGGAAATGCACAGGCAAAACTGGGCAAACTTGTTCAGGCTTTGCTTACAATGCGCAGACCAAATGGTGTGGGGACCTTATGAACCTCTATATGAAATTGTTTACGCAGATATGCCATTAAACACGGAAATGACAGACTTCACTGTAATGGTTGGTAAGAAGTTTGCTGAAGGACAACCAGTTTCAATACCGCCAATCTCACAGCCATATGGAAAGAGGGTTGTAGCTTTTGGTGAGCATATAGTAAAAGAAGGGTTAGAGTCTCAGTTTGAGGAAAATGCAATAAAAGTTCTAGAAGCTTTCAAAGCAGCTCCAGGATTCCTTGGAGGGATGATATTAAAAGAGATTGGCGTATCTCCATTAGGAAGTCTTCAATTAAACGCAAAAGGATTCCACCAAATATTGGAAACTGCAAACGGAATGGATGTGCCTGAGCCCACAACGATATATGAGGCACCAGAATTTAGGAACAGACCACAGAGATATATTGTACACACAGAATGGAGCAACACAGATGCATTAATGTTTGGGTTGGGTAGAGTGCTGATATACCCAGAAGTTAGGCAGATTCATGATAAAGTGCTAGATACACTCGTTTATGGGCCTTACATTAGAGTGTTAATGCCAATAATGGAAGGGACTTTCTGGAGAGAATATCTAAACGAATATCACTTATAATTTTTTGTTTTATTTTCTTTTAATCTATATTAGCTTTATGACTACTCTTAATTCGAATATATTTATAAACTGAAAAACTCAAAATTTTAAATATGGGAAAAGCATCGTCCATCCTTGATAAATTAGGCTTTGGCCCTCATGATCCTCGTTTAATCCTTCACAAATTCCCAAAATATGGGAGAGTTTTACTAATTTATGATCATGTGAAGTTTGCAGAATCTGATGAGTATTTGTACTACGAAAGTCTAGTTCATCCAGCAATGGCAACTCACGGTCATCCAAGAGATGTCTTAATAATTGGTGGAGGTGATGGATTAGCTTTAAGAGAGGTGTTAAAGTGGAGCTCTGTTGAAAGTGTTGATGTAGTTGATCATAATGACGAACTTATCAGCCTTGGAAGAGGGAAGTTAAAAGAGTTGAACTTAAATGCTTTTTCAGACAAAAGGGTTAACGTCTTTGTAGATGATGAAAGAGAGTTTCTACAAGAGACAGACAAAAGATACGACGTGTTAATAATAGATACTATTGACCCAGAAGTTGATCAAAGTCTATCAAGGCTTTTCAGCAAGGAGTTTTACTTAATTGCAAGGCAAAAACTTAAGCAAGATGGGGTTATTGTAACTCGTGGATCGGAGTGTGAAAGCTTAACTTTTGCAAGAATTTATAAAACGTTAGCTTCGGTCTTCCCCCTTGTGAGGCCTTACTGCGTTGATATACCATCAATGGGCAAGGTTGGGTTTGTTTTAGCTTCAAACTTTCACGACCCTTTGTCTGTTACTTATGTGCCTCCTTTGCAAACAAAGGTTTACAACTTGATTTTTCACATGCAACTCTTTGATACTTATTACAACTACTATAAGGAAGCTAACATCATAACAGACTCGAACCCAATAAAACAAGATTATTTCTTTTCAGTGAAGTTGCACGATGACGAGAGGATAATTAAGAGCGCAAAAGTTAGAGTTGTCAAAAGAGAAATAGCCTCAGCGGAAGGGGGTGAAGTTGATGAAATAGAAAAGGGTTATTTGGCGGTTACAAACAAGAGGTTTTTGCTAGCTACGGTTGATGGTGTTTATTCATTTACAGAAGCTAAAGTTTATAACTATGTTAAGTATGTGCTTATTGCACTCATCATTGAAGGTATAATTGTGACCATAGCAATTTTAAAGACTGAGCCATTTGCACTTGACATCTTTCTGCCCCTTCTAGTTATTGTGCCAATACCATATGTTTTATATGAAAGGAAGAAAATAAGGATAAAGGCTGATGCAACATTTTATAAAAGTAACTATAAGTTGCTGAGTGAAGGAGGAGGAAGGATAGAAACGAAAGAATTATCAAAAGCTATTTTGAAAGACTCTGAGTCAGAGGAAGTTCTTTCAATGCTTATGCAAAATCGGAATAAAACAAATAGAGCAAATTCGCTAACTGGTAGTCTTTATGATTTAACTTAACAAAGAAATTCTGGTTAAGTGCGAGTCTGAAATGAAAGCTTCTCCTTATTCATTCTTAACCAGAGCCCATAACTCCGTTAAAGATTTTCCTTCTCTAAGAAGGAATTAAGAATCTCTCTCCATTCTCTCTCATCTACGCTCCTTTTATCACGTTTACTTGTTACGCTCAGATACATTAAACCTCCTTCCTTCAAAACTCTTCTCATCTCCCTCAAGGCTCCTTCATGATCAACAGTACAACAAAGCATTAAATTAGAAAAAATCAACGCTCTTATTGCCCAAAAAATCCAGCTTTTGGGCTGGAGCAACATAAGGGATGACATTCTTTAGGTTTAACCTCTTCACATTCCTAGGTATAGCCCTAGGATCAGGGTCAACAGCATAAATTATGCCTTTACTTAACTACAGTGAAAACCCTGGGCCACTTCCTAAATCAAGAACTATATAGTCGTCTCTTAAATAGTCGGAAAACGAGACTTATGAGGAGGAGAGATAAGCGGATTATCAAGGAAGAGTGGATGAATGTATCTGTCTTTCATAAAGTGATATTAGAGTTAAAGCTAATCAATCTTTTCCAGAGAAAGATGCTTTTAATTGAGGAATCTGACTGATATTACATGA
>ERZ1684502.154-NODE-154-length-14457-cov-1454.805305_pt1 | contig 14457 bp, 14 predicted proteins | sample MGYA00580192_ERZ1684502 | MGnify/ENA primary metagenome ERZ1684502 (study PRJEB41476, sample SAMN13258264) | hydrothermal vent metagenome | biome: caldera [ENVO_00000096]; feature: acid hot spring [ENVO_00002120]; material: acidic water [ENVO_01000358] | place...
AGCGCAATTCTCATCACCTCAATATCCCTCATTTCCCCTTCCTTATATTATATTTATTATTAAATATATATAAATTTTTTCATTTAGGAGAGCCCGGGCATGTGACACGCAATATATTTAGTATAAAAATCCAAATATTGCTAATATCATAATTTTTTGCTAATGATAAATTTGGTTATAACTAGAATAGACTAGATCAAGAGAATTTACTTTTAATAAATTCCTCATAATACTTTATAGCTTTCCTTAAATTCTCTACTTCATTTTCTTTCTTAGATAACTCTACATAGGCTCTAGCCAAGAAAAGATACTCGTTTTCTTTCTCAGCAAGTTCTATTGCTTGTTTTAGGAAATCAAGTATGTTTGTCCTTTTGTATAATTCATTCAGAAGTTTAATCCTATCTTGGGCATTTCCTTCTCCAGACTCCTCAAGTTTTTGCAGAGCCTCATAAAGAAGTTCTGATCTATAAAAAGAGAGCCTATATAGGGCTCTAGCTTCTCCTTTTATATCTTTCAATTCCCTAAAGATTTCTAAAGCTTTCTCTATCTTTTCTTTATCGTCATAGGAAAGTAAAGCCTCAGCTAAAAGCCTCTTATTACCTAATAGCTCTGCGTATTTAACAGCTTTATCTAAATACTCTTTTTTCCCGTTTCTCCCTAAAAAGATATAAACAGCTATCAGATCCTCTGTTGGCTCATCAAAACTTTCCAAAATAGCCCTAGCTTCTTCAACATGCCTTAAATCACCAAAAGCTAAACACACTTTGGCTAAAAGCCTTTGGGCATGTGTCTTTAAAGAAGTACTTTCCAGTTCCCTCAAAGTCTCATATGCCCTTAAATAATCTTTTGACTTAAACAAGGCTAAAGCTAAGTTAAACTTAATGATGTTTTTATCCTCTTCGCTTTTAGCTTTTTTCAACGCTTTTTCAAAGCTCTCAACTGCTTTTTTATTTTCGCCTTTTTCAAGATAAATTAAACCTAGCTGGTTTAGGCAATGTAGGTCTTCTCTTCCTTCTAATATAGCAATTGCCTCATCTAACTTTCTTTTGTCCTTGCTCTTTCTGTACTCCTCTAAAAGCTTCTTTGCCCTTATCACTCGTTCGCTATCTTCCATACATATTTATAATACTCATCAGCAGTTATATTCCAATCGTATTTCAGTGACGACTCATAACTCTTTTTAGAAAGGTATTTAACCATACTTTCGCTCTCAAGCAAATAGTCAATTATTTCAGCTGCCCTATCAATGTCCTTGTAATTGACTAGGTAACCGTTAACTCCATCCTCAATTATTTCTGGAATAGAACCAGTTGAATAAGCCACAACTGGAGTTCCACAAGCATTTGCTTCAACAATCGTCATTCCCCATCCCTCAATAAATGAGGTGGAAAGGACTACCCATGAAGACTGGTAGAGTTTTATTTTTTGGCTCTCGTCAACTTTACCTAAATAGATGATGTTTTTATCACCACTAATAGCCCTTTTGACCTCTTTCTCCATCTCCCCTCCGCCTACAATAAACATCATTGCCTTTGTCTTTAGTTTTTTGAAGATCTTTACTGCATCAAGAGGGTTCTTATAATTTTTAAGCCTACCAATCCACAAAATTGTTGGGATAGAGGACTTTTCACCAGGCTTATATATATCATGATCAATCCCATTGTAAATAACAGTGATCTTTGACTCGTCAATTTTAAAGCGTTTAACCAACTCGTTTTTAGTCGTTTTGGACACTGAGATTATATAAGGGTAGTATCTGATGTATTTTTCTAATTGCCTAACTAAGAATGCTGTAAAAGGACTTAGCTCATATTTTACTACATCTTGGTGAACGTGGTGGACTAATGCTATTGACTTTTTATTTACTCGATAGGAAAAGAAGGGTACTGCATGTGCAACGCTGTCAATCACCACATCATAATCTTTGGCATATCGCAAAGAGAGAAGGTGAATGGTAAACTTATTACCAGCGTGGATAAGTTTTATGTTGTCATATTCCTCAAGGGAATTACCTACATTTTCACTCAGCCAAGTTACATCAATCCCCTTCTTTACTAACCTTCTCCCAACCTCATAAATTACTCTTTCAGCCCCGCCTGCTTGAGGATGAAAAAGATCTCTATGGTTCACAAATAATAAATTCACGAAAAACACTTAGACGTTGTGAGTTAAAAAATTATTTCGAGCGACAAGCCGTAGGGGGACAAAGGGTTCTCATTGAGCCTTTATAGGCACTTGAACCCCGCGGTTATAATTAAATATGAAAATTAGTTTTTAATTTTTAGTGATAACTATGAACGGATTTCCTTAGCTTTCCTTATCAATTTAACAACTATTTTAAAAACTTCTTACCTTAACAGGCTATCTATAATGCGACACGAATCTTAAAAACTATGAGTAGCTGATTAATTACAGAAGTAAAATCTAAAGTTATTAATATTCTGCAACTAAGCTAAGTTAGGAATTTTCATTTGTTACTCCTAATAGTCATCCTTATATTAAGTTATTAGTTATGCCTCGAAGAACCTATCCTCTTTCATCCACTCAACTATGAAATAAATGTTGTCCCCTCCTAGTTTTCCCGAAGATAGAAAGTGATTAGCTGGAGAGAAGTAATACTTAAAAGTTTAACTCTTCTAATTTTTTAGACTGCTAGAAAAGGGTCCGAAAATCAACTATCTCTCTCCATTAACTCTGTTGCATCTACTGGTTTATCAATCCATCCTGCTAGGTAGATAAATCGGTATGCTGATTTATCAGCCTTTTCCATCTTGACTTTATAGACAGGCACATAAACCATCTTCATACTGGTTACTTCCAAATCATATAGTTTCTCAAGTAGCATCTTGACATGGTTAAAACTAACCATAGCTTCAAGGGCTTTATCTGGTGTTCCACTATATAGTTTATTGCTACCTATAAGAGATTCATCACTTTCCTCGAGCTCCTCTACTGTAGGTAAGGTTAGGTTGTACAATCTAGCCTTTTTCTTACTGTCGGGGTTCTCTCTTTCATCAACAATGCCTTTCTCAATCAGCTCATTCAATGTGCGTGATAGCTTATTTCTGTTCCACCCTGTCTCCTCAATCAGCTCATTAAACGTAGTGTCTTCGTAGTCCCACAACACTTTTATTAGATCAATTTCACTATCTGTTAAAGGCGGTATAGGTATAGTGCTAATAGCACTCTCCTCATAAAGCAGAAGCCCATTATTTAGAGCATTTATGCCGAAACTTACTTCTCTATGCCTTTCTACTTCATTCTTAAAGATAAAACCCTCTTCCTCTACATAAGTATAGTCAGCTTTAACATAGTAAATAGGAACATATAATAATTCTGCCTCTGTAGGATTTTCTGTTTTAGAGAATAACTTCTTCGAAGCAAACTTGTTAGCATACTCAATAGCCTTACGTGTTCCGTATGCGGGTTTTAAGTACTGGGTCTCGACGTTATTCATCTCACTTTTTTCCTTTATTCTCTTCACGACTTCAGCCATTTCGTTGAGATCCAAAAGCTTCACATTTAGTATATCCGCCGTTTTCTTTGCATCCTCAGTGAACCCTTTTGCCGAAACTACATAAACTTCAGAAGCACCAATATCCTTAGCAACATGATGTGCTTTGATTATCCATTCCTTTGGAATTTGCTTGCTGTAGTTTTTAGCTTCAACAATACCTATTGTATCTCCTTTACTAATTAGTACGTCTATCTCATGTTTAGCACCGGAATAACCTGTTTTTATAACATTTCTTTCAACTTTATAGCCTAAGTCCTTGAAATACTCCTCTACAACCTCTTCAAATAAGTGGCCTTTACTATAGCTTTCCGATCCTCTCTTGCGAGACTTGCTTTCCTTAGTTCCCTTTCGCCCCTTCATATGATATCGCCTCATGATACCAAGATATTAAATTTAGAGGCTTTTGTAAAATTACGTATTAGCCCCCATATTCTGATAACGCAGTATTTTATATGAACCTTAATTTTCATAACAACTCTTTTTACTGCCCTTCTAGGTTCCGTATCAGATTTAGTGTCGACTATGTTAGTAATCACTATGCAACATCCCTGTATTATTATCTTTCTATAAATATAAAAAGATTTTAGTACTGTATTTTTCATGATTAATTGTGAGCTTAGAGAGGTTCCAAATATGTTAGAATAGAACGTATAATAAGATGTTTGTCTATGGTTAAATGAAGTTGGGTGTAGTAACGTGAAAAACTGTATATCTTATAGGGATTCAAAGAAGCGTCATGTTAATTACTTGTTATATGCGTTAGTAATTCAATTAAGTGGTACATACAAACAATTCATACTCTACACTCATAAGTGTACGAACTGAGATGCTATTCGTTCTAAGATTTTAAGACAAAGTAGGGTAATCGATAGACCTATTCATAAAACTTAAACTTAACGAGTTCTTTAGCTTTCTCTATCAATTCAACGACTATTTTGAAAACATCTTCAAAGTCTTCATCAGTCATAAAGTTGTCATAAAAATTTGAGTGAAGAGACTCAGCTTCCCTCAATAAAGTTCTAAAAATCTCTTTAGGAATTACAGTAGTACCGTCAGGTAATTTCATAGGAGTTTCGTCTGCGTATTTTTTGACAAACTGGTGCAAATCTCCATGACTCCAGTGTGAAACAAAAATATTCTTTTTCGCCGCGTATAATTTAATTAGAGCTGTAACTGCACCCCATAACTTTTCTTCTGCTTGTACATAATCTTTCTTCTCCTTTAACTTTAATGCCTCTTCATAGTATTTCTCAAAGAGTTGCCTATATTTTTCAGCTTGAGACGAAGGTTCCTTATCAAGATTTTTAATTTCATCCATTACGTCATCCACACTCCACCCTATCTCTTTGGAGAGTTCATTAATCCAGTCTATATCTAGAGTATTAAGACTTTCTCCTTTCACTAATTTATCGTGAATACTAACGATTTCTGGCCAATCATTAAGTTTAGTCTCAGCTCCTTCTTTAGTGCTTTTATATGCAAATGTCAAAATTAATCACTAATAAAATATTTCGTTCATTGCTTTTTATCTTTTCTAATTGACGTCAGTATTAAAAATCTACAAAAGACTTGGTTTGTTTTAAAAAAATAATAAGGAAATTAAATTGATTTAATATTTAACATATCCTGCCTCTCAAGTATACATTGACAAGTGTTAAGCCACTGGGGTGAAGAGAACATAATTAGACATTCAAAGGGGTCAATAAATTTCCTATTTAATTTTTAACTCAAAAATTACATATCGTTAGAGTTAGAATAAATAAAAAATATTTTTAGCTTTTATCAATTTTCCATAACACTGCAGAAACTGCTATTAGGATAACATCAAGTATCCAGCTTTCAATAACGTAAATATTTACTGGCAGAACTTTCCCTATAAAGAGTGCTGGCGCAGTCCTAGTTTCAGTAAGCAATAGAAAGTCAATTACGTAGAATATTAGTGCTGGTAGATACAAACTCCTAAACCCCATAATGAAGGCTACTGCAGCAACTATAGCTAAAGAGGCTGTAAAGGCAAAAAACGTTGAATATATCTCAGTTGCTAATACATCTTTTCGAAACACTACATGGTATGCTAGCACTATATGTATTCCTGCCCATAGTGCTGATCCTAGTAGACCTGTCCATCTCAGAGCTTGTATTCCAACTATTCTACTGCTTGCCATAAGAGAAGGAAAGAATTACGTATAAAATGGATTTTCCCAAAAGATTGGGTAAAACTTTATATATTATCTTCCTTTTCAGCCTCTTTCAGCAAAAGGTTAAAGAATTCCACTATACAAGAAGGATCTTTAACCCTAGAAAGCAAATCAAGGATCAATTCCTTATACTTCTGTCTTACTTCTTCAAGGATCTTAATTCCTTCATCAGTTATCTTAACTATCACGACTCTTCTGTCCACAGCGTCCCTTTCTCTAGTTATATAGCCCTTCTTCTCTAATTTATCTAAAACTTCTACCATAGTTGATTTATTAACATCAGCGTAATTTGCTAAAGAGGTAACATTTTTCTCCCCTTCTTTAAGATAATATAAGGTTTGTACTTCTGTATAAGAGAGTCCTAACTTCTCTGCCTCTCTCTGCAAAAGCTTTCGGAATTTCTTATTTCCCTTAAGTACTATTTCCCATTGTTCCAGTTCAGTATGCATTTTTCAATATGAAAATTATCAAATAGAAAACTATTAAAACTAATGTTAATAGCTTCTTAAGTTTACAAATTAAGAATTATCTTTCCTCCATTATCCGTGATTATGTAATGAGAAGATTAAGGAAAGTATCCTTTTTCCGCAATGTGTATTGTTAAATAGCAAGGCTCAATCTAAATTACTTTATATAGCTAATACGTTAGAGAATAAAGATAATAGATTTCTCACACTAATTACTATATTAATTATAAAACAAGAGAGATTATTAACGTTAATTTTCTACTATAAAATTCTGTCTATTTTTATTTGCTAATATCTTATTGCTTAAATTGACAATTTCTACTTGTAAATTTAATTAGCACTTTGTTTAAATCTCTTAGATTAAAAAGGAGAATTAGAACTGAGCTTATCGGTAATCCGTACCATATGAAAGCAAAATAAATAGGAGAAGCTAAGATAGGTAAAATAGAAGAAATGACGCCTAAATCTAACCCAATAAAATATAGCACTAGGCTGGGCAAAGATAAGCAACAGCTAGTTCCAGAGACAACTCCCAAAGTTGGTATTGCAACAAGTACAGTACTTCTCTTGAAACTACTCAACACGTTTTTTAACTCTAGTATTTTCTCAATGTTTGCACCTAGAAGCAGAGCTAGAAGAATTCCGATGAACGTTGTAAATGGAAATATACCCATTTCGTATCCCGCAATTATAATCCCTACTGCGGGACTATTTAAAATCCAATAGGGGAAATAAACTAGGGGAGGTGTAACTGAAGCGCCAACATATATAGTATATACAGGGGAATAGATGATGTCTCCTAGAATTATATAATAGAAGAAACCATACAAAAATACATGGAATAAAAGATATAGCGAAAATGAAACCCAATACCCTTTACCTTTTCTTATATTCCAAGTTAACTCAAAGAACCTTTTGGGTATAAGTAGCCAAAGCCCTATCCAGAAAGTTAAAGTAAGTGACGAACCTAACAACAAATTGTGAAATGAGACAAAGTAACCCACAATAGAAAAGAAACAGAGAAAAATACCTATACCTAATAGTATTTTGCTTTTCATAATTTATCATTCTCGTTCTCAGTTAAAACGTTTAGTCTTGAAAATAGGCAAAGTTTAAACTAAGAAAACATTACCATCATAATAATTCTGTTAATTTTTCTCGTATAAATCTAAAATAAAGAAATATATATATAAATATAATCTTATACAATGAAACATTTTTATCCCATAAATTAAGAGTATAAAACTGATATGACATCAAATACACTAATAATAATAGCGGCAGTTATTATAGTCATAATAATAGTTGGAGTTATAGCATATTATATGATTACGAGACACTCCGCAAGAGTAATAACCACGTTATCTTCTACAACAGTACCAACTACGAACTCTACAAGTACTAGTACTACATCAATGAGTACAAGTACTACTACATCAACAACTAGTTCAACCAGTACATCAACAACTTCCATCACTACTACAACTTCTTTGCCCCCTGGTGCTATTGAATTGCCTTATAATCCTTCTAATCATACCGTGTTCTTATATATTGCCGTATTGAATACCGGCCCTACATTCAACTTCAATGGAACATCTAATGGCGAGTTGCACATTTACATTCCTGCTAATTGGACTGTAATAGTCTATTACACTAACGAAGAAAGCGCTTTGCCTCATAACTTCTTAATAGTTCAAAACGATACACCAGTACCTAATAGCTATAACGTAGCAGATGACGGCAAAATATTGCTATATGTTGGTACATCGCCATCCACTTATCAATATAGTGGTCTATCAAGTGGTCAATCAGCAAGTGGCTTAATTACTTTGCCAGCAGGATATTACTGGTTCTGTTGTGGAATAGCAGGGCATGCAGAATCTGGAATGTGGGGAGTAATAATATCTTCATCTGCAGTAGCAGTACCATATGCAACGGGGCTATAAAGCTAAAATTAGTGTATTTTATCTTTAGAGAATAACTTCTTCAAATTTTTCTTAGACTTCTATTTTCTTACTACTATAATCTAATTAACGTCTCTATGAACTAAAAAGGTGTTTAGTCTGTTAATTAGTCATATACTGGCTATAAAATAGTATTCGCGTAGTAATGTTGCTACTCAGTTATGACAATAATTTCCCGCTGAGAGTCAAGCTCAGTGACCTCCAGACCTATTTTTGACTTAGACCATCGTATTTTTTAAGATGTTTAGGATATTGCCCTTATTTTATTCAGATTAAATATTCATAATCCTTAGGAAGGTCTCAAAATTAATTTACTCTTTCAACATCTTTGTCTCCTTATAGAGGTTCAGCAGAAGTTATTTTGTTTCTAGGGGAATGCTAGTCGGTTCATTTATTCCAAGAATGTCTATAACTCTTAAAGTCGTGATGCTAGAGGTTTATATGTTTGCTGACTCTCTACTTAGTATATTTTTCACTTCAAGATATAATTAATCTTCTAACGTAGACCACACGTTTTAGGTTGTACTCGAACTCTTCCTCTCGTTGGAATTGAAATTGTTATAGTGATGAATATTATTATGTACTCCTTATCAAGCTTTTAAAAATTTCACCTTTTTAAACTTCTCATTCTTTTTAGATCTAAACAATGAGACCGGTTCTAGCTAACTTTTCTCCTTAAACGTATTTTTATATTGGGCTAAAAAGTTCGAACTTATTTCCATGATATTTATGTTTTTAATTTAGGCGATACGAAGCTCTGATTCACATACATACAGGTGAAATATTTTATTTAGTTGTCTACTTGCTCACTCTCTAATCCTCTCATAAATTGCAAGAAAGCTTGAGTATATTACTTCCCTCATGTTAACTTCTTTCAAATTTTTTGTTGTCAATCTGTCACCTGGGTTCGAAATTAGTATCTTAATGTTTGCTTTCTTAAGTATACGATAAGAAGGAAAACATAAAGAGCCATGCGGAGCAATTACCGTGTCTGCTTTTAATTTAACACATTCTTTAGCGACTAGGGGTCTCTTCATTGGCGAGCTTAGTGCTGGGTTCTCCACTTTAAGTACAACTTCATCATTTTTATCATCAACAAGCACAATGTATTTGGCTTTTGAAAATATCTCAAATTCAAGGTTTTCATTAACCGTTGTGCAAATCAACTCTCACATACCTCTTTTACTTTTTTGCTCCCAGTAACGACAATCAGCTCATGTTCTTTGCTAAGCTCCTTCAGTTTTAATGCCACTCCTTCAGTTTCTTCTTCTGTTAAATACTCCTCTGGATACTCAATTACCACTAGTGATCTGCCATTTGCTGTAGATAGCTCTGCGTCAATTGCAACAAGAGATTTTATGTTTGGTGGTGCATTTCCAATAGTTTCATCCTTCCAGTAAAGCACTCCGTTTTGAACTCTCACTTCCTTAGTAGAAAAATAAGGTTTAAATCTCTTTATTCCTTCTTTTACCCTATAAATAGCAAAGCTACACTTTTGAGAGAATAGCTGGGAAATTTCTTCTCTTGTGAGGGCTGACTCTGAGACGTTTAATAGCGTTGCTCTGTCTGATGGAATATACACAAAGTCCGTGAAGCCAGTTTTCCTTTGAAACTCCTCTTTCTCTCTTTCAAGTATCGGCTCTATTAAGCTCTCTATTATGTTTTCTCCAATTTCGTCTAATTGAGATTGAGAAATCATTGACTTCTGGTTAACTTCTCTAGCTGTAACTTGCAATAACTTGTTAACTTCCTCTTCGCTTATACTTCTATCTATTCCTCTATTATCTAGCTTTAAAGATAGGTTTAGCTCAGCTCTCAATGTTTTTTTATCTAACTTCACTTTTGCCTTTAACGTAAAGTTCTTTATGCCGACAAATCTGGATAAATCTATATTCACGTTTGTTTCAGTTACATCTTCAAACTGCGTTTCAGTTTCAATTACAACTGGTTCTTTCAACGTTATTTCGCTGTTTTTCCATGTTAATGGTAGTGATGTATTTATTTTAGTTATTATTGAAGGCAGAACGAAATTTGGGTTAACCATTCTGAAATTGAGTTCCCTTATTATTGTATCTAACTCGAAGATGGTAAAATATAAGTTCCTAAGCTTTTCATAGTTTTTCCTTTGGATTTTGAAATTTAAATCAAAAGCAACGTTCTTTTTAAATGTGTTAAAACCAGTAGGGTCAAGAACATAATACTCTTTTATCTCATCTGTTAGATCTTTATATCCGTAAATTACTTTGCACATAGTTGATAGTTTGCTTCATAATATAAAAATCAATTTTAGGAAATTTTGGACTATGAAATCATTTACTAACTTGCCTCCTTTCCCTTAAGAGTCTGTAGTAAATATAACCGCCAATCATCTGTAAGATTCCTCCACTAAACTCCGGCAATGGGATCCAAGTTTCTAGCAAGTAACCACTTAACCCACTGCTTAACTGGGCAATTCTGGTAGATATTCCTTGTAAGCTTGTTGCCGCTCCGTAATCTTCTTCTGATATTCCTCTTACATTTACTGCTGTCCTATTAGGCGCTCCGAAACCTGCGTTTAACCCTCTAATTGCATATAATGCAGCAGCTAGATAAAACCATGGGGAAAATGCTATACCTACTAAAAGAACTCCGTTTAAAACTCTAGTTATTGATCCTACTTTTAAAGGATCCAAATGTATTCTGGTTGCCAAAAACGAGCCCAACGAAGTTAACGCATAGGAAATTGTAAATATAATTCCTATCATAAAGTCATTTACGTGATAAGCTAATTTGAACCATAATGGCAATAGAGGTACTGCAATTCCTATTCCTGCTCCAGTAACTACATTTGATGTTATTACTTTTGAGATGTAGGAGAGACTAGATCTCTTCATTATCTTTGTTGTCTTCTTAGGTCTTTGCACTTCATGGACCAATAGAAGTGATAGAATTGAAACTAAGAGAAGCACAGAGGAAAAACCGAATATAACTCTGAAATCCTCTTCTGGAGAGAATGGAAGAAACTGCTTTATAGATACTAATAAACTCCCGATTACGCTTGATGCTGATGCAGCAGAGCTTAATAAACCAAGTTTTCTAACCCTTTCTGTTTCGTCTCTCCAGTTTGAGGCTATCAATGCTGATAACCCTGGACTCCACATCCCTCTTAATCCTCCAGCAGCACCACCTCCTATTCCCGTTATTATTAGCAAAAGTATGATTAAGTGTATGTTTGACGTTATTGCAAGTAAAGCTGTTCCTATTGTTGGTAAAAGGTCACCAATTATAAGCGTTTTCTTGTAACCGATCCTATCACCTAAAAGTCCTAAAGAGAATGAAAGCATAGAATAAAAACCAACAACACCAAACACCACAAGCCCTATAACAACCGGTGATATCCCTAGCAAGGATAAATATAGAGGAACAGATAGACTTACATAAATCAGACTTATACTTCTCGCAACTCTAGAAATTAAAAGAAACTTAAAAGTGTCTTCCACTTGAAATAGTTGTTAATTCTCGTATTAATTTTTTCCTTTAAATGTTGGGTTTCAAACAATTAGAATCCATATAATGAAATTTTTTCTATGATTATTATTCGATTTGTATTTAAATAGCTATGAAAGAAAAGTTTATCTCTTTGGTGATATAGATATATCTTATGAATAGAAGTTGGGAAGTAATCTTAACGGCAGATAGAGGATCCTTTACTGACTATGGTGGCAGTAGTGTATTAGGTTATGTAGCTTGTATGCCATATAGACTAGTTCCTAGAATATTCATGGATAAATTCTTTACTCCCCCAATAAAGGTTGATAAAGAAGGGAAGGCTGTTTATGCTCCTTATGCTTTGAGGAAAGTTGAGGCATCCTTATTAAATCACGGTTTTGATGTCGCTGTTATTCCTCCGGAGTATTTAGAGAAAAGTGTTAGTGATAAGACAAAAGTTGTCGGCATTACTGTACATGATCCCTTTGGCCTTAATCCAGTCTCCTTTAAGTTATCAATGTTATTTGGTGGAGGGGTTACATGGACTGCTAAGTTCTTTGAGGAGTTGCAGGATAAAATAATGCAACTAAAACGGAAGTACAACTTTAAGGTAATTGCTGGTGGGCCAGGCACATGGGAGCTACTGAACAAAAAGCCTGAGTGGATTGATACAATATTCATTGGCGAGGCGGAAGTGACTTTACCAGAAGTTGTAAAGAAACTGGAAGATGGACAAGAGGTACCAGCTGTTGTTAAAGGTAAAGATCCGAAAGTAGAAGAAATTCCGCCAATAGTTAACCCCGCAAGACTAGGCGAAGTACAAATAACCAGGGGTTGTCCTAGAGGGTGTGCCTTTTGCTCTGTAACGCCAGAGACATTTAGGAGTATGCCACTAGAGGTAATCAAAAAAGAAGTAGAAATTAACAAAAAAGGTGGATGGAATAAAGTTGAGTTTATTACTGATGACGTAATGCTTTATGGTTCTCAAAAGTTGAGGACTAACCATGATGCTATTGTTAAGCTCTTTACTGAAGTTATGGGCATGGGTGTTGATGGTGTATGGTGGCCTCATATTTCAGCTCCTGCAGTTAAGGAAAGTCCAAAGACTGTAAAGGCCATGGCGGAAATTGCTAGGTATAGCTTTGACAGAGCTGTAGCTCCAGTAGTCGGGTTAGAAACAGGGAGCATTAGGATTTTTGAGAAATATATGAGGGCTAAGGCATTTCCATGGACTCCTAAGGATTGGCATGATGTAATTATAGATGCTACTGCAATTATGAATGACAATTATATATTCCCTTGTTATACGATGACAATTGGTTACCCAGAAGAGAGTGATGAAGATGTTCAACAGTCCATCGATTTAGTACAAAAGATTATTGATCATGGATTTATTGCTTGGATCTTCCCATTGCCAGTTATTCCAATGGCTACAACTAGAATAAGGGATAATCCATTCCCATTCATGGAAAGGCTACCGTCAAAATATTGGGATTTGCTCTATATGGCATGGAATTATGACTTCAAGATAACTAGAGAATTAATACCAATTCTTACGAGTGGAATAAAGAATAAAGTTGCTAAAAGTATGGTAAAGTTAATGATCGATAAGGTATTCAGTTCTATAGATCAAATTTTCTATGAGTTAAAGCAAACTAAGGGTAAGAAATCAATGGAGTTTTCAAATATAAATCTAAATAACACAATTGGTGTGATAAAAGCTATCTATTGGTTAACGAGATTGGCTTTTAAGCCACAATAAATTTTTTATTTCAATCTGATAAAAATTGTTGACTTGAGATCAAAGAATATCGAGCTTTAATTTTAATAAGCGTTCATAACTAAGTGCATAAACAAATGTCATAATAACTATCTGATCTTCTCCCCACCTAAAGGGTGGGGCTTTCAGTTGAGTTAGCGTGTTTGCAATCTTCGTCTTGGCTTTAAGGATCAGACCTATATCTTATTCAATCCAATCAGTTTTTAATTAAAAAATTAATAAAGGAAATCTTTTTTAAAAGCTTTTTAATATTACCTTTTAAACCTTTAAAAAATTCAAAAAGGAGCGTGGGAAAAAGAATTTAAACCCCAACTAGTAGATGAACCTATGAAACGGGTAATAACGTTGTCAGTGGAAGATCTAAGCGATGCAAAAGATAAAGTAAGGAATGTCCTAAAAAGGCTGGGCAATGATGGTGAAATTCTGGTTCTCTCTCGTTCAGATATTTCATATTTATTTAGAGGTTACTCTGTAGAGAAGGAAAAAAACGAAGAAGGAATATGGATAATCAGAGTTAAAAAGAACTAAGCAGTCTTTATCTTATGTTAATAAAGAACGCAAAACTACTTGATCGAAGAATAGTTAACATTTATGTGGAAAACGGAGTTATATCTTGTTTTAATTGTAAGACCTCTGATGATGAAGTAATAGATGCGGAAAATCACCTTGTTATCCCACCTTATTTCAACATGCATTTTCACTTAGATAGTGTTTTTCTACCAGTTGTAAATAAGTCTGGGACTCTGTGGGAAGGAATAAGGATATGGAAAGAGGTTAAAGGAAAATTAACTGAAGATGATGTGATAAAAAGGGCAATAACTGCAGTAAAGTTAATGGTAGCTCAAGGTACTCTTTGGATAAGGACTCATGTAGATGTTACTGAAAGGTCTCTCACCTTGTTAAAGGCACTGTTAAAAGTAAAGGAGGAAGTTAAGGACATTGCCGAAATCCAAATTACTGCCTTTCCTCAAGATGGTATTTTTACCGATAAGGGGAATGACGAATTACTTAGGAAAGCTGTTGAACTCGGTGCAGACAATGTTGGCATGATACCTCATAATGA
>ERZ1684502.155-NODE-155-length-14420-cov-149.912426_pt1 | contig 14420 bp, 13 predicted proteins | sample MGYA00580192_ERZ1684502 | MGnify/ENA primary metagenome ERZ1684502 (study PRJEB41476, sample SAMN13258264) | hydrothermal vent metagenome | biome: caldera [ENVO_00000096]; feature: acid hot spring [ENVO_00002120]; material: acidic water [ENVO_01000358] | place...
CTTCCTCTTCGTCATATTCATATTGTTTCTTCTTCATTGGCTTTCTTGTTTCTTCCTCATCTTCATATTCATCCTCATATTCATCACTTTCTTCTTCTTCCTCTTCGTCATATTCATATTGTTTTTTCTTCTTCTTGCCACCAGAGGGTAATAGGAATGCTAAAAATTTTTCCCAGAAGCTCATTTTCTTACCCTCTTCTTTATTGTGCTTTTGCTTCTTCTGTTTCTTTTTCGACATCTTCCTCACCCGAAGAATAGAATTTTCTTACCTCTCTTGACACGTCTACTATATCTATTATATTCTCGTTTATTAATTTTCTTAGGAAGTTTGCCCTTTTTTCAAGTTCGTTTTTTATGTCATCTGTTGATAAACCATATGTTTCGGCAATTGATTTAAGCCTATATGATTTTTCTATCAAACTATCAAAATCAGTAGGTAAAAAAGTCTTATTTTTGAAATCCCATTCTATTACTTTTTCATAAGGTTCCTCATCCTTATCAGTAACCTCATAAATTGCCAAAATAGACCTAACATTCTTATTTCCTTCTCTCCTATTACCTGCAACTATAAATAATGTTATAGTCTGTATAAATAACTTGGAAAGTTCTGGTGATAATAAACTACTTATTCTAGTTACGGCATCATGCGGTTTAGCCCCATGAAATGTTGAAAGACTTGCGTGCCCAGAGGCCGCTGCATGAATCAATGCCTCAATCTCTTTACCTCTGACCTCACCTATAACGAGATAATCAGGCCTATATCTTAAAGAGAGCCTTGCTAAATCATTAAGTGTGATATCAAGATCACCTGCAAGAGTCGATCTACTTATAAATCTTACCCAGTTATCACTCTGAACATTTAATTCTGCTGTATCCTCGATTGTTAAGATTTTATAATTTGGGTTTACCATATTAAGAAGTGCGTTAAGCAAAGTTGTCTTGCCAGCTCCTGTTGGCCCTAGAATTAAGATGAATGGTTTATACTCCATAATGAACCATAAATATGCTGCAACAAATTCATTTAACGCACCTTTCTGAATAATTGCAGTAATTGATAATGGTTTAGTTGGGAACTTTCTAATATCAAAAGTTGAACCTGGAAGAGAAATTTCCTTGCTAACAGTGGCAGCAACTCTATGCCCTTCTGGAAGAGCAAATTCTAGATATGGTTTTGCGATATTAATTGCCTTATTTCCTCTTGTGGATAGCCTCTCTATAATTCTTACTACTTGATCTTCGGTTTCTGGAACAAGATTTGTAAATAACCTTATACATTCACTAAATTGTCTGTGTACAACAGTAATCGGATAACCATATCCTCTGCATTCAATTTCCTCAACATCAGGATCTGACATTAGAGGTGTAATTATATCATAAAGTAACTGTTTTTTAATATTATACAAGACTTTTTCCACTGCTTCGTCTGAAAGGCCTCTCTCTTTAACTCTTTTAATTATTTCATCTTCAATATTTGGGCTAGTCGTGTATAATAATTCCGCTACTACTTCATCAACAATTCTTTTTTCACTTTCTTTTAATTTCGGTTCTATTACAAGGTATCTGCATATATCATTCTTATCTTTCACTATCTTTACTTTAACTGGGCCTATTCGGTACTCTTTTAAAATCTGCATACATAATAAAATTACGATTAAAAAAGAGAGTGATAATTAATATTATTCATTGAATACCGCAAATTCATCTAATTGTTCTTTCAGTTTTGTTGAAAGAATTAGTGCATGAAGTATTGCCTCTTTCATTATATTTTTAATAGTGAAGGCATATTCCCATTTTATATCATTAGAATAATATGCCTTGATAATTATTTTCGAATAGAATGGATCTAATGAAAAAGCAAATTTTCCAGTATTATTTGTCTTAATTTGTGTTCCATATATCACTGTAATTGGTATATTATACTTAAGTTTGATTAAAAGATATAATTTGTTTATTGCAATCTTTGCTTTTATACTTTCAATAGGATCCGATAAGCCATATAAAATATATTCCCTACTATAAATCTCCTTCTCATCCTCCCTACTTACTGTTATTTTTTGCACACCTTCCTTAACCTCATATTTTTGTCCCTCGATAATTGCAATACTTCCTGCTTTTGCTATAATGACATTATCATAAATATCTTGAAATTCCGATATTTTCGCCCACTCAAAGTCTTCTATTTCACTCTTCTTAACTATCCTTCTTGATACATTATTTATAACTTCTAATGTCCTATAATCTTGTGGATCTTTTATCACTTCTTTTGTTTTGACTGGATATTCCCTAGAAACCTCAATATAGTTATTGCGTTCAAGAGAAATGGTAATTACTTCATCTTTTGTATCTTGTTTAACTAGAGGTACATTAAAAACAGTATCATCTTCTGTTTTATCTAATGAATAACTATACTCCTTTCCGCGGATTGTAAACTTCAAGGTTATAGGTAATTTAGTAGGAATATTATATTTTACTCTAGCCTTTAGCACAGCATTATAATTTCCTTCCGTCCCTTTTACTCTACCCCCTTCGGAGACTAAGATATATCCATTGATCATGTCTAACTCCACATCTGATTGTGGTATATTAATTTCCTTCGAATATTTTATTAAGTCACTTATAATCTCGATTTTACTCTTTGTTGGCACTGTAAGTTTAGTAGGTTCAATTCTTAATGTAATTTTATCTTGTTCTTCTTTCTCCTTTATCTCAATCAGACCTTTTCCCAACCTTAAAAATGGATATAGTGCACGCTCTATAGTTAATGTAATACCAGTTGAGTCTTTAAGTATTGTGAAAGGAGCAGATGTTTGTGTCGCATCAACGACATAAATCCTTTTTGATTCAGTTAAAAAATATAGGTATTTTTTATCTGCGATAGCCGCATGTATATTACTAAGTTCAAACATTTTTTCAAAATGCCCATTATATACCGTTGTATCAGCATCGGTAACAATAATAAAATTAAAGTTAGCATAACTAGCACGTTCATTAATTACATTGGATAATTCGGTCCATGCTCCTTCTCTATAATATTTTACTTGTTTTCCACAGATAATAACTATTCCTTCAGATGCTTCTCCAAGATAATAGGTATCTGAAGAACAAATGCCTACCAAATTTGGATCTCTCTCAGCCAATATTTTTCCCGACAATGTCTGGAATAATTTGCCTTTTGTGGATTCGCCAAGATAATACATTCCTTTATTAAACGTTTCTCTCTTTCCATCGACATTAATAACAACCGATTTATCATTATACACAAGGTTAATAAATGCGGGGGTTATTCTATAGTTTATTGGCTTTTCTTCTTCTATTTCTTTTCCATTAACTATAATAAGTATTTTGGTCTTGTTTTCTAAGACCGAAAAAGCATAATCATGAATATAGTTAGAATATTTTTCATCGTCATAAATAAAAGATTTTCCTTTAGATTCTATGGTTTTAATTATATCATCTGCATAAACAAAGCCAACTGCGTCTGAATTCGAATAGTCTGATCTAACCTCTCTCTTCCCTTCTTTCCTAATTACATTTTTACCACTTTTATATATCCATTCTCCTTTAATTTCAACACCTTTTGGCGAGATATAAATTTCCGGAGTTTTTATTGCATCTGAGAGGAGTCTTATCCTATTATCCATATTTAAGAACCAATATGTTAGTTCTGGCATTTTTTTCTCATATGTGAATATTAAACGTGGATAGACGTCCATTATCTCATCATAAAATATCAATATAAAAAATGGTATTTAAATATATATCTGCTCTCCTTCACGCTTTTTAAAAATGAACATTTCAGTTATAACGGATATCGTTTTCATTATGTATAGTTCCATTTAACACTCCTAATTATTAATTTAAGATAATCATGATTAATGTGGCAATTACAACATACCCAACAATTCAGTTGCCATCTGGAAATATATTTTTAATTTCAGCATTCTATTTGGCAGGTTTAACATATTTTCTCGGGGTTATCTTTTATGCTCTGCCAATTCCAGTTGAAGGAGTAAAACAATGGGCTCCAAAACTAATAAAAGACGCAATATATGTACTAGTATGGATTTCAATATATCAATATGTCATTGATATTGCAAGGGGAGTATTAGATCTTACTGGATATTCTTGGAATGGATATTTTATTTTCCTAACTGGTTTTACGGCCCTTACATCTTTCCTTTATACTGTCCTAGTAATTATAAAAGTTGCACCACAAATAATAATTTCGATATTAACAAGTATATTTGTACCAGCACAAGCTCCATCAGTATTATCTAAAATAACCTCCATCTTCAACTTTTTTTATGGTGGTGGTTTACTTACTAATGAAATAAATAATTTACAAATAATTTTGCTTTCTCTATATTCTATCATGATTCTCTCAGATCTAATTTTTTATGGGCTTTATTGGCTAATTTCATTTGGTATTTTTCTAATGTCTTTACCATTCCGTATTGGTAGACATGTAGGTGCAACAGTTATTTCAGCTACACTGGTATTTTATGTAGGTTTGCCACCGATGCAATATTTCATTAATCAAGTACTTACAAACGGACTTGGGCAATTCGGTATTTCGGTAGGAATAACAACTCTTGCAGGAATATCCGCGGGTATAACGGATCCTGTGAGTATAGGAATTACTTTGTTATTTATAATACCAATTATGTATGAAAGTTTTGTAGTAGTGCCATTAGCATATATAATCACATTATCAGTCATTTCAATAGGTCTTGGAGATATAATTGCTGAGACCGCTGGTCAGTTTCCATTCCCTATTAAGATATTTTAATATTTAAATAGGTCTTAAATAAGAATATAAGAGGTGTAAAGAAAATGGATCATGTTGAATTGTTTATTGAATTCCTCGAAAACTATAAAGAGAATGGTAAACCAAAGTATGTTGAAAAAATAAAAAAACTTAAAAAACAAAAGAATAATAAAGTTATACTCACTGTTGAACTTGCGGATATTTATAGATATAATAAAAATCTAGGTATAAAAATAATAAATGATATACTTAGTGGGAAGGAGGAATTAATCCCACAAATTCTAGAGAGGCTTTCTAGTCTACTTAGTGTTCTTAACCCTTCTATAGATGAAATTGGTTTGTTAATACCAAACAATATTAGATTAATAACAGAACCTTTACAAGAAGTATCTGGGTTGCAATTTGACGCAGATGGCTATGTTGCGTTTATTGATGGAAAAAATGTAGGAATATTAGAACCACCAGAGGATATAAAGGATAAAATATTGCATGTTTTAATAGTAACTCTAGATATCGAAGCCCCAATTTCTGTTGGGGATAGGGTATACGTTACTGGAAGAAGCAAGAAGAAAAGGTTCATTGTAGATAACATTAAAATTATTGCAAAAAATGAAGAACCAATTGAGTCAAGAGTAAATATAAAAAATCTTCTCTCTCTATATAGCCTTCCAGAAGATTATTCAATTAGATTAATAAGATTCTTACAAAATTTTAAGGATAGATACGGAAGATATAAGTATAGAGAAATGATTGATGAAATGATTGAGAAAGGAGAAGATTTAGAGGTAAATCTATCTGTATATGACTTGCTCAGTTATGATAAAGTATTGGGTGAGATATTATTGGAAAACCCAGACTTCATTTTGCCAATCTATACTGAGATTATTGATTTTTATGTCCATATAAGATTTGCCTTAAAAAAAGGATTGTTTGCTGGAACAAAATTAAAAAATGAAAAAGTTATTCTCTACAAAGACTTTATTAAAGTACTCAATGAAAGTGTTAACTTAGATATGGAAGAAATAGCATATCTTCTTGACGGTAAATTAGATAGAGGGAAAATAATTGTTAAGTTTACTAAGTTTGTAGATTTCATATATAAATATGGAAAGGGGCTATTAACAACCTCACAATAATCAAGGAAACTTTGCTCTTTAGAACGGGGAGTAAGTCAATAATATATATACTTTAAAAGTCCCATGTTTTCGTATCCGTACCGAAATATCGTTTTTGTTTTTATTTGTTAAACAATTACCTCTCTTCTTTTTTATTTCATTATTTACATAAATGATAAAACGATTAGTGATATTGAAAGAATCCGATGCTAAAAAATTAGATATACTTAACCCTGTACTGGAACCAATCTCTTTCTCATATCTCCACGAAATTAATAAAAATATCAATTTTGCTCTAAGCTATCTTAAGGATAAGAGATTAGATGAAATATTGAAAAAATATTTTAAATTTTATCTTATATCGATGATAGACTTTTATGAATATAAGGAGCTAGATCAAATTATAACTCTAAGATTAGACAATCAAAAAAATATTCAATTATTCTTATTAAAAATCAATGACCCAAAACCAGTTAAAATAATGATAGATGAGCTAAATTAAGTGCTATAAAAAGCATCAATAATCCAATAGCCATAGCGAATCCATTTCCAAGTGGATCATTAAATCTAAGATGAGCTAAGGCTACCCTTTCCCATTTTCCATTCTTTTTAACGTATATCCCTGCTTCAGTGAATATATCAAGAAGCATATGTGATGGGCCAACAATTATACCAGAAATTATTAACGGTAAAAGAAATTGCATATAATTGAATTGCATAGGGATTTTTATATAATCATAATGAAATAATAATATTAAAACTATAAAAGGCATAACGGTTAATAAACCCCAAATAATACTCCTTGGAATAGTATGTGTTAATGGAGTTCTTTTCGGTATTTCTCCATATTTAGTCATCACCCATTCATGTCCAATTCTGTCAATTAAATTATTGCCTATAAATGAGATGAAAAATGACATAATTAGAATATCGAAAAATGGTATTTTACCAAAAAATAAAGTGAGAACTAATGAAATCAGTCCTGCTGAAAATACATAATGTGTATTTAGCTTCATAATATAAATATAGTAAAAAGTTGTATATAAATTTTATGGTTCAACGAATGTACTCTTAAGAATTTGGAGAAGTCATGAATGTATCAAGACTTACAATTACTGGTCTAGGGTCGGTAATAAACCTCAATAACGCCTCGCCTCTGCCTAAGAATGTTAATTGCTGTTTAACTTCGTCGTCATTTATATTTACAAATCTAAGAACTTCATTCCAGAATTTCTTATCACCATTATTCATAAATGCAATTAACCCGATATTTTCTAAATAAATATCTGCATGATCACCCAAGTCTTGTAGGTTCTGTGTGGCCATTAATAACATTATACCATAACCTCTTCCCCTTTTTATTATGTCTACTATGAGTGAATATTCATCCGCTTGTTTTATTACAGTCCATGCTTCATCTACAACTAAACCAACTTTTAATTTATCATCAGCAATATGATATTTATGATAAATCTTTGTTAATACAGATAACATTATCAATCTTTTTATTTCTTCAGACTTCACTAAAGACAAGTCTATCACATATATGTCTGGATTTTTTATTTTATCAATGATATTATTATCTGTATCATGATCATAGTTCTTTATTTGCATAATTATTCTAGTAAGATACAGTTTCACTTGCATTTGTAATTCTAGTGAGTCTATCTCTCTAAGCACATCATCCCATGTTGGAAGCATATCTTTATAGTTTCCGACAACATTCTTCTTCCTATAATTCTCATATCCAAGGAAAGCATTCTTCAATGCCTTATATAATACTGATGCGGTATATTTATCGAGTTGATAGCTATTTGCTATTATACTTTCAAGTTGTGTTATGTATGAGTCCAGATTTTGGTCTCCAGGATCCAAAAGACCCAGATTATGTATTAATGGGTTTAATAATTTTATCTTTATTCCATATTTCTTTAACCTTAACTTAATATCACTTTTAGTATCAAAAAAGATTATTGGAATATCAGCAAATGTGTTCACTTTATATGCAAGAGATATCAGTGCTTCAGTCTTTCCGGCCCCTGTAGGCCCTACAAATAAGACATGTTGGTTTATCATCTTCTTAAAATTCCAAAAAACAGCTCTATTAGTCCCAATCTCTTTGCCAATATATACACCATCCTTAAGCAATTCAAATTTAGGTGCTTTAGGTAACGAAAATACGGTTAAATATGGTACAGTAGTTGGAAATGCTATTTTTTTACGAAATTTGGTTCTATCTTGTAAGAGATCATAAATTTCGCTCTTTGTGGCAATTCTAGCTTTTATCCCTACACCACTAAGCCCTTGCTTCAACATCTTAAGTGAATATAGTGCATCTTTTTCAGTATTTGCATTTATAATAAAGTATACTATGTAACGAAATGGAGCCTCCCCTCCTTTTATCTTCTTTATCATCTCTTCAACCATTTGTAATTCAGCCTGTGCTTTTTCATTTGATGGATCCGACTCAAGGTACACTTGTAAGTTTTGTGCTCTTTGGAATAGTTTATTTAAAAATTGTGTTTTATCGATTGCTTTCTTTTTAAATACTGTTTCGACTTCTTCCATTGCATCTAAAACTTTATGATAAGATATTATATTTGCTCTCAGTGTTTCGTTAGATAAATCTCTATAATCGAAAGGGATATCATCGACAATTAGAACTCCCTTTACAGTTTTACCTATCCTATAAATACCATCCTTCACTTCTATTTTGCCTAGTTGTTTTCCTTTACCAAAGCTGAAATTAAAACCACCATTCTCACTTTTCAGCATTATAATTAAGAAAATTACCATTATGATATCCAATACAATAAAAAATGGTGCTCTTGAAACTATAGCTATTATTGTGAGTAACGCAATAACGAATCCTAGCATTTTAGGATTAAGATCTCCTAACATGATATTAATATGACTATAAAAAAGAGAGAGAAATGAATTAATATTCAATCAATATTATCTGATGGATGATTGATTGGTTCCTTTATTTAGATTTCTTCTTACCATAATTAAGGAAGCTTTTCGAGTTGAGGGAAGTCAGATTTTAAAACACCAATGTATATATATATATCTGAGAAGAATGGCACAATCAATTTTAATTTCACAGCCTGAAGATATTCTGATCTATGCATTTTATTTGGCAGGTTTAACATATTTTCTCGGGGTTATCTTTTATGCTCTACCAATTCCATTAAAAAGGATCAAAAAATGGGGTCCGTTATTAATAAAAGATTCAATATATACACTTGTTTTATTATCAATATATAATTATATTATCTACTCTTCTCATTATATATTGCACTTGCTAGGTGTGTCATGGTCAAATTATTTTTTAAATGAAAGTCAAAATCTTAATACTCTCTCAACAATCTATGTTATTTTTTCTGCAATAAAGATTGCTGGTTCTGCTAATATAATAACTGGTGTTGTTACAAGTAGTATCCTTTCGTTTACTGGTCTCAATGCTTTCATAAATGCAACAAGTGATTCGTTGTTAGCATATCTAATTCTATATTATTTTTCATTAATTATTTACCATCTTTTACCATGGTTTCTTGCAATGGGTGTTCTCTTCATGTCACTCCCATTTAGGCTTGGAAGATCGATAGGTTCTGGTTTGATTGCTTCTTCTATAGTCTTTTACATTGGTCTTCCATTAATGACTAACTTTTCAAATGCGTTAGTTGGTATACTTTATGGAGGAATAATATCTTCTCTTAGTGTTAATACAATTTTATCTCTCGATGAAATAGCTATTGATAATCTTATCGGTTACTTTGGTATATATTATATAATTTCAAGAGTGCTTTTCATCTTCATTCTTGTTAGTATAACAGGACAACTTGCAAATATTATAGGAGACAGTAGTGGAAAAATGTTAATCCGTTTTGAGCCATTAATGGTTTTTGGTAAAAATAAAAAAGGAGAAGGAAAAGGAGAAGAATAGTTTTCTTATAAAAACTATATTTCGATGTCGTGAGAACCTAGTCATTCAGCAAAATTCTCTTCTCCATAAATAGTAGTATTAAACTGTTGAACATAACCAGCATAATTTTTAAGAGTTGTAATAACCACATCATTGGCATATAGCATTTTTGTTGATATAGAGTATTTTAATGTTGTCTCAATAAGCGGAGGGACTTCAATAGTTTTATTCAGTAAAGTCATGTTTGCAAATTGAATCTTTTGTACATATACTGGGTATGGTGAAAAGTTTATAATATAATATGTGAGCGTAGAGTTGGAAACATTTGCCAGAGCATATAACACAACATCAGTTATGTTTGCTAAACTTAGATATGAAGTGTTAACTATAGGGGCAGTAATATTTTCAAGTTTACTTGTATTTTCAACCATAAGATAAAACGTAACTGTGGCATTATCCCCGTTTATATTGTTCATTGGGAAATATACTGTTAAGTTTTGATTCTGAACTATGGGGAGAGGACGATTGAAAACAGTTGTATTGTTTACAGATATATTAGTTATAAAAACACCAACATTCCCATTATCTAGAACCGATAATTCAAGGAATGTTGCATTATTAGTTTTTAATATTTGTGCTTGAGGACAAATAGAAATTGACTGTGATGGTACTTGTGGGACTGGTGCGAAGAAAAGAACTAAAACTATTGCCCCTATGGAACCCAATGATAGTAATTTTATCCACTTAATCATTATTCAAAAAATAGGATAAAGAAAAATAAATATTTAACGTCTTTGATAGAGAATTAATAATTATTATATTTTTAGTTCCATTTAACACCCCTAATTATTAATGATTATTTAACTATATGATAGTGAAAGCAGGTATACCACCAACTTATATTCATCATTATATAAATCAAACTGGTGTTGTGCAACAAGTCTCAATACCTCAGCCAGAAGTATTCTTGATCTATGCATTTTATTTGGCAGGTTTAACATATTTTCTCGGGGTTATCTTTTATGCTCTACCAATTCCAGTTGAAGGAGTAAAACAATGGGCTCCAAAACTAATAAAAGACGCAATATATGTACTAGTATGGATTTCAATATATCAATATGTCATTTATCTTGCACAATATATATTATGGTTACTTCATATTTCATGGCCAGGTTATATTGAGACTCTTACACTTGAACTTGCGGCCGTATCGGCAATCTATTTTGGTCTATCTACTATACAAGGAGTGGGTACAACTCTTGCATCAGGTAAAGCAGGTAGTGGGATTACAGGAGCAATAGCTAGTAAATTAGGTGGGACAAGTATAGCAGGGGTTCTAAGTGCAATAGGTAGTTCAGGAGTACTAAAACCATTTGTAGAAACTGCAGATGTTACCTTTATGATCTATCTTTCAATTTATTTACTCTCAACATTCATTTATTACGCAATGCCTTGGATGATAACATTTGGTATTTTAATGATGTCTTTACCATTCAGACTTGGAAGAGGAGTAGGAGCAACATTTATATCAATTGCTCTCGTGTTCTATGTTGGGTTGCCTTTAATGCCGACATTTGCAGGAGATATGGCAGGGGCTTTTTTTGCAGGGGCACAATCTGGATTAAATAGTCTTATTTCAAATACTTCTTCTACTCTGTCAAGTATTATTTTACCACCTGGTGCACCCTCAATACTTCAAAGTATTGTAAATGGATTTACTTCATTCCTGGTAAATGTTGCTGTATGGGGTTCTGGATTCGGAGAAATATATTATATCTATTTTGCTATTGAATGGATGATCGTTTACTTTATCATTGCCAGAGTTGTTTATGCTTTTATCTTAATTGGTATTGCAGGTAAATTAGCAGGAGTTATTGCAGAAAATGCGGGAGGAGTTCCTATAAGGCTTGAAAGAATTATTTAAATAGAAATACAATGTTAAGTTCAACTCTGTTGAATGTCTTAATTAAGAATACTTTTTTCTTTTTTGGATAAAAAAAAAGATGAGAATTAAGTTTTCTTTTTTCTTATAAATAAATTTACTTTATAATATCTATTTCTGGTTTTTAATTTTTTCTTGTAAAAAATTAAATAAATTCCTAGTTTTCCACGTCTCGAATTTCCCTTGGGGGTAAAAATATCCGCAAGAGAAATTACACTTACGATAAAACTTAATTTCTAGAAATGAAAAAGTACTATAAGCAAAAACTCAAACAGTGTATTTAAAATGACGCTAAAATGAGTACTGCAATTTTTCTTCAATCTAGAAATAATAACTGGTATTGCAATTCCGTTGGGGACATTTTTACCCCCAAGGAGCTGTTTAAAAGGAGAAATTTAGGTATTTTTTTAACTTTTTCTCAAGATAAATGAAATAAATACTAAGTTGTCTATATATCTAATTCCCGTTGGGGGTAATTTTACCCCCAACGAGAACCAGCAATATTGTTTCCGTCAATATTTTTAACTTTTTCGTAAGAAAAAATAAAACTAAATTTTTGTAACATAAGCATGAATAAAGAGGAGACTAATATGGAATAGAGCTGGGTTCGGGTCAAGAGCTTACTTATGTATATTTTCCATGACTTCCAAATACTGATGATATCTTCATTGTATCCACCCATCCTCCATTTTTATTCCCCTACTCCGTCTGGTTTCATCCTTTACAGCAGGGGCATTCTATGGTGACCCTTACTCCCCCACATTTTCTTATAGATATATATGTCTCCGTTTCGTTACTTTTAGTTTTGCAACCTCACTTCTCACCCATCCCCCTTTCTAGGGGGATATACGGGCTCATTGAGACGATATAACGTTCACTTTCGCAGATAACAAGTTTCCCTGCTTTCAAAACGAGCAGAAGTGATTAAAAGTATTTAAAAACTGGAAAAGGCTTTCGAATTTTTTATGAAACGGTATTTTCAGTTGTTGTATTCATCTCTTCCTTATTAATGGCTATATCATTTATCAGGATCCTAATAGCCTCGCTCCTATTTACTTTATATTTTTTTGCAATCTCGTTTAATTTTTGTAAATCATCATATGTTAATCTCACAGTTATAAAATGCGTTCTTTTCTCTCTCATTTTACAGTACCTAGAAATATATAGTTAAAAGACATATTTAAATATTTCTATGAAGAAAAATGGAATGCAAAGTTTTAAATTAAATACAAGTTATTAATCATAATTGAAAAATATGGCATACGATGATGAAGAAGAAAAAGAAAGAGAAAGAAGAATAGCAAGTAGTTGGGGAGATATCGAAGAAGAAAGAAGATATGATTATATAGTACGTAATGATGAAGAAGAGATCAATTATTTTAATGGAACTATATCAGAGGACGGACATGATTATAACGTAACTGTTGATCCAATAAGAGATGGCCATGAGGCAAGAATATCTATTTCACATAGAAATGATTGTGAGTATGATCATGACGAGTATTAAATAAGTTATTTATTCTTTTTTCCTAATTTTTTCTAAATATTAATTCTATATTATTCTTATTCTATAAGAGAACAGATACTTTTTACAATATCATGAAATCTCTAAATATGAATTTTTCTCAACTCCCTTAACATGGCTTTGATAAATGACCTCGCATAAGGGTTTATCAAATAACTTACCCCCGCGAAAATGAGCACAGCTAAAATGCCATAGATTATAATATCGATGTAAGATACAAAATGTATAAATATGAAAGGGAGTATAGTGACAATAGTAGATATTACTGAAGATATTAATTCTCTTTTAGGTAACTTAAAGTTATACTCTCTTCTTGATATAGAATAAGAGGATTTTACCATCCAAATAGAGTTAATAAGAATTCCTATAGTCATTCCTAATGCTATTAAATATGAAGGAGAATTACGTAGGAGATATACAGTTAAAACAGACACAAAAATACCAATGATACTGAACAGCAGATTAGAAAAGTTGAGTTTTGCAGTTAACCCTTTAAATGGGTTTTCGTATTCGTCTAGACCTAAGCTTTTATCTTTCATCACTATCGAATAATAAAAAATTGAATACCAACCACGTAAATAGTTTGAAATAGACAGAATTACTAAGGCATAAATTGCACCTAGATAATCTCTTCTAATATGATAAAGCAAAGGATTTCCTTCAACTATTACTAAGGCCAACCATAAAGTTGATAAGAAGGTGTACATTTTTGCGGATGTAACTATTATTCCAGGATCTTTGGTTTCAGACAGCTTAGCTATCAATCCGTCGTATAAAGAGAAAGTCCACGTTACCACGTTAGAAATAATTAATGCTGATTCAAAGTAAGCTATAGGAATATCATTATGGAGAAGAATAATAGTTATCCATACAATTGTAGTCTCTAAAATTGCTTGAAGATAGTAAATTACTGTTGCTAACGATTTTTTCGCCGTCGCAAACGCAACTTTGAAATCTAGCTTCAAATTAGCTTTTATTCTAGGGATCGACAGTAAGGTCTGAGTGAGATAGATAACCAGCAAAATATGCATATACTACACCTAGAATGGTTAGATGAAAAACATAAAAAGCAACTACTACCGTGATAAGCCTAACTATTTGAAAAGCCAATGCAGTGGTGCCTACAACTAATGGAGATTTACCCC
>ERZ1684502.156-NODE-156-length-14407-cov-1797.100334_pt1 | contig 14407 bp, 17 predicted proteins | sample MGYA00580192_ERZ1684502 | MGnify/ENA primary metagenome ERZ1684502 (study PRJEB41476, sample SAMN13258264) | hydrothermal vent metagenome | biome: caldera [ENVO_00000096]; feature: acid hot spring [ENVO_00002120]; material: acidic water [ENVO_01000358] | place...
AAAAAGAGGGATTAAAATGACTCAGTATGAGATAATTGAAAAATACCAACCTCAACTAAGTAAGCCAACATATTTAGTTGTAGGATTACCAGATGCTGGGTTAGTTGGTGTAATAGCTACAGAATATTTAATTGATAAACTTGGACTAAAAGAATTTGCTGAAATTTATGCCCCAGAAATCTTACCGCCAATTTCCCACGTTCAAGACGGTGTGGCAAAATCGCCAATAAGAATTTATCATAACCACAATATGATAGTTTTCCACTCTTGGATAGCAATCCCTTCAACCTCAATAGTTCCACTAACAAAGATGATAGTTGATGTGGCAAAAAGATACAACGTTTCATATATTATATCAATAACTGGTCTACCAATACAAGATAGATTAAACGCAGAAAAGCTAAACGCATATTGGATTGCAAACCAACAAGATCTTGCAAACGAGTTGCAAAAACTCGGATTAATGGAAAAGTTTGGGGATGGGTATATTGCAGGTCCTTATGCACCATTATTAACTGAAGCATCTAAAAACAGTATAAACAACTTTGTCATTGTAGTAGAATCTTTTCTTGATTTACCAGATCCAGAAGCCTCTGCAATCGCCTTAAACATATTAAGTAAATATATAGGTTTTAACATCAATGTTGATGAGTTATTAAAAGAAGCAGAAGATATAAGAGATAAGATTAAAGGGTTAATGGAACAAACTAAACAAGAATTACCTAATTACGCTTCAAGTAAACCAATGACATATGCGTGACCAAAAATGCCAGTATTTAAAGACTTGGATGAGTTAATAAGAAACTTAATAAAAAGCGAAGAAGAGAAGTTCAAAAGAATAGAGAAAGAGATAAATGAAGAATTTGAAAGATTATCTAAATCTTTTCAAACTCCACTATATTCATTCACCGAGACTGAAAGTGAGTATGATTATCTAATAGACATGCCGAAAGTTGATTTATCCACTCTTAAGGTGGAGTCTAAACCCCAAAGACTCCTTGTAGCTTGCAAAACTAAAGATGGGAAGGAGTATAGACTACTTATATCATTGCCAGAAGATGCAGACCCCTCTAGTATGGAGGTTTCTAAAGCTAAATGGTTATTAAAAGTATCGATAAAGAAAAAGAAAATGTGATAAAAACTGCTTTTTATCTTAATGTTACTAAGCTTTAGAAACATTTATATAAACGGTGTTCAAGTAGATAAAATAGGGATAAATTCTTGTCAGATGAAGCGAGTAGAATTTCTAAAGATGTAGAAACTAGGAAAGTACAAAGATTAGGCTCCTCCTCCCTTTTCATTACATTACCTAAAAAATGGATTAACAAATGGGCAATAAAACCTGGAGATAAAATAATTATGGAAATTTCTGAAGACGGCACTTTACGTTTAGTCGCAGAAAAAATAAAATTGAACTCAAATAAAAGAGCAATAAAAATAGATATAGATAGCTATAAGCAGCCAATAAGCAATTCAATACCTTGTTTGTATAGCCTTGGTTATGATGAAATCGTTTTTGAGTCAAAAAAGAACATTGACCACAAAGAAATAGAAGATATAGTTGGTCTTTCGAAGCAACTAGTAGGAATAGAGGTAGCTGAAGTAACAGAAAATAGAGTGAAATTGGATTGCCTTTTAGATACGGAAAAAATAGGAGTAGAATCTTTGTTAAGGAGGATTTTAAACATAGTAGCGAAAAAAGTAGATGACATAGTAGCTATTCTAAAAGGTCAATCGCCTTCAGACGTACAAACAACAGTAGAAGATCTTAGAAGAGTTTACTTAATGTTATTAAGAAGAAGCATGGGAGGTAAATATAACTCCGAAAGGGATACAATAAGAAACTTCATAATCTCAGTAAATTCTTCCATTTTGCTGAGAATATACTATATAATTCAAAAAATTTTCACGATTGTGTCGACAGATTCCACAATTATAGCTAACCAAGATATAAAGCAAGCTTTATTAGACATATTTCAGAAAACCAATGACCTCTTTGATGAGATAATAATGACTATACTGTTCCCCAGTATAAAAAGGATAACAAACGGTTATACTTTACTATCCCAAATAAAACAAATAGAAGGGCAGACTACCATTAGCAATTTACTCCTAAAGAACTATATAGAGGATTTAATATCAATGTTGGAAGACGCATTATCCAATTCATCCTGCTCTTTATTCCTTGAAGAAACCCCCTGGATAGAGAGAAATTTAAGTTAGGAAGTAGAGGTGATATATATGGCAACATTACAAATTGAAAACCTTCACGTAACAGTAGAAGGAAAAGAAATACTAAAAGGAGTGTCATTAACAATAAACTCTGGAGAAATCCACGTACTAATGGGACCTAACGGAAGCGGTAAAACATCTCTTTCGTTAGCTATAATGGGTCATCCAAAGTACAAAATAACGGAGGGAAAAATACTGCTTGACGGTGAAGATATAACAAACCTTGAGACAAATGAAAAAGTTAAGAAAGGTCTCTTCTTAGCTTTCCAAAACCCAATAGAGATAGGAGGAGTAAAACTATCCACACTCTTAGTTGCTGAATACAACAGAATTCATGGTCAATCACAATCAGTAATGCAAGTAATAAGCTATGTAAAAGAACTAAGCAAAACAGTAGGGGTTACAGATGCCTTGTTGAATAGAGGAGTTTTTGAAGGATTTAGCGGTGGTGAAAAGAAGAGAACAGAAATACTGCAGATGCTTCTAATGAGACCAAAAATAGCAATACTTGATGAGCCAGATTCTGGTGTTGATGTAGATGGATTAAAGGCAATAGCAGAAGCAATAGTGAAATTAAAGCAAGAGAACAACACCGGTTATTTAATTATAACTCACTATAGAAGAATATTAGACCATGTAAACGCAGACAAAGTTCACATACTGTATAGAGGGAAAATAGTAGCAACTGGAGGAATGGAGCTAGCAAGGTTAATTGATGAGAAAGGCTATGAAGGTGTTTTAAAGTAAATTCTTTATTTCATCTATTATTTATTCTTATTTTCTATATTTCAAAATTTTTACTTATTCATAGATAAGCTTATATTATATCTTTAACAGAGTTAATGATAGGTAAACCAAAATGCCAGAAGAGAAATTTTCCCTTGACATAAACGAGCTTATCAGCGCCACAATCGAAGCTAAAAACAATAACCTCACTCAGTCAGAATTTCACAAACGTGTAGTTGAATCGGGATTAAGCAAAGATGTTATAGCTGAAATATCAAAAATGAAGAAAGAACCTGAGTGGATGTTAAAGTTAAGGTTAAAAAGCCTTGAGTTGTTTGAAAAATTACCCACTCCAAACTGGTTACCTGATTTTCTCTCAGAACTTGACGTTTCAAAAATGGAAATTTACATAAAACCAGATGTAGAAAGGACATCTAACTGGGACGAAATCCCACCAGAAATAAGAAAATATTATGAACAACTAGGAATCCCAGAGTCAGAAAAACAATACCTAGGAGGCTTAGTGGCAACTTTTGAGTCAGAATCAATTTACTCTAACGTAAAACAAGAACTAGCAAAGAAAGGAGTAATAATGATGCCACCTGAAGAGGCATTGCAGAAATATCCAGACTTCATGAAAGAGTACTTTACCAAAATATTTCCAGTCTCAGATCACAAATTTGCTGCATTACACGGAGCATTGTGGAGTGGTGGAGTGTTCGTGTATGTTCCTAAAGGAGTGAAAATAACAACACCAGTAGAAGGATTCTTCATCATAGGCAGTGAAATGGAAGGACAGTTTGAACACACATTGATTGTAGCAGATGAGAACTCATATATTCACTTCATAGAAGGATGTTCAGCACCACAGTTCAAGAAGTTCTCATTCCACGACGGTATGGTTGAACTTTATGCAAAGAAGAACGCTTACATTAAATTCACTACAGTGCAGAACTGGAGTAAAAACGTAATAAACTTCAACAACAAGAGAGCATGGGCGGATGAGAACTCAACAGTGGAATGGGTAGAAGGCTCACTTGGTTCCAAATACAGCTTTGTCTATCCATCAACGATACTGAGAGGAAGAAATGCAACATCAACCAGCTTAGTAGTGACACTGGCGAGTGGAGAAGGAGAATGGAAAGACAGCGGTTCAAAAATGATACATGCTGCACCAAATACAAAAAGCAAAGTGATAAACAAAAACATAGGGTTTAACGGAGGAGTAAACATCTACAGAGGTTTAATAAAAGTAAACAAAGGAGCAGTAGGTTCAAAAGCGTTTGTAAAATGCGATTCACTAATGCTTGATGAAAAGACAAAAGCTTACACATTCCCACACAATCAAGTGTATGAAGAAGATGCGGATGTAGCTCACGAAGCTCACACATTCAGAATGAACGAAGACCAATTGTTCTACTTAATGAATAGAGGTATAGACGAGAAAGACGCAGTATCAATGCTAGTCTTAGGTTTCATAGATGAAATAATGAAAGAACTACCATTTGAATATGCTACAATGCTAAATAAGGTTATAAAGCTTGAATTGGACAAATTAGGTGCAGTGGCATAAAAATGATAATAAATTTTTCTTCAGCTCAGAAATATATTTCTAATTTGGAAAATAAAGGAGAAAGGCAAAAATTACTTTCTTTATCCGAATCTTTGCCTTATCAAATAATAAACGATTCTCCAACTGTGAAGCATTACACAGAATGGAGTGAATATGACAAGTTAAACCTTGATATTTATCCCTCTCCAATAACTAGAAAAGAGTCCTCCTCTATTCTCTCTGGTTATAAACAAATTTACATACAAAATGATAGCATGGAAGGAATCGAAGGTTCGGATGATCCTTCAAATGCATTGATAAAACCAGAAGAACACAAACTTGTTGCATTAACGTTAGCGTTATCAAAGAAAATAAGAATAAACGTGAATGACTCACAAAAAATATTCATTTATCATACGGTTACAGAAAAAAATTATATTTCCCCAGCCAACATAGAAATAAATGTAAGTGAAGGAGCGATAGCAGACATAATATATGTGGCGGAAAGCCAAATGGAGAGTTCCTTGATTTCATCAGTTATTTCACTAAATACACAAAGAAACTCTCAAACTAATTTCACGTTTATTTCAAATACACCTTACGTGTACGCTTATGCAAAAGCTAAATGTGAAGGAGAGTTAAATAGCATAATATTTGCAACGAAATCAAAAATGGGACATGTGGAGTATGCAACAATATTAGAAAAAGAAGCAAGGTCTATATTCAGTGCAAAATCAATTGGTACTGATGACGATAAAATAGACATTAGGGTAAGCGTACAACATGAAGGAGTAAAAAGTTACAGTGACGGGAATTTAAAAAGCATAGCAACAGATAACGCTTTTGTTGTAGTAAGAGGAGATGCTTCGGTAAATGAAACAGCATTAGACTCCTCTACATCAATTATAGGAAGAGCATACATTTTAGGAAAAGACGCTAAAGCAATAGTTGCACCAATGTTAGAAGTAAGAACTGGGAGAGTGGTAATGGCAAAACACTCAGCCTCGGTTTCAAGAGTTCCAGATGATCTGATATTTTACCTGCAAAATAGAGGATTAACTAGAAAAGAAGCAGAAGCATTACTTATAAAAGGCTTTATTGAAGAAGAAAGAGATCCGCAAATATTGAGAGATATAATCGAAAAAATACTTACGGAAAGTAAGATAATAGTTTCGGTCTAGTCTCTCTATTCTAACTTATATACAAATTCCTTTATTTAATCCTCTTTTACATGGTAATACTTGAGGTAAAATGAGAGTAGTCACTTTTAAAGTAGAAGAAAAATTGTTGTTAGAATTAGATCTATACGCACTAAATAGCAGATTAAGTAGAAGTGAAATAATAAGAGAAGCGTTAGAAAGATACTTAAGGGAAAAGAAAGCCGCTGCGGGGATTTGAACCCCGGACCGCCGGCTGTCTTAGGCCAACCTTACAAGGCCGGCGCTCTAACCAGGCTGAGCTACAGCGGCAAATAAAGATATTGAACAATAAGATTTAAAGTTTATTTTCTTTTCCCATGATCTATTTTTATTTTCTTCTTTAACTCTATTCTATTGATGATAAACCAACTTATTATCAATAAACTGCTCTCGCTTCTCGAAGAAGACATTTACCCAGAAGATGTGACAAGTAAAATAGTTTCTGGTAAAAAATGTAAAGCTGTTATAATCTCTAAGGACGAGGGTATATTAGCTGGTCAAAAGTTCATAATCCCCTTTTTAGAGTACTTGAACGTAAAAGTGAATAGATACATAGAAGATGGAAAAGAAATAAAAAAGAAAGATATAATCTTAGAGGTAGAAGGAGATGCAGAGACAATTTTAGGGGTAGAGAGGCTTACATTAAACCTTTTAGGTAAACTTTCCGGAATAGCTACAACCACTAATTTCATGACAAAAATAGCCAAACAGTATAACCCCAACGTAAAAATAGCTGGAACAAGAAAGACAACTCCGGGTTTAAGAATATTCGAAAAATACGCAATAGAGGTTGGCGGAGGAGATCCACATAGGTTTAACTTATCAGACGCTGTACTAATCAAAGACAACCATTTAGCATTAATAGGCAGAGTAAGAGAAGCTGTATTATTAGCCAAGAAGGTAACTAGCTTTACTAAGAAAATTGAAGTGGAAGTAACTAGTTACGAACAAGCAATAGAAGCTTGCAGAGCTGGTGCAGATGCAATACTTTTAGACAACATGAAACCAGATGAAATAATCCCAATTGTAAAAGAGCTAAAGGGTAAAATCCTTATAGAGGCTTCAGGCGGAATAACTCCAGAAAATGTTGCTGATTATGCGAAAACACAAGTTGATATAATTTCCTCTGGGTATATTACTCACAGCTCAAGGTCTTTAGACCTCTCTTTAGATATAGTTAAATAATTTTTGATAGTAATATTTAAAAACTTAAAATGCACAGAACACATGTTCGATTAGAAATGCCTGACGCCTTGGAATTAATAAATCAAATTAAAAAACTTAAAAAAGAAAAGAATGCAATTATACTAGGTCATAACTATATGGAGTATGGCGTACAGCTAGTCTCAGACTTCACTGGAGACTCTTATGATTTAGCTGTAAAGGCAATGAAAACAAATGCAGACATAATTGTATTTGCAGGAGTATATTTTATGGCTGAGCAAGCATCAGCATTAAATCAAGATAAAAAAGTTTTGTCACCAGATCCAAATGCAGGTTGCTCTTTATCTGATTCTCTAGATGTTGAAACGCTCAAAAAATACAAGGAAATGTATCCAAATGCACCAGTAGTACTTTACATAAACACTAGCATTTACACAAAAGCTTTAGCAGATTATATAGTAACGTCTTCGACAGCAGTAAAAGTTGTTAGTAAGTTAAATAGTGATAAGATAATCTTTGGGCCAGACGCAAACTTAGCAAACTATGTTGAAAGAAAAACCGGTAAAAAGCTCATAAAAGTGCCACCAAATGGAAGATGTTTAGTTCACGCAAATTACGTAAAACAGTTCGTTGAGCTTGCAAGGAAAAAGTATCCAAATGCCCTTTTAATGGCACACCCAGAAAGCCCGTTAGAAATCTTAGAGGCTGCAGACTTTGTCGGTTCAACAAATCAGATGATACAGTTTGCAAAGCAAAACCCTAACAAGGAGTTTATAGTTGCAACTGAGTTGGGAATGATAAATGCGTTGAAAATACAAGTCCCGGAAAAGACATTTTACCCCTTAGTAACTACAGAGGCTTGTGCTTGTGCAAGATGCCCTTATATGGCTATGATTACATTAGAGAAAATCAAAAGGTCTTTAGAGCAAGAGATTTATGAAGTAAAAGTACCTAAAGATGTTGCTGAAAGAGCAAAAGAAGCTTTTGAAAGGACTATGAAAATATTGGAGAGCTAAAGGAAAAGAGAGAAAAACTATTTTGCATTCTACTTCCTAACAGCATTTCTTAAAGTATATCCTCTTTTCCCATCTTGGATCTTTTTGTGGGTAATCCTCTCTGTAGTGATTACCTCTACTTTCTTTTCTAATTTCAGCACCGTAAGCAGTTAAGTAGGATATTATAACTTCATTCTGAGTAGAATCAGAGTATAAACCTAAAGCTTTTTTCAGCTTCTCTTCGTTTCGTATGATTCCAACATTCTCCCAGTTAATTTTTCTTATTTCCTCGAGGGGTAGAACTCTGTCACCTTTAACTTTTACCGAATAAATCACACCGTCATCTGTAGAAATCCCTTCCCAGTTACTATCTATATACCTTGGCATGTTAATTCCGAAAACAAGACCTTCTAACAAAGAATTACTAGCTATCCTATTGGCACCATGTAAACCAGTATCACTCACTTCACCAATAGCATAAAGGTTTACTAAATTACTCTCTCCCTTAATGTTAACTCTTATCCCTCCATCAACAAAATGAGCTCCAGGGAAAATTGGGATTTTTTTGTCCGTGTAGTTATGTCTAGCTAGATAGGAAACAACGACTGGGAACTTCTTCTCAAAGTTCTCAATCTTACTTACATCAAGGAATACCTTATGCCCTTTTAACATTTCAAGATAGATTGCCCTAGATAAGACATCTCTAGGTGCTAGCTCTCCCCTTTTATCGTAATTAAAGAGAAAACGCTCTCCTTTCTCGTTTACTATGATAGCTCCTTCTCCTCTTAAAGTCTCAGTTAATAAGAAAGTTTCCCCATCTAGTTTAGTTACAGTTGGGTGAAACTGAACAAACTCCATATCAGCTAAAATAGCCCCAGCTTTAAATGCAATAGCCATAGCATCACCAACGTTAGTTGGCTGAGTGGAAGTATATTCAAAGAGATAAGAGTAACCACCAGTAGCTAAAACTAGTCTGTCAACGTCTTCCACAATTCCTCTTCTCTCTGTTACAAAACCGTTGACCTTACCGTCTCTGACTCTAATATCAACAAGTTTGTCTTCGACTATTGGTATTCCTTCTTCTCTTGCGACTTTCATTAGGAAATTGTAAATTTCTCTTCCAGTCTCATCAGTTTTATGCAAAACTCTTCTCCTTGAATGACCTCCTTCAAGCCTTAAATCTGGTTCAAACTCAAAACCCCAGCTCTCAAGTGTCTCAACAGCGTATTTAGCTTCTGAAGTAACGTAATTTACAGCTTTAATATCACAAAGTCCATCTCCCACTTTGATAGTGTCTTCAGCGTGTAGTTCTGGAGAATCGTCTTTACCAACTGCTGCAGCAATTCCTCCTTTAGCTATTGGGGTAGAACCACCATCAATCTTCTTCGTTATTACAGCAACTTTCTTGCCTGCTTTTCTTAGAGATACAGCCGCAGATAGACCAGCAATACCAGTACCAATTATATAGATCATAGTATATCAAACATGTGTTCGGATATAAAAACTTTCATATCAATGAACAAGGGTAAAGGGCTTTAACATGAATTGATAGCTTATTATTTATAGCATAATTCTTAAAATAAGATTGAACAAGCAAGCAAAGTTTAGATAAAATTTACAACTAATTACTTTTCCTTATTATCAATCTTAAAATCCTTGAAATACTCTTCTGGCAAACTACAGCACGCATCGAACATCTCTACTTTAACTTTTCTAGAAGGATTAGCAATCCTTTCCACTAGTCCTTTATCTACAACAGCTTTATCTAATTCGTCCTTTATACGATGAGGCCTCATGCAACCTATACTTACTTTGCCATTCATCAACTTGCTTCCTAACTCTACTAACTTTAGTATCTCTTCAACAGAAGGGATTTTGAAATTTTCTGATGGAGTTCCCTTGGTTGGTATTAAGACAAGGAAGTTTAGCAAGTAAGGTTTCATAGAAGAAACAAGCTTTATGCTCTCTTCAACATTATCATCTGGAAAACCTAGCATAATATGAGGTACAACATATCTTACATTTTCTATGAAATATTCCAGAGTCTTGACATAATCTTCTCTGCTTCTATCTTTTAACCCTTTACTCTCAAAAGCTTTTCTTGAGTAAGCAAACTCATAATCAACAATATCAACAACGTCAGAAAGCTCTTCTATTAAGCTTTTCTCCAATAAGCCTGGGTGGATGTTAAAAATTATGTCTGGTAGCTCCTTTTTTAGCTTTTTCATCTCTGGCAAAATCCTCTTTAAGTTGAGGAGCTCACCTCTAGGCGTAAATCCACCACTTATCAAAAAACCGCGTGTACCCAACTCATACCTCTTCTTTATCAATTTATAAAACTCCTCTGGAGACAACGCTCCTTCCATACTTTTTATATAGGTTGAGGCACAGTAAGTGCAACTTAAGGAACAGGAACTACCAGAGATACTTATTACGGAGAACTTCTTTAAAATCATGAAACCATATACCATTTGAAGTCCCTCAATGGGATATTGTACATATTTTTCCCTTCCCTTGGGTCTTCATTGTAGTAAGGTCTATCACAAGAAGGACAGCCAGAAGTTAAATATGCTAAGGGTGAGACATCTTTTCCCTCAAAAATCTTATACCTAGCCTCTTGAATTTTTCTGTAGCGACTTAAGCTTGGTTTATCCATTTTCTCAAAAGGCGTTCCTTTCACTGGGGTGAAAGCAAACAAAGCAACGTTAGCTCCTATGTCCTTGATCAACTTCATCAAACTTATTATCTCGTCGTCAGTCTCTCCAAGACCAACAATTAAATGAACGTAAACGTGTCCTTTTCCAAAAACTGAGACTGCTTCTTTTGTAAATTTAATGTACTCGGAGAAGGTGTAAGGTTTTCCAACATAATCCCAAAGTCTTTCTACAGTATCTAAACCAATACCTAGGTAGTCAACGTTCAGCTCCTTAAACTTATGTAAGTATGAAGCATCGACTGGAGTTATAGTCACTGACTTTCCTCTGTTCTTGGAGAGGGATAAGATTTCAACAACCTCATCTTCAAAGTTTTTCTTTATCACTGTTTGTAAGCAAAAACGGGAGAAGGAGGAAAGGGAATCGGCAACTTCTTCCATTTCCACGGGGTACCACTTAACCCTCGATAGAAAAGTCTTATCTGCCTTGTTTGAAAGCGATTGAGAGCAGAACTTGCACTTCCCTTCGCATCCACCGTACTGCAGGGCGTAAGCGGTCTCACTCACCTTTATCCCCTTTTTCACGTAATAATATGTCCCTGCAGAAAGAAGAACTTTCACTTCTTAACACACTCCAAAAACTTCTCGTATAACTCATCTAAATCAACGCCAAGAATAAAAGCGTTTTCTGGCTTCTTTCCCTCTTTCAAGCTTTCCTCAATCTTTTCAAGGTCTTCTTCAGTAGTGAAGAAATCTCCAGTGACCTCAACGTGATCTTCATAAACGTGGATAACAACTGTTTTCCCAGCCTTTGACCTAAATTCGCAAGTCATCTCAGATATGTCCATTTCACGTTTGTGTATTTAAACTTTAAAGAGTTGGCAATGTCGACCTCTAGTTCTGTTAAGGATCCTTCTTCTAGTTTAAAAACCGAAGAGAAACCCTCAAGTAGGGCTTGAAGAGCTTCCTCCTTTTTCACAATAGAATTTAAAAGGGAAGAAATAGTAGTGACTCTGGTTTTAGCGCTTCCTCTAACATCCTCTTTAACTTTTGGCGATTTTATAACTTTCATGAAGTCCAGGTTTGTTGCGTACATAAAAGTACCGTGGACTAGTATTGATCCTCTTTTTATTGCACCAGCCATACCAACAACCTTCTTACCGTCTATTACAATGTCGTTTATTGGCGAGAAAGAGGCCTTTAAACCAAAGTGAGAAAAAGAGCGAATCAAAGCCTCTGCTATTTTCTTATATACAGAAAGCATATCTTCACCGTGTAAAACAACACTCCACGTTATTTCACCATTTTCATCGTGAAGAGCTGGTCCACCACCGGTAAAACGTCTAATTAAAGGGAAATTGAACTTTTTGAGCTCTTCCTCGTTAACCCAATCTTTAACTGATAAGAACCTACCTAAAGAAAGTGTTGTAGGCTTAAAACCCCACAGCCTTACAGTATCTGGAATTATATTCCGGGAGTGAAGAATAAGCATTGCCTCGTCCAAAGCCATTTGCCTTTCTCCTTCGTAAAAGGAATCTATAATAAGCCTCATAAGAAAAATAGGAGAAAAGGCAATATAAGTGTTACCTTGAGTCTTTATCCAGAAATAAGAAAATTGCAACGAGCTTTTCATGACTAGTTACTTATAGTTGCAATCATGGTTTATCGAAAAAACTAAATTACTTTGAAGGAAAATTAGTTCTTCATAGTTGTGGCCCAGAGAGTAACGCAAATTCCCCTGGTCCTAATAGCAAAAGTAGTATAGCTCCAGCTAAAAACAGTATATCCAGATCTACACCAGGGTTCATACCAGTTGCAAGCGGTTTCTTCATCTTATGGCTAACCACTATAGTCCCTAGGAAGAACAAAATAAGCACGGAAGACACTAAAATTGATATTGTTCCAAGTATGACTAGAAGTCCTCCAAATATCTCCACTAACATTGACAAATCCACAAATATTGGTGGTACTCCTAACTGTTTCATGTACCCTTTAAACTGGGAATTCATAGTCTTATTAGCCTTTGCTATACCATGTGGGATTAACGATATCCCATAGAGTAGTCTGAAAATTAACATTCCAATTGAGGCCAAGGTGGCGTCTATTTTGCTTCACCTCTGCTATTTACTTTACTAAGTAAAGCTTATAAATTTAGCTAAATTTAAGTAAATTTAGTTACTAAAAGTAAAGTTAGAAACTTTCTTTAGCTTTTTAATTGCGCATAAATTTCTAATTAACTCGAGATTCACTTTTCTTTCCTTTGTTTTAACCTACAATGTTTCCGCAGATGTAGTGCCTTGAGTGATAATGGAAGAGAGGAGAAAAAGTTAGATAAACAAAAAGAAAGAAAACGGAAAAAGAAAATTATCATCTATTTGCACTGTATAATATCCCTTCTTCCTTAAAGCATTCCTCAAGTGCAACTTTCACTTTATCAGCCTTAAAACCAACACATTCCACGTGGACAACTTTCCCTTTCCTAGTATCAAAAACCACCTTACAAAGAGATTTATAATTAGTCGAATTAAGAATAAACTCCTGCAGTATACCAGGAGTGAGATTTACTGTATAAAATATCCTTATTTTATCCGCTTCAACATACAGCTCATTATCCTTGGTAGATTTAACATTACCACAATTAAACAGCTTCACTTATCATCACCGTGACCTCTTTCTTGCACTCCAATCTCTTGTTTTTAAACACGGGGTTTAGCTTATCTTCAACTTGTTTAGCAATGCAATCTAGGTAGTTTGAATACTCCTCAGGCACTCTTACCAACTCGTAATAAAACACCATACCTTGCAGAAAAGGAGGAGGAGAGTAACTACCCAGTCGAGTATCAACATAATCTATAAATAAAGCTCTACCTTGTAAACTTCTAACAACTAAAATAGCATTTTTCTCATATGCATATCTACCCTTTATCTGAGAAGGAAAAATTTTTTCACCTTTTAACTTAACCTCGATTAGCATTACCCAAACAACTCCTTCTGTATTTTAGCGTAAAAGTATAGAACTATGATCTGTAAAAACATAACGCTATAATAGCAAACATTATAGATGCAATATTCATAGGCGGTCTAAAAGTAAAATAATAGCCCAAGTAGATAGCAATAGCGAGAGCTGATTTGCCCAAACCATAATATTCAGCGTAATTTAAACCCATAACAATCATAGCTAAGATTATACCGTTAAACACACCAGAGATAAGTGGGACTGAAATTAGTAAAGCCCTAAGGTCAATGTTAGCAACTGGTAAAGAAACGATAGTGAGTAATGAGTAAAGGGTTATTGACAGAATTACGTTCACAGTGTAAAGAACAACACCAGCTAGTGTAACAGTTCTACTTAAACTTTTTATATCTATTTAATCACCCTATAACTATATATAGACTTTCATACTTTTAAATATTTCTACAAAATAGTAATTAAATCTAATTTATTTTTAATTTAGATTAAAGTAGATATCTACTACATGTTTCAGCAAAATGGTTCTAGCTCCAGACATGTAATTCCTAGCCTAACTACTCTCATAAAACAAGGGATTGTATTTACTTGCTCAAGTAAATGATTACAAAAAGCATACGAGTGAAAAGTATAGGGGTATACATTATCTCTTAAAAAACTGACAGACGTTAATATTCGACTATTATATCATAGTGCCTGGAAGTTAGCTTTATATATTATACAGATACAATACTATATTCGCGGACAACCCCCCGGGGGACAAAACCCCCGCGGGGGAGAATTGTGATTATGGGGGAATGAGAAAGCCGGGGCCTAACCCCGGACCTCTCATTCCCAACAGGGGAGCCATGGGTGGTGTAAAAGCCCTCCCGCCCCAATTCCGGTTGATCCTGCCGGACCCGACCGCTATCGGGGTAG
>ERZ1684502.157-NODE-157-length-14394-cov-4.299324_pt1 | contig 14394 bp, 15 predicted proteins | sample MGYA00580192_ERZ1684502 | MGnify/ENA primary metagenome ERZ1684502 (study PRJEB41476, sample SAMN13258264) | hydrothermal vent metagenome | biome: caldera [ENVO_00000096]; feature: acid hot spring [ENVO_00002120]; material: acidic water [ENVO_01000358] | place...
GGGAAAGTGAGTTATTGATGTGCTAGAAGAGCTGTTTTATCCTAAAAGCATAGCTATAGTTGGCGCCTCAAGGAACAGGGAAAAAATTGGAAATATCATATTAAGAAACATAATATCGACTTACACGGGTAAAATATATCCAATAAATAACAGGGCAGATGTGATAGAGGGAATAAAATCCTACAAAAGCATCTCAGATGTAAATGAGCCCGTGGATCTTGTAATATTCAGCATTCCCAGGGAGGAAATACTGGAGGCCATGGAGGAAGCTGGAAAGGCTGGGGCAAGGGCCGCAGTTGTAATAACTGCTGGATTTAGGGAAAGGGATGAAGAGGGCGCAAGATTGGAAAAGGAAATGGTGAAAATTGCCTCAAACTATTCAATTAGATTTCTGGGTCCAAACACGATGGGCATAGTGACACCCGCATTTAATGCGACATTTACTTTTGCTGATGTTAAGCAGGGAAATATAGCCCTTGTTGCTCAATCAGGTGGAATGGGGGCCTACATGCTGAACTGGGCTCAAAGGACCAGGACTGGATTGAGTTATTTTGTGGGGCTGGGCAATCAGGCTGATTTAAAGGAAATAGACATCTTCAGGTTTCTGGCAAATGACCCCCAAACAAAGGCGATATTTTCTTACATTGAGGGAATATCCGATGGTAATAGGTTTTTAAGTGAAATGCCTGAAATAACAGCAAAGAAACCAGTTATTTTTCTGAAGGGGGGAGCCAGCGCTGCGGGTGAACAGGCAGTTCGCACGCACACCGGCAGCCTCGCGGGATCCTATGAGCTGTTCAGGGCGGCGGTAAGGACTGTGGGCGGCATATTCGTGGAGAACCTGACTGACCTCCTTAACCTTGCAAAGGTGATAGCATCAGAAGAGCAGATTAAGAAGGATATCCTCATAATTACAAATTCAGGCGGACATGGCGTATTAACAGTTGATGAAATCGATAGAAACAGGCTAAATTTAATCAACATACCGCCAAAGGTTCAATCAACGCTTTCAATGATGCTTCCACCGCACGCGTCGCCCAGAAATCCCTTGGACCTTGGAGGGGATGCAGATGTTAATAGATACATAACGGCGTTTAAAATGGTCCAGGGTCTTGACTGCACAAAGCTTGTGCTGGTTCAATCCCTTGCAACAGTGAGCTGCGAGGAGGTTGCTAGAGCGCTGCTTAACTTTAAGGGCAAAGGATTTATAGGGGTTGTAATGGGATTGGGAGAGGACGCGGCAGCCAGGGTACTTGATTCAGCCAACATCCCTTCTTTCAGGTTTCCAGAGGACGCCGTCAGGGCGATAAGGTACTATACTGATAGGAGGGAGCCGATGCAGAAAATCAGGATAGCGGAGCCAATTATAGAGGCGGAGGAGCTCGTTAAAGGGAAATCAACCCTCAGGGATTTTGAGGCATTTAAGCTGATGGAGATCTATGGCATAAGGGTGCCTCCATGGGCCGTTGCGTCCAGCCTGGATGAGGCGAGGGAAGCATCAGAAAGGATAGGATTTCCACTGGTCATGAAGGTTTCACTGGATGAACCAGCCCATAAAACTGAGCTCGGCGGTGTGGTGACAAACGTTGAAAGGGATGACATTGAGAATGTATTTAAAAGGCTCACCTCAATGTCTAAAAGGGTGCTCCTGCAGAAACAGCTGAGCGGCGCTGAGGTGTTTATCGGTGGGATCAATGACGCAACGTTTGGACCAGCGGTTCTGGTTGGAATGGGGGGAGTATATGTTGAAGTAATTAAAAGCGTGAGCTATGGCTTGTCGCCAGTTAGTGAACAGGAGGCGCTTCAGATGCTTAAGGATAGCAGAGTTTATGATATGCTTACCGCCAGAAAGAGAAACTACAACATAAATGCTGTAGTCAGAACCCTCAGCAGGGTTTCAAGGCTCATTGTGGATCTCAATGTTAAGGAAATGGATATTAACCCACTTATAGTGAATCAGGAAGGCGCATTTGCGGTTGACGTTAGGGTAGTGCTTTAAACAGAAGAGCCCGAACTGCTGGCTGGGTGCGTTGGCGGTGCGTTATGCAAAAACCACAGATGAGTAAAAATAAAGGCCAATATCTAAGCACATTGCTGTGAATTTTATCTTTATAGTAAAGCTTAATTTTTAGCGGATGCCTAAATACTTTATGAGGGTTTTCAGCAGGTCATTTGAAAATGGTGCCAGAATACCTGATAAGTATACCTGTGAAGGTGAAAACAAATCCCCTTCGCTGGGCTGGGATAAAGTAAACGGTGCCTTAACATATGCCATAATAGCTGAGGATCCTGATGCGCCCGGTGGAACCTTTGTGCACTGGGTCATCTATAATCTTTCTGAGACTGAAGTGCAAGAAGGTATAGTCCCAGATTCACCAGTAGGCGTTCAGGGTAAAAATGACTTTGGAAAAATCGGGTATGGGGGGCCATGTCCCCCGCGTGGTCATGGAATTCACAGGTACTATTTTAGGGTTTATGCTATTAATGAGAAGTTGCCAGTTTTAAGCGGGATAACCGCGCGCAGACTCAGGGAGCTAATGAAAAATAAAGTTATTGACTCAGGGGAGATAATGGGGACTTATTCAAGGGAATAAATATAACTTTATTTATTCGCACGAATTTCTAAGCAACCATATTAAGGTTAGCGTTTCGGTGCATCTTTTGATCTGATTGAAATTATTGAGTCCGCAAAGGGGTTAATGGTTTGCAATAAGGGGTCGAGGTGTAAATTATTTGCTTGTAAATTAATGGGGTTTTGATGCAGGGGGCCATACAGCGATTTGCAGATACTGGCCAGTTGGTTACCAAATCCTTATGCTTTGGGGGATTAAATGTTAGCAAACATTAATAAAGCTGCTGATAACGGCATTAAACCCGGTATAAATAACTGAATTTAGTTAATGATTTTCGATATGTTTATCCAAAAACGTTAAATAATCAGGAAGGTTCCCTTCATGGTTGAAGGTGTAATGGCATAATGTCACAAAAACCTCACTTGAACTTGGTAGTGGTAGGGCATGTTGATAACGGCAAATCTACAACATTTGGCCATTTCCTATTTAATCTTGGTGTAATTGATCCAAGAGAAGTAGAGGAATACGCTAAGGAATCAGAAAAACTCGGAGTGGGAGATACATTCAAGTACGCCTGGGTCCTGGATAGGCTTAAGGAGGAAAGGGAAAGGGGTGTAACGATAGACCTGGCGTTCCAGAAATTTGAAACCAAGAAGTATTTCTTCACCTTGATAGATGCTCCAGGGCACAGGGACTTTGTAAAGAACATGATAACGGGCGCTTCTCAGGCTGATGCTGCCATTCTTGTTGTCTCAGCTAAAGAAGGTGAAGCAGAGACCGCGCTATCAGAAGGTGGACAGGCAAGGGAGCACTCGTTCTTGCTAAAAACGTTGGGCGTTAATCAGCTGATTGTTCTCATAAATAAAATGGATATTACGCAGCCGCCATATAGCCAAAAGAGATTTGAGGAGGTTAAGAAAATGGTCTCTGACCTTCTGAGACTGGTTGGTTATAAAGTTGAGACGCTACCAATAATACCAGTTTCAGGATGGGCAGGGGATAACCTCACTGAAAAGTCACAGAATATGCCATGGTACAAGGGCCCGACCCTGCTGGAGGCACTGGACATGCTGCAGCTCCCACCAAAGCCAGTTGACAAGCCGCTGAGGATTCCAATACAGGATGTGTATTCAATAACAGGTGTAGGAACAGTGCCAGTTGGAAGGGTGGTAACGGGGGTCCTGAAAGTCGGTGATACAATAGTTATAATGCCCCCTGGATTAAAAGGAGAGGTTAAGAGCATAGAAACCCATCACACGGGCATTGAAAAGGCTGAGCCAGGTGACAACATTGGCTTCAACGTAAGGGGAATAGCTAAGCAGGATGTTAAGAGGGGAATGGTGGTGGGTCACCCTGACAATCCGCCAACGGTGGCCAAGGAATTCATAGCGCAGATATTTGTAGTTTATCATCCAACTGCCATAGCAACTGGGTACACGCCAGTCCTTCATGCACACACTGCTCAGGTAGCAACAACCATATCTGAGATAATAAGCAAGATAGATCCGAGAACAGGCCAGGTTGTTGAGGATCATCCAAAGACGATAAAGACGGGAGACGCGGCCATTGTTCGATTAAAGCCAATTGTCCCCCTGTGCATAGAAACATACAAAGAATTCCCGGAACTTGGCAGATTTGCCTTAAGGGATTCAGGAAGAACTATTGCTGCGGGAATAGTGAAGGAAATCACTCAGAAAGCTTAAATCGTAATCATCTGAAAATTCTTCATTTTCAAATAAAATTTCTGATATTCTATTGAACCTTTCCACTATTGATTCGATGAACTTCCTTATCCTTTTCAGGTCATCTTCGCTGTTTACCTTCCTATCTATCATGGCCATGGTTTCGGTGCACTGATTTATGACGAGCCCGGCCTGCTCCACCAGATCGGAATCATCGTTGTTGAGAACTAACCTTAATGCTTCCCTGTATTCCTGCAGCATATACTTCAATCCGTCCAGTTCGCTTGATAAATTTTCCATGCCCATTAGTTATTTAAATCATAGCTTAAAAGGGTTTAATATTTTAACCCGGATTCCCTGAATATTTTAATTCCCGGCGGGGTTATTACGATCCTGTCCTCCCCAAGCCTGGCTATATCCCCGCCTATTGCCATGACATATTTATATATCTCATCTATGAACCTGGAAAGCTCATCCAGGCTTTTCTTTATCAGAGGCGTGAATCTGACTATAACGATGCAGCCGGCATCCAGATCAGCCCTGACCCTCTGTATGTCGTCATAGCTTTTTAAGGGATAAGCCTTAAGGTACGTCACCTTTTCCGATGACTTCTGCATGCTTTAAATTAAACAATGGGTATAATAAACGTTTTTCGCAACTTTCAATCTGTCTTTTAAAAATTTGGGTGATAATTAAAATATGGATTTTTAATATTGATATTTTTTTGATATGGCATTGAAATCTTCCTGCGAAAGCCTCCAGCCCATTGCCCCCGCATTTTCCTTTATGTGTTCCATTTTTTCCGATTTTGGAATTGGCAAAGCATCATTGAGCAATAACCAGTTCAGTGCAACCTGTGAAGCAGTTTTGTTGTATTTTTCTCCAATTTTTCTGAGATAATCATCCTTGGACACCAGCCCCTTTTCCAGGGGCGTGTATGCGATGAGGGCTATTTTTTCCTGCCTGCAGTAGGGCAGGAGGTCCCTTTCGGGCCCCCTGTGAAGGAGGCTGTATCTCACTTCATCCGCAACTATTTCGCTGCGGGGCATTTCCTCCCTGGCCCTTTTCAGCAGATCAAGATCAAAATTGCTCACTCCAGCGTACCTGATTTTCCCGTCATCAATCAGCTTTTGCATCGCTGAAAGCGATTCCCTCAGGGGAACACTTTCGTTTGGCCAGTGAATCAAATAAAGGTCAATGTATGACAAATCAAGCCTTCTTAATGATCCTTCAGCTGACCTGATCAGCTTATCGCGCTCCAAATTGGTGTGCCACACCTTGCTTATTACAAAAACCCTGTCCCTGCCAACTTCCCTGACGGCCCTTCCAACCAGCTCCTCCGTGTGCCCCTGCCCATAGAATTCAGCTGTATCAACAAGGCTCAGGCCGCTGTTTATTGCGAACTCTATTACCTTTACCATTTCATAATCCCGGGATGTATCAGGATAGGTTTTGCCGCCTATGCCCCAGGTGCCAAAGCCAATTGCTGGCACCCTGTCATTTCCAATTACCTTATAATCCTTCATACCAAATCAATCAAAGCTTAACTTAAAATCATAACGCAATTAAAAGATGATAATTAAATATATCAGGCAATGGATATATGATGCTCGTGCTCACCGGAGAATTCAGCGTTTTCTGGTGTAAAATGGAGCCCCAGGCAGACAGGTTCAATCTAATGGATCAGATCAGGAAGTTCTATGAAAGAATAGGTAAAAGGCCTGAAGATGGCGATATACTGGTGTTGTCTGGCAAATACGTTGCAATGTCAGAAGGAAGGAGATACCCAATCGGCAGGGTTAATCCAATGAAAGATGCGGAAAGGCTAGCTGAGCTCAACGGTGGCAATCCCAGGCTTGCTGAAATAGTTATCAGGGAAAGCGAAAGCGTATACAGCTCATTTCAAGGGATATTCATGGGGGAAAGCAAGGGGCTGCTGCAGCCAAACGCCGGCATAGATAAGTCAAACGTTCAGGATGGTTACTTTATTTTGTATCCGGAGGATCCTGATGCTTCAGCATTATCCGTGAGGCTAGGCTTATTGACGGATTTTGACGTAAACGTCGGCGTTGTAATATCAGACAGCAGAATCTACCCAGCAAGAAAGGGAACAGTAGGAATAGCAATAGGGTACAGCGGCATTAAGGCTATTTTGGATGAGCGCGGCAAAGGCGACATTTTTGGCAAGCCCCTTAAAGTAACAAGGAGGGCAATAGCTGATCAGCTTGCCACAGTTGCACAGCTTGCAATGGGTGAATCCAGCGAATCAGTGCCAATTGTCCTAATAAGGGGGTTGCAGGGACTTGTCTGTAAAAAAGACATAAGGGTAAATTTATCCGTTAAATTTTCAGAGGACATTTACTACAACGCAATAAAAAGCATTTTAAGCAAAGCAAAATAAAAATATGGCGAACTCAGCTGTAAACTCTCCAGGTGTATCCGCATTTGGTGCACCTGTAAAATTGCGTCGGCGGCTCATCTGCGCTTCTTGTCTGAACAAACCACCAGTACGCTTTGTTGTTTCCGCACTTTGGGCAGGTAACATTCACTGTTGGAAGGGTGCTGACGTCAACGTTATCCGCAATTACCTTCACCGCATTTTCGGCCTCAGATACCCTTTTTTCAAGAATTTTTTCATTCTCATACTTTTCAGTGTACCCACAGGTTGGGCACACGTAGACCAGCTGCACCGTTGATCCCTGCTTTACGCTTTTAAGCTTCATCAGGCTTCCATCCTTAGGGCAAAACCTGGGCACCTTTGGTCAGGATAATGCCTTTTCCAGTTCATCTTTTAAGCTTTTTGCTATTTCAGAAGCCCTGCTCAATCCATCGCTCATTACTGCTTTGGGATCAGAACCATCTGTAAGCAGGTAGACGTATGCGTCCCTGCTGAGCGGATGCCCCCTTTTAACTGAAATGTTTTTAACCCTTTTATCACTTAAAAGATTAAGCTGAAGCAGATATAACAACGAAATATCAACATCCTTTATCAGCAGCTCAATGGACTTCTCATCCTTATTTATCAAAGAAACTTCCATATCTTATCACTTGATCCTTGCAAAGCTGCGCATTTAAACATTTACAGTTTTTATTTTAAAATCCCATTTAATAGCGCAATGGTTCATCCCAATGACTGATTGAAATTCTGAAAAAATGATGACAAGCGGGGGCTGGGAGATAGCTTTAATTTTGTTTAGCAGGGATGTTCTGTGGGTGGGAAAGGTGCCGGTAGTTCAGCTGACGCGCAGCAGGCTTGCGCGGATTTATCCAAACAGGAGCTATGATGAAATAGTTTCAATGTTGCCATATTTGGGGCTGGACATTGAGGGCTTCACTGATGAATTCGTCAGGGTTGAATATTCGCCAAACAGGCCCGATTACTCAACCGATTTGGGAATAGTTCGCGGCCTTAAGGGGCTTCTTGGGGATGAGCTGGGCATCAGCAAAAGGAGCTTTGCTCCAGGAAAAGTTACAGTTAATGTAAGTGAAAAAGTTAAGAACATAAGGCCTTATATTGCGGCCTTTTTAGCTCAGGGCCTGACTTTGGATGAGGAGTCCATAAAACAGCTGATATCCATGCAGGAGGACCTGCACCATGGCGTTGGAAGGGACAGGAAAAAGGTTGCAATTGGCCTTCATGATTTCTCCGCTATAGTCCCCCCAATAACCTATACTGCGGTTGATCCGAGCTTTTCATTTATTCCATTGAATGGCACTGAGCCCATGCCAATCTCTGATATCCTCAAAAAAACTGACCAGGGGATAAAGTATGGAAACCTTATAAGCGGCAATTTATTTCCCATAATAATCGATAGCAGGGGAACCGTCCTATCCCTGCCGCCAATAATAAATGGAAATGCAACTAAAGTAAGTGAAAAAACCACAAACCTGTTCGTTGACATCACCGGAACTGATTTAAGCGCCGTGAAGCTCACTGCATCCATAATTGCAGAGACCCTCTGGGACATGGGGGCAAGCATTGTTCAGGGCGCTGTGAATTGCCAGGGTAATGAGGTGCTTTATCCTGATATCAGTTCACGGGAGCTAAAGATAAGCAGGCAGCAGATAGATAAGCTGTTAGGCATTAAAATTTCCCTTGATGAAATTTTACTTTCCCTTTTGAAGTGCAGGCTGGAGCCATCAGTTGATGGCGAGTACATAAGGGTAAAAATACCCCATTACAGGGGGGATGTGATGCACCCTGTGGACCTGGTTGAGGAAGTGATGATAGGCTATGGCCTTTTTAATATTCAGCCAGACATGAATTTTCAATTCAGTGCCGGCAAGAGAAGCCAAAAAACCATGAGGGACAGCATAATAAGGCAGATACTCATTGGGCTTGGGTTCAGCGAAATAATTAATCCGGTTTTGACATCTGAAACTCTGCTGACAAAAAACATGAAAAGGGATGCAAGGGTATACGTTGTGAGCTTTTCAAAGAGCCTTGAGCACAATGCCATCAGGGACATGCTGCTGCCAGGCTGCGTTAAGACTTTATCAGTAAACCAGCAGGAGCCGGCACCCCACAGGTTCTTTGAAATTGGCGATGTGGTTACGGCTGGGGAGGCCCCGCAGCAGAGGGAAAAGGCCTGCTTGGTTGAAGAGGGGCAGAACATCACCATGACATCAGCTAAATCATACACCGAAGCGATTAACAGCATTTTGTTCAAGCGCAAACTGGAATATGTAAATGTTGAAAGGCCATATGCCCTGAGGTCCGCCTCAATAATATATGAGGGGAAAACCATTGGTGAAATAGGGGAAATTCATCCCGAAATACTCACTGAGTTTAAGATAAAAAACCCCGTGATTTACAGCGAGTTTTATGTTGACTTTGCACAGAATGAGCTTTAAGATCCTCACAGCAATCTTGAACGCGCCTTCCTTAAGCTTTATGAGCTGCATAAATTTTAATGCGGCTCAGCGCACTGCTTTTAATGCAATTGAAACGTTTATGGCCTCATGTTTTTGAAATGTTTCAATTTTCTAGCTTGCTGTAAAATTTCGGCATGCCCTTATTAACAAACTGCGTAAATCGTATGTTAAGCGATGAAAAATTTCAAAATTGTGAAAAATAATAAAAAACAGCAAAATAAAAAAGGATTTCAAGCCGGATTTCGAAAAGTTTTTAAATTAATTGTTTATTATATTATTAATGGTAGCACATAAAAAATATGGTGCAATAAGCAGGACAGCAATTGCTGCCATTGTTATCGTAATTGTAGTAGTTGCTGCCTTCGGCTCATATGAATATTACCTTACAACTTTGCCAAAGAAGCCAGCGGCGCCAACCCTATCTGGTTCAATAACAGTAGTAGCTCAGGCAGGCGAAAATGATGCAGCGCTGGCTCAGATTGCCAAAAACTTTGAGGAGCTGCATCCAGGAGTGACCATTAACATAGTTTCCATATCATTTGGTAACGCGTTAACTGATTACCTTACTGCTTTCAGTGAAAACCAGGATGCATATGACATAATTTACTTCCCAAATATAGGCTGGCTGGGTAAGCTTCAACCATACCTATTAAATTTGACGCCCTACATAAATAATCCAGAATATTTCCCGCCATCCTATAATTGGTCCGATATAATGCCATCAATGTTGGATCAGTTCAAGTTCGGAAATACTCTATACGCGATACCCTACCTGGGGGATGTAATGATGTTCTATTATATACCATCGTACTTTAACAATGTGACAAATCAGGAGCTGTTCAAGCAGGAGTACGGATACAATCTTCCTAATCCCGGTAACACAACAATAACCCTGCAGCAGCTTGTCGATATAGCTAACTTCTTCAATGGTAAGCACGGGGCCAAGTACGGAATTGTAATGATGAACGATGCCGTTGCGGACGATATGACGGAAACGTTCACCGCGCTGTTTGCCGCCCCAAGGGTCAGCATGGACTCAGTATACGGGCCCGTGACTCCGCCCTATGATGAGCTGTTCACCAGCAATGGTGAGTTCCTATCCAATACTACAATATTCAGGCAGACCCTCAACTACTTTGCTGCGCTTGAAAATGATAGCGCCAATGAGTTTAACAGCGGTTTCCTGACAACTCCTGAGACGTTTGCAACCGGAGTTGCCCCAATGATGCTGTACTGGACGCCCGCCATGCTTTCACTGCAGAACTCCTCAATTAAGGGGCAGTGGGCAATAGCAAAGGCGTTCCCAGGTGGGGTTAGCAATCTGGGAGGCGTAGCATTTGGCATTTACAAATACACAAAGAACCTACCGCTTGCATTGGCATTCCTTGCATTCGCAACAAGCCCCAACCAGTCAGTTTACTACATGACACTTGATGATCTGCTGCCATGCAGATATTCAATGTTTACATATGCAATTCAGCATGGAATATTCCCAGCTTCAGACCTTAAAGCAATGGAGAGCTACATGAGCAACGCGGTGATGGGTGAGCCGAACATCCCCAACTGGCCACCGGTTTTGGCATACCTTCAGGGTGAAATACCGCTCATAGCCTATGGCAAGATAACCCCCGCGCAGGCAGCAAACGCAATCACCCTTTACGCTGAATCTCAGGGATACAAAATTTACAACGGAACAGGATAGAAAATGAACAGAAGGCAGGCAACAAAGATAGGCCTGGTATTTGCAGCGCCACTATTAATTTATTTTTTTGTCTTTTTTATTTATCCCATATTTTTGCTTTTTAAATATTCATTTACTAATTCATATGGAGCTTTTTCGTTAAACAACTTTGCATCGATGATTAGTGATCCAATTTTGTCATATTCACTGATTAATACGCTGTACTACTATGTCGGTTCTGTGGCAATTCAGTTCACAGGGGGATTCCTGGCCGCAATAGTTCTTAACAGCTACAGTGGAAGGCTAAAGAGCGTTTTCAGGTTAATCCTATACGTGCCGCTCACCGTATCGCCAATTGTAATAGCCCTGATGTGGCTGATCATATTTAATCCAACCTATGGGCCCCTGGATTACATCTTGAGATCACCAATAAACTGGTTTGGCAGCACAGCCCTTGCAATGCCCACGATCATTGTAGCAAATGGATGGGAGTACGTGCCCTTTGTTTTTCTGATAATTTATGCTGGCCTGCAGGCGGTACCCAGGCAATATTATGAAGCAGCATCAATAGATGGAATGAACAGGTGGCAGATGTTCAGATATATAACCCTGCCGTCAATAAGGCCAATAATGCTCATAGCTTTCCTGCTGAACTCAATAGGTATCCTGCAGGGGTTCACGCTTGTGTACGTTCTCACAAACGGCGGTCCCGGATTTTCAACATATATCCTCAGCTTCTACATATATAAGGTTGCATTCAGCTACTTCAACCTGCACTATGCTTCAGCTCTTTCCCTGCTGTTCATAGCAATAATAGGGGCTTTTGTCTATGCCGTGCTCAAGCTTACGTCCGTTGAAAAGTACCTGGGCTTAAGGAGGGAAACTGAAGGTGGTTATGGTTGATATTCAATGATGGGTTTCAGGTGAGTTAAAATGAAGAAGATTGATGTTCTTCTGCTGGCGCTTTTGATAATTTTTTCAATAATTTCACTTTTCCCCATATACTGGATCGTAATTACGGCGTTAAAGGTGAATTCTGAAATATTCACCACGCCTCCAGTGTTTTTCCCAACAAAGATAACCCTAAGTAACTTCTATACCCCTGGCGAAAGGTTTGGGGAGGTGGCGCAGACGGCGTTTGGGAGCTTCCCGTGGATGATTAACAGCGCTGTAGTTGCCGTTCTATCCTCATTGATTGGAACGTTTTTCATTGGGGCGCCTGCAGCTTATGCGCTTACAAGATATCTGAAAAATGTGTGGCTGGCAAGGACCGTGCTTTTCATGATGATGATTCCAGAGGCAGCGCTCGTAATTCCATTTTACGTCATGATAATGAGGATGAATCTTATAAACACGTGGTGGGGCCTAATTCTGGTGTATCTGAGCTTTATAGCGCCACTTTCCACCTGGTTGCTCATGGGATTTTTCAGTGAGATTCCCAGGAGCGTGGAGGAGGCCGCCAGCATAGATGGCCTATCAGCTTATAAGATATTCTTTAGGATAAGCCTGCCAATGGCCATGCCCGGAATAATAGTTTCAATAATTGTTAATTTCATAAATGCCTGGAATGAATTCCTGTACGCTCTTGTGCTCACTTACACTCCATTTCCAACGGGCTCGCAGACCGTGCCGCTATTTCTGACCGATTTTATAGTCATTGAAAAGACATTTGCATGGGGAGGCCTTGCGGCTGCAGGTGTAATTGTGATGATACCATCAATCATAATAGGTTTATATGCCCAAAAGTATTTGGTAAAGGGCTGGACTATGGGAGCCGTGAAGGAATGATGTCCGAAGTGGTAATTGAAAACGTTACAAAGAAGTTTGGCAGCGTTGTTGCGCTGGACCATATAAACCTAACAATCCGCCCCGGGGAATTTTTCGTTTTGCTGGGCCCATCGGGGTCTGGCAAGACAACACTTCTCAGGATAATAGCCGGGCTTGAAGATGTGACAGAGGGCTCAATATATATAAATGGGAAAAAGGTAAATGACGTTCCACCAAAGGACAGGGATGTTGCAATGGTATTTCAGAACTATGCCCTTTATCCGCATTTTACAGTTTACGACAACATAGCGCTGCCGCTGAAGGTCAGGGGGCTGAGCAAGGACAGCATAGCGCAGCGGGTTAAGGAAATAGCCGTCAGGCTGCACATTGAGGACCTGTTGAATAAAAAGCCAAGGCAACTGAGCGGGGGACAGCAGCAGAGGGTTGCCCTGGCGAGGGCACTTGTTAGGAACCCCTCAATATTTCTCCTGGATGAGCCGCTGAGCAATCTGGATGCAAAGCTTAGGGTTGAGGCAAGGACCTTTTTGAAGGGCCTGCAGAGGGATCTTGGCGTCACAACAATATATGTCACTCACGACCAGTCTGAAGCAATGGCCCTGGCCACAAGGATAGCCGTGCTCAATAAGGGGGTCCTCAAACAGGTAGGAGATCCCTATGAGCTTTACTCAAGGCCAGGTGATATATTCACAGCAGGATTTATAGGATCGCCAGCAATGAACATGATCCCCGGGAAAATCGTTAAGGCCAATGGTTCATGGAGGTTTGTTGCAAGTGATTTCACATTGGAATTAAACAACATGAATTTCAGCAGCGAAAGGGAAGCAATCATGGGAATAAGGCCCGAGCACATAATAATTTCTGATGATGGCATTGGCTGCACCATATCCACAGTTGAGCCCATGGGATCAGTGACATATATTACAGTTAACGTTGGCGGCACAAGCCTGACTGTGCAATACACTGGCCTTGCAAAGCTGGAGCCAAACGCTACGATAAAGATAAAGTTTGCAATGGATAAGATATTATTTTATGATAAGGGAACTGGAAAGCTGATAACTGAATGAATGTCGCCTTTCACGATTTTTCAAGCATTCTGCTGAAAGTCCAGATCGCCGTGTTTATTATTTCATTTAATCTGGCCTGTGTCCTGTAATTTTTAATTGTAATTTGCTGTAATACGCCATCCTTTTCCTCAATTTCAAACCTGAATGCCTCATCTGGGCTCAGCTTTCCTTCTTCAACTTCTTCCTGATCCTTGCTCCTCATTCCCTCTAAAATTTTATTTATGAAAAAAGACCTGAATGGAGGCGTTTCAATTTTTAATCCAAGCTCTGGCAGTGGCTTTATTATGGCGCTGTCCTTCTTTATGTAAGCATCTGCAAGGTGCTTGCCATCCCTGGGCCTCTTCAGCTGCCTGATTTCCATTTCCTCCTCCTTCTGCCCTTCGGTTGGCATCTGAACAGCCTTAACAAAGCTCTCCTTTTTCAAGAGTTCATCCAGCAAGGAAAGCATCTCGGTATAGAGGCGCTCCTGGCTCCTCAGCTCATCAAGCTTTGCCTCAATCTGAGTTTTAAGATCAGCTATGCGCTGTAAATCCTCCTCGCTCAATGTGTATTTTTGTGCAAAATGATTGTTTTAAACCTTACGATATTCTTTATTATTAAATACAGCTGTAATTGGTTTGCATAGTTTAATTCAAAATTTTCATCATGATTTGTTCTCTGCGAAATGCTAAATATTGAGCGCATGAAAATCAATTCTCCGGATTAAGGAAAATCAGGCAATTATTCTTTCC
>ERZ1684502.158-NODE-158-length-14228-cov-344.740916_pt1 | contig 14228 bp, 25 predicted proteins | sample MGYA00580192_ERZ1684502 | MGnify/ENA primary metagenome ERZ1684502 (study PRJEB41476, sample SAMN13258264) | hydrothermal vent metagenome | biome: caldera [ENVO_00000096]; feature: acid hot spring [ENVO_00002120]; material: acidic water [ENVO_01000358] | place...
CCTCTTCCCCACTCTCTATCCTTAGAGCTGGAACCACATCTATTTCTGTACCATCGATAGAAACCATCAAGTATGGGTGTTCAGCAAAAGCTATCTTATACTCAAGATCTTTTACTCTCTCTATCATTTCTTTTAATCCTTTTTCCTTCAAGTACTCTTTCCCTACACTTTTTGGGTAAAATAAAAATATGTCAATGTCGCTGGCTCCCCTCAGCCAAGTGCCTTTTCGGAAAGATCCCTCTATTTCAGCATTTAAGTCCTTAAATCTTTCTAAGACTATTTGTGCATTTTCCATTAACTTCTCTTCCTCCTCCTTGGTTGGTTTAATTTTGTTTAGTACCTCCTCCTCTAAAGCCATTCTAACCCCCATATTAGAATATGAAAACCAGAATAAGAGCTTTTACTATGACTACTCGCTATCATAACGAGCACTAGTATATGACCAGATACAGTTAGAGTTAAGTATATTTAGAGAAAAAGGAAGAGGAAAAAATTAATCATGAAAAGCTTCTTCATCTGTTATATCCCACTCTGGGTGTGGATTTTTCCAGACCTTGTTTATTGACACTGCAATCTGTACCTTATATTTCTCTATTGTCTTTAATGAAATAGTAAATTTTGAGATAGCATCAACGACAAGTTCATCGGTTTTCAGCACATTGTCTTTCTCTCTGATTACTTCAGGCCACAGTGTGCTAAAGCGAATATCTAGGTCTATATCCTGGCTGAAACTTGCAGTACATGTCAGTGATTTACTGTCTTCACTAACATTTGTTTCGCATTTTTCAGTCTCTATTGTTACATAGTATATATATCTGCTAGTCTTAATGTGCTTGTCCGTGAGTTTATATACTAATTTATTTTTTACATAGTCTAGGTCTAACCCCCAGATATTTGGCCTCTTTGTGAGAATATCAAAAAAAACATCGTAAACTATATTTGCAATTTCTTCTTTTAGCTCTTCTTTGCTGTTATGGATGTGCCAGGCCATTCTAACCCCCCATATTAGAATGCGAAAAACAGGTAAAATAGCTTTAATGAAAGCTTTTCTGCCGTTGTACAGACTAATACTTGGGGGGTTTGAATGGAGAAAGCAACAGAAGAAAAAAAGGAAAAGAGAATATCAAAAAAAGTAATTTTGTCGGGGAGCAACCCGAAAGAGAGATTCACAGCAGTTATTGATGTAGCCAACGATGTATTCCGAAGCTTAATAATAAAGTATATTGCTGAAAGCAAATTAATCAGCATTTCGGTAATTGCCGAGCACGTAAGTGTCCAGTATTCTGCTGGGGATTTGTTCATCTCCTGTGAGTTTTCATTACCTTATACGCCAGATTGGGAAATTAAATATATTGTCAGCAACAAAGAAAAGTGGCAGAAAAAGGCTATTAGCATAAGAGATGCTAAAGAAATGCTTTCAAGCTTGATTGACTATTATTTTGACGCTGGCGTTAGAGAATCACCACTTACTGCAGAAATAAAAACGGCAGTGAAAGCTGAGATAAAGCAGGCATTGTTGAACAAAAAGCTTGTCTTTAAAGTAGCTTTAGAAGATGTTAAGCCAATTTTATGATTTTTTGTTGCTGTTTCTGGTTCCCCAATATTGGGTACCCAGACAGAGAGGAGCAACGACACTTACGACTGAAAGCCTCGCACTTTAGTGCGGGGATGGAAAGCTTGAAGAACTCTCGCTAGGGGAGAAGTCAGTCAGGACAGAAACTCTCTATTCAACCTGCTCTGCTCAATCGACTTTCACCTCTCCCTTCAATATCTTCTCTTTTGCTTTCTCTATTTTTTCAGCAAATAAGTGGTCAGTAAGCTTGTCTGCAGTGTCTAAAGCTTCAACTGCTAAGCTGATGACCGCATCTCTGTCCTTCACCTCGCTGTGCTTTTTGAAAAGCTCAACTACATCAAGCAGAAGACCAGCTGTGCTCTCCCTCTTCACGCTTATCCTCTTCTCTCCTTCAGTTAGCATAAGCTTCACTTCTTTCCTTGAAACTTCGAAGTACAGCTCAATCCACAGGTCAAGCTTCACTTCTCCAGCTATAAAGTTCAGTCTCCTTCTGTAGAAGACGCGTATCTCAACGCCACTGCCGCGAGCCCTTATAAACATGGGAATAGCTTTTGAGCAAGAGCTAAAAAGCTTTAAAGACAAGATATATGATGTGTTACTCTTGAGTGAAGGAAAAGACGATGGGGCAGTCGTTGAGATAAGCGACAAGATCACTATCGCTTACTACACAAAAGGAAAGGGAATAAGGGTTGAGATCTCGAGAGATAGAATTTTTGCAAGGTACTACTGGAAAGGCGAAGGGAGGAAGATGCCTTACACCTTTGTTTACGCAAAGCCAATTGAAGAGAGAATCCCTTCAACTGCGGACGTCCTCTCTCTGCTTGGCGAATATGCTGAAGCGTTAGAGAAAAGCAGTGAAATCGAGGACAAAATGGCTAGCGTTCTGCTCAAAGCCGTTAGAGAGATTTTATCAAAGAGGGACTTCGAAGTTGTTGAGAAGTGACCTACTGCTTGAATCCCAGCCTCTTCAAGTGGGAGTACACTGCGTATTCTGACCTCTTAAGCTCCTTAGCAATCCTGTAGATCGACTTCCCCTCTTTATACATTTTCACGATTTTCTCTATCTCCTCCTCTGTCAGTCTCGTTTTCTTCTTCACTCGTGTCCTCTTCCTTTTAACACTGCTCTTTATCTTCAAAGTCTCCAGCTCTCTCTTCCTTTCAGCACCGCTTTTAGCCAAAATGTCTTTAATCTTCGTATATGACATCCCTACCTCCATGGCGATTTCTCTGAAGCTCTTTCCAACTTCGTATAGCATCTTCACTTTCCCCTTTTCATCTGAAAAGACAAACTTAACTGCAAATACAACTGCTTTTGTGAACACATTCCACGGGACTACAGCTTCCTTTCCGTCAAAGTAGACAGCCAGCGGTGGCAGAACCCTGGGCTTAATTAAGTAAATCCTTCTCCTTCTCCTCCTGCTCGCCTCACCTCCACCTTCAATGTGGATCCCGTCATCGAGCTCTTTGACTGTGCAACTGCTGAAATGAAACTTCTCTGCGCTCTCCCCTGCGACAACTTCCTTGACTCTTTTTACGATTTCATCAACAACCCTCTCGTCGTCCCTAATGACGACAAGCTTATCCTCGTCGTAAATGTAGTAGACCGAAGCCCCGCCAGTGTCTTCTCTGAATATCCATTTCGAGAGTGCAACAGCCCCTCGGGGGTGTTCTTGCTCTGTTGTGTAAACCTCTAAGATCTGCCTGTTGTTCAGCTGCATTTTTATGCCAGAAACTGAGACCTTCATTATGATTAAATGCTTTCACGCTTTTAATAAGCTTTCTGCGTTATTTGGGAACTAAAAAAGAGATGAAATAGGAAAAAAAACACGGTCTTGCTTATTTCTTACTATTTTTCTCTCTCCTCACAATTTCTTTACTGGCTTCTTCTAGCTCTCCATAAATCCTTAACGCTTCTTTTTCAAGCTCTTCTACGATTTCTTGATAAGAAAAAGAAGTCTGGTTTGTATGTGTTAGCTTTTTGACATTGACCGACAGCATGTTTAGAATTTGAGGAGCATCTTCTCGGTCTCTCAGTTCTTTAATTTTGTCTACCAGTCTATCATATCTTCTATACAATGCTTCATTTTTTCTTATGAGTTCCTCGAGCCTCATTCGACCCCCCACGAATAATTATACAACACGAGATAAAAAAGAAAGCTGATAAAAAGAAGGAAAACTTTCTAACTTCTCTAGCAGAGATGCGCTACAACCACTCCTCTGGCCACAAGTCGTCTTCTGGGTGCGGGTTTATCCACAGCCCGTAAGTGACTCTAGCCCCGATCTGCATTGTATCCTTGGTGTAGGGATAGAGTTTGCCTCTGAACCACAACATCGCTTCGATGTAGACAGAGAAGATTATGTCGTAGTCCCTTTCGTCAAATTCTTTGTCTAGCACCTTTATTTCACTGCCTTTATTGATGTAACCGTATTTGACAGCTAACTTCCTTTCTACTGCATTAAGCAAGTCCCTTGGGTCGTCATCTTTTATGTCAAATGTGAAAACCCCGCACGATGCACCTAAATCCAGCACAGTAAGATCAAGACAGTATTCTTCGACGATGCTCCTCCCGTCTCTCTTCACTTCCTCAGCTACTACACTCTTTATGATGTCTTTAGTCTTCAGTATTAGAGAAGTGTTTTTTCTGTCTCTTATTTGGAATATGAAATCGGGGAACACTGACCTATTAGCATAGACTACTTCTTTCTCAATTTTTTCCTTTATTCTTGAAACAATCTCGTCTAACATCCTGTCCCCTCCATTATAGTTGAGAGACTGGTATAAAAAGATCGCGGTTTTACACTAGTATTTTATCATTAAGTGAGCTGGGTACCCCATATTGGGAACCCACTGGGAACCCACACTTTGACAATGATTTTTATATCTGCACTCCACAAATTAACACGGAGGGGGTTCGGATGCCAAAAATAGTAGATGTAATGTTTTTAAAGATTCCTCAAGATATTAAAAAAGTTGCCATTCCGGGTAATATGTTGCAGCAGGAGGGTATTCCTTATTTTGGTGTAAAAGATGTTCCTTATATTGTCTTCAAGACTTTCAGCGAGGACAACAGATTTTTCTACCAAGACATTGTTGCTGTAAATATGATAGTCGAGAAGAGAGAATACAAAGAAGACGTCTATTATGTATTTGAGAGAGACGAGGTTGCACCAGCAGAAAAAATAGAGAGAAAAAGGATAACAAGAGATAACAAGCGTGGATACAGAGTCTTCGAAGCGAAGTTACAAGAGGCGACAGTGGCAAAGTGGAAGCTGAGCGAGGGAGAGCCAGAAGCTTTTATCGTAACTATCGATGACCTTATCGTTGATATTACTGGGGAAAATATCATAACAAAGATCATTCTAAAAGACTCAAGTCTGTTAGATCCACTCGACAGAGCAGTATTACTGATGAAAAAACCCTATGGTGAGATTGTGCTAGAAACACCAGTAACTATAGAGAGGATAAACTTCACGTGGAAAGACGGAAGTCCAAAGAAAGAAGTTCTATCTGTCGAGAAAAAACAAATTGAGATTTAATTTCTCAAGTCTTTTCTCCTTTTTTGCTCCCGAATAAAGTTGGGCTCTTCTGCCCAGCTTTGCAAGCTGAACCGGAAAGCCCCGTTCTATGTGTATTCAAGACGCACTTTTATTTTGCTCTCCTTGTACTCTTTCTCAATCCTCTTTGCTATTAAGTAGTTGATTGCTTCATGAGGCAAACCTACACCGGCAAGTGCTTTTACAGCTTTCAGCCTTGTCCCAAAGACTTCGAGCACCTCATATCCAATCCCAACTGCCTTTTCCGTGATGAAGCTGTAGCCCTCAGCCCAGCTCAACACAGCTTCAATCTCAGTCTTCATCTTCTCTCTAATTACTCTTGAGACTTCGTTGAGCACTTCATGTTCAATAGATAGAATGCTCTCTGCCTTATCACCTACAACGTAAAGAAAAGCCAGCGTGGGAGGAGAATCAATTTTTGCCACGCACCTCTCTTTGAAATCATACAAATTAAAAAGAGGATTGACTTTGTGCTCTGATAACTCTGCGTTCACAACCTCATTTATCTCTATGTAACCAAGGCGGTAAGGGAAGACAAGCTTCTTGTACTCACCCTGCGAAAGAGGAAGCTTAGCACCGAAGTACTCCCACAGGGCTATCATTTTGCCATTGCCTCATTAGCTATTGCCATTGCTATTGATGCCGTCTTCGTAACGTTGTAGTAGCTGTAGTTGCTCAAGAAGTCTGTAACGTCCTTTTCTTCAGGCAGTTCTCCTTCAATCACGTATTCTCTGTCGCTCTTTACGATGATCTTCTCATTCTCGACCTTGATGTCTCCTTGTTGCAATCCGTGGATTACGAGACGGTAAGCTTCAGCAATTGCCTGCGTCAAGAGCATCTCGTTTTTCGCCTCGGCAAACCTGTCCATGATGTAGAGTGCGTGAGGGTTAGTGTATAGATATGCTGTGGCGATCAGTGTTGCGATCTTTCTCTCGCTCATTCTATCACCCACGAGACAGTGTCAAAAGGTCTTGTTGGGTCGTAGTCTTCTGTGTAGACCCTTTTCACCATTCCCTTTCTTAAGAGGCTGAACAGTGAAGATGAGGCAACATGCTTAGGTATGTTCAGAGCTCTGCATATTTGCTCTGAGGTCAATGGTTTTCCTTCTTTTTTCAAAAGGCTTAGGATCTCTTCCTCTTGGCTCATTTTCTCACCTCGAGAGTGAATACAGTTTCGCCGCCCTTTCTCTCGTACATAACTTTGACAGGGATTTTGATGCCGTCAGCATATAAGACATCGAGCCATCCTCCAGCACTGTCTCTGTAGCTTTTAGCCTTTGCAAAGCACTGCACTCTGTCTAACAGCTCATAGCACTTCACCTCGTCTTTCGAGATCGAGAGCTTGCCTGCTAAATACCGAGAGAGGACTTCGAAGAGAGGAGAGCTCACGGACAACACCTCCTAATAGACTTTGCAAAAACAAGTATAAAAACTTTTTGTTTTACACGTGTATTTTATCTCTAAGCATCACAGCTTCGCCTCAAGGTTATCTCGGCGTGATGAGTGGCACTCTTGGGACTGCCACCAACACCATTGTCACGCTCTTAAACGGTATTACTCTTGCCTCGATAAAGCCCTCATCTATTATCTTTTCATCCCCCTCCCTCTCATCTGGCAGCTTCTTAACTACTGTCATGCACTGATAGCCAACCACGTGGTGTGCGTCATCTGGGTCAGTTATGACATCACAGAAGACGAAGCTATCATCTATCATCTCCCTTCCTAGTTTTTGCACAAAGTCGAGTAATGTTTTCCTCGTTTCAGTGAAGTTCTTGAAATATTGGTAGAACTTGAAATCCCTTGTGTACATTTTCTCTCCCATACTGCTTTCTCACTAGTAGTATAAAAACTTTGTGGTTTTACACGTGTGTTTTAGTACTAAAAATAGGAACCCAATATTGGGGTACCTGCATAGGGCTAACCAGATCACAGATCGAAAGCATCTAGGAATAGCATGGTCTGGGAAACGCTTTCAGAAGAGGAAAAATTAAAAAAAGAATTTCCTTAATCCGAATGGGTAGATAAACCTGTATTTTAAGTCCCCTATCATATAAATTAATAGTTGTGAGATTGTCTTGTAAGGCACTATTAAGTTATATCCGCTTCTTAGATACCATACTGCATATTCCCTTTTGCTGAATTCCATCCATTGGTAGTTGTAGCTGTCGTAATCTGAATACCAGATTGATTCATACACTCTTCCCTGTTCGTTAAAACCTTTTATTCCATATTTCCCGAACACTTCATCGAGCCTCTTTATTATATAGTCTGGCATGTTAAACAGTGAAGAATATTTGTCTCTCACTGCCATCATCCAGCCCCCATAGTTGTCGATTATTACCTCTATTTTTTCGTTGCCTTTTTCATATCTCCTCAACTCTATTTTCCCTATTGTCTTTGTCTCCTTTAGCTGGTACTTACCCTCGATCAGTGCAATTAGCCATTTTGCATCGTCAAATGTATGTGCGGTATCATGATGGACTCCTTTTAATTCAACCTTGTAAGGATAGTGATCCCATGAATATGCTACATACTCCTTGTTCAATAATATATACTCTTTCCTTTCTACAGGCTCATACTCCTTTGCTACTTCTTTTAAATCAATAGCTTTCAGCTTTTCAACAACATCGTTCCCATATATCCCTTTGAGGACGCTGATTGGGATGTATATAAAAGTCCCTGTCCTCACTACCTTCTCTGTTTCTACATCTGAAAACAGCCATCCGTCATACTCCCTCTCCTCATATGAAACACACTCTGTGTATTCGATCTTCGCTGGAATTTTATAACCATCAACCTCTATTTCTTTGCTCTCGCTTCTTTCTACTTCTCTGCAGTTGCCTTTGTAAAACACCACATATTCTCCATCAACCTTTATATTTTCTATTTCATCTATCTCTCTCAGTTTCAAGAGCAGATTTATGACTTTTTTCTCCTTATCCATTTAACCCCCTCCAAGATATATTAGGAAAAGAAGTATAAAAAGGAGAGAAAAAAGGGGAGAGAGAAAGAGAGAGAAAGAGAAAGAGGGAAGAGAAGAAAAGAAAATAACTTAAGCTTCTTTATAGTTTCTCTCTACGAGAGCTTCAATCACTTCGTTCACTTCCTCTGTTTTCAGAAGGACAGAGTCATTGGAGAACACAGCATAAATTTTCTTGCCTAACACTCTTATCTCTCTCTCCTCATAAATATCTAAGCTTTTGCCAAGCTTTGTCTCAAGCTCAAACAATGGGTATGCATTTTGTATGCTCACAACTTTGACACCTATAGCATTTTTCAGCTCGCTGAAAACTGCGTCTTTGATGCCCTGTCGTCTTGAATGATGAAAACCTCGAAGCCATTGTAATCTGGGTACCCAATATTGGGAACCCAGGTTATCGTCTCTATTTCTCATAGTTTATAAACTCCTGCTTTGAGATTTAGTTGGGGGATTGGAATGGAAGAAGGAAAAAAGAAAGCCAAGGTATATATAAAGTTTGAACTAGGTATTCTCACACCAGATTTTTTGTATGTGTGGGGTGAGGGGACTTACCAAATCAAAGATACTGTGCTTAAGCCATTAGGCTTTAGATGGGATCCCAGCAGTAAGAAGTGGTATATAAGGATTACAACACTGCAAGAGGAAGAGGAAGCCAAGAAAAAGATTGAGGAGCTCGAAAAACATGTAGAACTACATTGGATAGGAAAGCCATTGATAAAACATGAGAGTATAATAAAGAACATAATAAGCAAGCTGACCCAAGACAAGGAATACATTGTCTACGACATGACTGAAGTGAACTGGAAAGAGATCATTGAAGATGCTGCTGACGAAGGCTGGAGAGAAAAGTATATCGAGTATGGTTACGACATGTTTGTTTCACCAGACAAAAAGCACTACATCTTAACTGACGACGTTAGCGACAGGATGTATGTAATAAGGGATGAAGAAGGAAAAATCAGAGAGCTCATGGACGCTGTCGATAACTTCATTCACGAAACAGTGCCAAAAGAGCTCGGAATGAAAGAGACTGCAGTAGAATTTCGCCCAAACGAGATGGGCGTAAAGCTTCCAGCAATATCAAAGATTAAGACTGACGTAATTAACTACAGAGTTGAGTATGAAGACATTGATAAAGTGAGAGGCGACCATCTGACTGTCACGTTCAAGTTTGACAACTTCGAAAAAGCGATCAACGTGAATATAGAGGAGAGAGAAGAGGTTGTGTCTGAAGCCAAGGAGATAGCTAATATCAAGCACGTCGCAATCCTGGATATGAAAGAGATAAGCAGTCTGATTGAGGAATTTGTTGCTAAGAACTACAAGAAAGTTTAGCTTTTTTCTTCCTTTTCAAATCCTGGGGAGTGTATTGGGTTCCCAATATGGAGTACCCAGCCCACTCAAAAATAAAAACAAAGTGTAAAACACAAAGCTTTTATACCACTTTTTCTACTTGCTTTCACGATGGCTAGATTGGAAGTAAAATATGACGGAATGCTCTACGTAAAAGGGCAAACGTTTTATTTAAAAGAAAAGCTAAAGCAGATGGGCTTTAAGTGGGATCCTCTATTAAAGTCCTGGTACATTAAACCTGAAGAAAATAAAGTGGATGAATACATAAAGAAGCTCTCAGAAATTGCAGAAGTCAAAATAATTTATGACGTGCGGAAATACCAAAGGTTTTACGATTTTTTAAAGTCTCTCAATTTAGGCAACCTGCAGTACAAAGCGCTCAAAGAATGATATAGTAAAAGAGGTGCTTAATGGCGAAAGCTTTTGGAGCAAAGGAGACATGTACATAGTCTTCGACAGCGGGGGCTTCGAGACAGCTGACGTGCCACTTGCAGAGGTGCCTGAAAGAATTGAGAGAGCATTGAAGGAGAGCTACAGCTTTAAGACGTTCAGCTACACATACAGCCCATACGTCATTATTGAACGCCTGTATGATTATGAAAGGGGAAAATTTGGCGGAGTCGTAGTAAAAGGGTTCGGGTCAGGAGCTTACTTTCGCATATTTCTCGTTGCTTCTAAATAACAGATGTTAGCTTCAGCACAGTTCCCCTCATCCTCTCATTCTGTTTCCCCCGCTCCGTCTAGTTTCATCCTTCACAGCAGGGGCATTCGAGGGTGACCCTGGTACCCTCACATTTTCGTGTGTACACGTCTTTGTTGTATCGCTTTTAGTTTGGCAACCTCACTTCTCACCCATCCCCCTTTCTTGGGGGATATACGGGTTCATCGAGACGATATAACATTCACTTTCGCAGATAATAAGCTTTTCTGCTTTCAAAGAGTGATTAAAAGTATTTAAAAACTGAGAAAGGCTATACAGCTTTAATAGAAGATGTGCTGAAGGACTTGGGCTTCTTTAAGACAAATGGAGAAATAATTCATGACTATATGTTTGATAAAGAGGACTGGGTGAAGTTCGGAAAGAATGTTGTCGAGGAGCTGAAGAGCAGAATTCCGCAGGGCATCAAAGTTATAGATCGCACGTAAAATTTCGAGCTGGCTTAGCATAAATAGAATGAGCCCCGAGCTGGCGACGATGAAAACGAACTCGGTGAAAGCAAACAAAATGAAGGGAAAAAATAAATCATTTTATTGGAATTACTCTGTAAGTTACGGGTCTTCCATTCTCGACAAATATAACAAGTGCATAATAGTCATAGTACATTGTTATCTGTTCTAGGTCTCTGTCTCTGTTTCTCTCCTTTATTACAAAATTCGGCATTTTAAAAAAAACAATTTCTTTGTCTTTCTCTTTTTTTAAATCACTTAGATAATTAATTACTTCCTCTACTGTTGCCTCCATTCTAAACCCCTCCAAGATAATTTACGAGGGACAGATATAAATTGCTTTATGACAGCTTTGTCCCAGCCTGTTAGTTCTCTGATTCCTGGATACCTAATATTGGGTACCTAGAGCAAAAGGAGAAAAAATTAACAATCTGAATTGCCCCAGACCCTCGTTGTTGCGAACGTGTCCTGAAATGCTCTGTACAGCCAAGTACTGGAAATAATCGCTGCACTTCTTAACATTTGACCACAGTATGCTGGAGCTCAATCTTCGTTGAGTTTAGCTTCACATTCGATTGTCTTGCCTCTTTCAATTTTACTGCTTCAGGCTTGTGTAGTGTCCGTAGACGCTTGTCCTAATGTCTTTATCTCAACTCATTAGTTGCCGACTCTAGGTCGAGTCCCCAAATACTTGCGTGTGTTTCTAGAACAAATTCCCTTAGCTGTTAGCTCTTCTTCATCTCTCGTGCCTATAATGTGCCAAGACATATATTTCAATCGGATTTTCAGCAAACGCTCTTATAAGTCAGATTTTTAAACCCCTTTTGCATAGATATACACGGAGGGATCGGAATGGCTAGAATCGTTATTATACCCTCGATCGCAGGAAGCATGTTAGATAATAAACAGATAACCGTAACAATAACTCCGATAACTCCCGAACAACTGAAAGAAATATCAAACGGAGCGGAAATTATAAACTACATCAGACACCCAGCAACAAATCAGCTACTTCAACAGTTAATTCCTAACATGAGACAAGCTCCAAGTCCCGAATACAAAATATTAGCATCAGATGTAATAATAATGGTGAGTTTAGCACAGAGAGCTCCTGTGTCAGGACAGGAAGTCCAAGTACAGAGTCTCAACCAGCTCGTTTTATATCGTGTGTCCGTTTTGAGTAGTTAAGTTATTTTCTTTTTTCTTCCTTCCTTTCTCTCTTTCTGAATAAAAGAGAAAAAGAAGAAAGAGAAATAACTTTATTATAGGCAAGGCACTTCGTACCACCACATCATCGCAAGATCCTCGAAGCCTTTGACTTCAACATCGACCGCCCCTTCCTTTGGCGGTCTCTTTGATAGCCCTATCGTTAGCAAATCTTCACCAGCATACTTATATACCGCCATTGGGTCGCTGACGAACTCTATGTCAGCTCTTAGAGACTTTAGATATGCTACTGTCGCTGGATGGCGGATATACGAAACGGCTTTGTCGTAGCTGTTTATTATCTCTTTCAATTTCTCTTCGCTCTGCACTCTTACATACTTCATACAGCCATAGCTTGTATTCTCAAACATGTTACTTGCTAATGACGATATAATTACTAGGGTTTTTTTGAAGATTCTTAACATTTCGTCCCCCATGATTAAAGCGAAAAAGAAGAATAAGAGCTTTGCTGAAAGAAAAAAGAAGAGGAACTTTAAGGATCTAGTGGGACTGGGAAATCACCGTACATGTACGGATCGTCTGGGATATATTTGTTAATATAGTCGTTAACCTCCTCATCCCCTTCGCAGTATACCCCGCTATCTACGACTTGTACTTTTATATAACCGGCAATTTTTTGCTTAATTTTCTCAATCCTTTTATGATATTTTCTCCCTGTCTTTTCATCGACAAAGCTAAGCAAATCTTTGAGAAGCTGTTCTTTCTCCCCGTCATTGAGCTCAAAAAATGTCTTTAGTTGCTCAGAATGGCTTCTGTTGAACTCTTCTAACAGACTCTGACCTTTTGTGCTAGCCTTGTACGCCCTTATCTCTTCGTTGCTCCCTTCTATTATTATCCTCCTCCTCTCGACTGCAAAATCGAGCAAATCAGTTTTATTATCTTTGATGTCTAACGTAAGGTAAAAAACAACATTTGATCTTGCCTTTACATGAACAATCTCCTCACATGGGAGGGACACTCCAACCCCCCTTCGAGATAATTTCGAAATGCTAAATTAAAAATTATGATAAACACGAAAGCAAGATATGTTGCCTTGGGTACCCAATATTGGGTACCCAGAGCGAAACGCAAAATATAGAAATTGAGTTTAGGGGCTTTCGAAAGCGCTTCGTGAAATTGACGTGAAAGCCTATAATACAAAAATCTTCTAGATTTTGATTTAACGTGGGTACCCCATATTGGGAACCCACGAGCAGTTTTATGTAGACTCCTTTCGAAACAGCTACTGCTTTCGATGAAGAAAAAAGAGAAACAACTTATTAGAGATACAACTCTTTAAACGCTTTAATCACTTTATCAACTTGATTTCTGTACTCCCTTACTCTGCTGTACCAAAATAGCAATTGGACAGCATGCAACCTCACTATTACATCTGCATATTTTTTGAATTCTTTCCAGTCTTTTATTTGCTCTTTAAATGCGAATAGCAACGCCACTGTTTCATACATCTCTGCATAGTCATCAGGATCGTCGAATAGATATATAGCAGTATTGCCTCTCATTAGTGGCTCTGGCAGATATCCGTAGTAAACCATATTTTCAAACTCTTCTTTGGATATGTCAAACTCAATGTCTCTCCAATCTGATTTGATCACTGCTTTATTATCGAAGAAATTGATGCTCAAGGCATATTTAACTTTTGGAATTTGAATTTCTTCCATCCGACCCCCTCCAAGATATATTAGGAAAAGAAGTATAAAAAGGAGAGAAAAAAGGGGAGAGAGAAAGAAAGAGAAAGAGGGAGGAGGGCTTAAAAGAGCTTAGAGTAGAACAAGGCAACTATATAGCTGATCGGTACATCGACCTTTATTAACCCTCTCGCGTCCCTGCTTACATCGACAGTAGCTTCTTTGCCGTCAATTGCAATCTCTGCTGGATACCAGTAGCAGAACCCCTTCTCCCACATCAGCGGGTTGAAGTTTTCTATCGCTTTCTCTTCAATGAAATACACTGCTTGAGCAGAGTCGTAGCTGAAAAACTTCCTGCCGAACTTCTTCTCTACCACTCTCTTAATCTCTTCGACAGTTTCAAACCACAGCCTCGGCAACTCATCTCCTTCTGCTAGCACCAACCTGTTAAAAGCCTCGTCAATAATTACGGTGTAGCTCTTTCCTCTCTCAGTCTTTATTTTATCTATCTTAAATTTCGAAAAGCTCACTATCTTGAGCCTCTTTCCCTGCGGTAGCTTTGGCAGAAAGAAGAGAAGGTTTTCATAAAAATTCTCGCTGTTAAAGCTTATTATTACTGGCTTTTCTACTTCGACTGCTTCCATTCTAACCCCCGATAAGAAGTGCGATACAAAAGTATAAAAAAATTGCAGTTTTACACGAATATTATAAAACTAAGTATCACTGGCTGGGTGCCCGCACAAAGC
>ERZ1684502.159-NODE-159-length-14098-cov-64.564552_pt1 | contig 14098 bp, 21 predicted proteins | sample MGYA00580192_ERZ1684502 | MGnify/ENA primary metagenome ERZ1684502 (study PRJEB41476, sample SAMN13258264) | hydrothermal vent metagenome | biome: caldera [ENVO_00000096]; feature: acid hot spring [ENVO_00002120]; material: acidic water [ENVO_01000358] | place...
TTTTTTTTTTTTTTTTTTTTTTTTTTTTTTTTTTTTTTTTTTTTTTTTTTTCTCTAGAGATAGATATCTACATGATAATCATAATCTTTTTTTCTTTTCCTATTTCTTATATATAAGCTTTTCTCTTCTAGTAATAATTTCTTCCAGGTGAAAGAAACTAAAACACTAACTAAGATAGTCTAACAAAGAAAGAATTATTAAATTCGAAAAGTGCTTTTCATTTTTTCTCAATTCTATAGAGAAAAATGAAATAGAAATACATTAAAATTAGAAATATCACACTTTCTTAAAATAATCTTTTAATACTCTCTCATAATAATCTAAAATTTGATATTCAGGAATTATGAGTAATTCTCCCATCTTACCGTTTGCTGAATATCCTTTTATGCTATATGCCTTGTTTGTCAATGATGATTCTATCGTGATAGTGCTCTCTTTAAAAGGATTCTGAATGACATCTGACACTAAATATCTTGTCTCAACATCTACATTTAGAGCATAAACTTCGATACCTATTATATCTCTCTCAATGCTTACTTCTTGCCCTTTCTTCTTATATATACTCTCTAGACTCTTATCGAAATCATGTACTGCTACATTCATAATATCAACTAAATCACTCTCACTTCTAATGAGCATAACTGAAAGCTTATTTAGCTGAATAAGACTTAAGTACTCTCCAGTCTGTAGATGTATATCAATAATAGCATATGAAGAAGATGTACAAAAGATATATTTCACATATTTATTTATCAGTCCATCTTTAGCTAGAAAATATTCTACAACAGCCTTAGAAAAAGTCTCATTTATAGGATTGAATGGGATTTCAGTATATTCTCCAATTTTAAGCGTTGGATTTTGTAGCTCTTTTTCAAGGACACTAATGTATTGAGGTTTAGTTTGGAAGAAAGGTGGTATCTGTGAACCTGTAAACTGTTTAAATTTCTTCAATAAGTCTTCAATGTCCTTATTTTCTTCTGGCATATTATAAGATTAGAGGGGGAAGTTAAAAAATTAAAAAAGGAATATCGTTTACCACAAATTTGTGATAAACGACTTAATTCTTTTCCTTAACCATTACAACTGAAAGCTCGCCCTTCAAAGCAGGAAGAAGTCAGATAAGTTTATAATCTAATAAACGATTATTAAGTTAATGACAAAAAATGAGTTTCATAGATGATTTTGAGACCATTGAGATAACCTTACCAGACTATTTAGCAAAATTTCTTAAAGAGATCTCAGAGGAATTTGCAATGAGTCCAAGTCAGTTTATTACTCATGTATTGCAACCCTATTATGAGGTGTATCGCAAAGGTCTACAAAAGCGTAATGATAAAGAATAATTTTTCAATAATTCCTCGCTAAAGAATCTGGTTAAAAGAAAAAACAATTTATAACCGAAAACCTCGTTCTTACGAGCGAAGGAAAGTCAACCTATCATTATTCTCCTATAATGTCCTCTTATAAATGCTTTAAGGAGTTCAACATATTCAGATTGTGGTATAAAAAACCAGCCATATTTAGCATCATCTACAATATAATATATAGTTACGTTTTTGCTTATATTCTCATATTGAACATCAATAGTATCTTGTGTCCATTCTTTTTTACTAAGTCTTTTCATAATTTCATGTATATAATCATCAAATGAAAGTGCATTTGGTCTTACTTTCGGTGGTGTCGTCTCGAAAAACGGATTACTTTCTCTCACTCCTTGTATTTTCCAACGTATGTCTTTTGACCAAATAAAATACAACAACCCTATGTCTTTAAACACAATGTAGTCTTCATAGTTTTGTAATTTGTTTTTTGCCATAAAATATTTCCATATATTACCTACAACCCTTTGAGGTGCAATTAATAATTGATAGAAATCAGTTGTATTATCCCTAATTATAAAGACCGTAATACCGGTGTGCACTAGTATTAGTTGATCGTGTTTATTTTCTTTTGTATGCATAGTATCAATTAATACGACGTCTATTCCTGCATCAAGATTTGCCTCAAATGCATGAATTGGAAGATATTCCTCTTGTCTAATTATAGATATTTTTCCTATATAGTTTGGTTTAAGGTTATCCTTAAGTGCAAAATAGTCTATTAGGGTATCGGAGAACTTTTCGCTTACAACATTAAGTGGGACTTCAGTATATTCACCCGGTTGCAATAAGTCCCTTGTAACTATCTGTTCAAGCACTTCGACATACTTTGGTTTTTTCTCAAAGGGGTTTGGTACAGTAATGTTATTACTTGTCATCATTATAAAATTAGAGGAAGTGGTTAATAAAGATAAGAAAATGAACCCGTTTATCACAAAATTGTGGTTAAAGGAAAAATGTGGTATATATCCTATTATAATTATATGAATCTGTTTCATTGTACCTTAAAATATTCGTTTAGTATGGCTAAGTTATGTACAAATCTCACATGAGCCTCTCTTGTACTTGCATCCTGAAGAACTAGATGTTTAAAATTATTGCATGCAGGACAAGTACAGCTCCATTTCTCTTTATCAATATCTTTCACTGGAACTAACTTTAAATCATTATTTCTAATGATGTATACTTTCTTTTCAACAGCTCTACGCAATACCGTTACTGCGTCTGCAGAATGAATTAAATCAACTCTTAGTTTCTTCAAAATTGGGGCCGAAGAAAACCCTAAAAGATGGAATTTAATACTAACTTCATGTTTCTTTGCATATTCGTGACCAAAGACTAACAAGTCATTTATTAATTTAACATCTTCCTCCTTTAATCTTGTCCCTCCAGTACCGATTGCAAGATAAAGGTCCTTTTCATCATATGAAAGGAGCAAATCAATACTTTCTTTTAGACAGTTTACGGCATGTTCCTTATACAGCCCTTGTACTGAAGGTATCAGAGTAAAGGTATATCCTCTCTTATGTTTTATTTCAAGTTGTGTTTTTAAGTTTTTTAACGTTTCCTCAACTGCCATTAAGGACAATGTTCTTATTTCTTCTTCTGCCCTTATTTTATCATCCTTTAAAAAAGAGATCAGCTCAACTTGTTTTCTCAATGCTGGATGTATTCCTCTCTTTAGTTTTTGTTTAGCTGGTGAAAGTGCAACCTCTAAATGTAGTCTTGCTGGAATATCATAAGCGAGACCATAGTCAACTTTTAACACATCATATACTTTGAGTACCGTTTCTGGTGTTTTATCAAGATGAAAAAACTCTCTAAATTGTTTAGGTGTGACAAAAATTCCGTGGTCCATGATAAACTTAAACCGTGCATCTATGTGATAAAACTTCTTTAAATAATCATTAAGCGAAAGTCTGTATCCATATGCTTTAGCTACTTCTTTTTCTGGTCGTATTAAAATTGTATCCGTTACTTTCAGTAGTGCATAAATCCATGCATGCTTTTTTGCATAATATAGTTCTTTCAGTTCAAGAGATGGTATAATTCGCATTTAGAGATAGCCCACCCAGTCTAATGGTTTCTCAAAGTCTTTGAACAATGATATCTCATGGTAGATCTTGTAACCATCCTTGGCTAGATAAATTAGGTTAACCTCATCATCATTAAACATTTCAGTAATTATGCGTAGTACATCATTGGAGTTTGTTGTGAAAATCACTTGAGTTTTACTCTCCTTTATTGTTTTTAGTACTCTGAGTAGCGTATCAGGATAAAGTGAGTCCTCAATTTCATCGATCAGAACTACTGAGTTAAACAAAAGACTATCTTTGATCAGCTCTTCTTTCAACAGTCCTCTCCCTATTAGATATGCTGGAATCTGTTTATCTCCCATTTTATAGTATAGGATATCTCTCCCATATTCATCCTGGGCTACTTCAAAATTACTATTCGTATTCATTGTATATCTTGCATGACTTATTATGCCATCAGTAAGTGTATACTTATCAAAGTTAGTTGGAATATATATAGGAAGTTCTATTTTTTGCATCACAACTTTTTGATTAACAGTTACACGGACTAGCATTGGTGATATGTTTACCCCCATGAAGGAAATCCCTGCATTCTCTAACGACATTGTTGCGACAACTGTCCTGGGATATAATACATCAAGTGTGTATGGATCTTCCCTTTTATATGTGATCTTTAATTCCTCATTATCATTCCAAACTGTAACATCTGCATCTGCAATGCTATTATACATTGAAAGAAGATCCCCTCTGTTATTTAGCATAGCAAGAATAAACCCTTGTATTGCTTGTGGATCAATTTTAGAGTAGAAAATTGCTGAAAGATAAATTGCCTCTAAGAAATTCGTCTTTCCAGTACCGTTCTTTCCAACAATAACATTCACTCTCTTTAGATCTGTTTCAATATTTAATCCCCTAAAATTCTTAATTGAGACTTTAGTTAACATTGTTCTCACCTCCAAACTTCTTTCCGTTTTCCAGTATAATTATTTTATTTTGAGTTTTTGGCCAGATCATATAGTCTCACCAAACTCCTTTTCAATTAACTCTACTATTCTATCTGTTGTTTGCCTTATGTCATTAATTATTTTCTGTTTCAGTTCATTACGATCAACTGTCTTATACACATATTTTGGTTTACCAGGCTTACTTGATGCATCTTTTGTTCTTATAACTAGACCACGTTCATAAAGTCTCCTTAGGGTTCTGATTACCATAGGTAACGAGAGATTATTTATCTCTTTTGTTATATCTTCGGCTGACTTTTGTCCATTTTTTGCTAAATACATTAATATTTGTGCTTCTGATTCTGATATATCATAATAGAATGAAAGGATTTCTTTTAGATCTATTTGTTTGCCCGAGGGCAATGTTATTACCATTTGTGACACTTATATAGTTTTTTATTTTATACTATATTTATACTTTTTGGTTCCATAGTTATTAGATATGGTTTGGGATAATAAAGTTTTTAATCTCTGAAATACATATTATAGTTGAGGAAAAATGCCAATAGAAGAAATTGTGAAAGTGGCAAGACATTATCAAGTAACCATACCCGTTAAAATAAGAGATAAACTTAATATAAGAGAAGGAGATTTAGTAAGAGTAATTTATGATGAAAATGAAGGTGTAATAAAGCTGGAAGTATTGAAGGATTTATTGAAATGAAAAAGTATCTAATCGAAGATAAAATTGTTTTTTATTCAGTCTAAATATAAATTGGATATCTATTATATCCTAAATTATGGGATAAAAGAGTGTCCAGTTAACTGCCACTTAACTTGACAATTCACGTCGTTTTTTGATCTTGCTAAGAATGGAAGTTAATTCTTCGTTACTCTATAGCTTTTATGTAATTCTTCCATGCAAATAGAACTTCTCTGATTTTAGAATAGATCTAAATGCACAGATCAGTTTTGATGAGGCAAAGAGATAAAAACAAGTTGTAAAATTATCAAAAGCTGTTATCATTTATATACACCAAATATAAATAAGGTTGTACAAATCTTTGTATTGCTTGTTTATTTCTTTCTTTAGCTTATCTATGTTTTTATCACATTTAATATCAATTTCAATGAGAAATATTTTTCCATATTGGTCAAACCAGACAAATACATTGAGGACCTTATACTTTATAGAAATAAACTGTACAAGAGCGTCTAATCTATCATAAGCATTAATTAGTTTGAGAGGATTAACAATGCTTTGTGGTAGATACTTCTCAATCACAAGTATAATATTCAATAGACTTTTTTATATACTACGGTGAAGGCAAAGTAGTAGCACTAGATGTTGAATATCAATGGATAAGGGATAATCCATGCTAGGCTGCAAGAAAGACATTATTATAACTAAAAGTTTTTAACTTGAAGAAGTATATTTCAGTGGGGCCGTAGTCCAGCTTGGACTAGGACGCTCGGCTTGGACCCGAGTGGTCGTGGGTTCAAGTCCCACCGGCCCCATATTTAGTACAACGATGGATGTCAAAAAGCTGTATATAATTGGCGTGAGTTTGTTGTACTGAAAACACTAGGAGTCACATTTACTCGAACAGGTACCGTTACTGAGACACCAGATGCTGATACACTTGGATTGACTCTTATATAAGCTGGAATTGTTGTTGATACTGGCGATGCCTGAACTTGTGGTTGCATTGTTATAGACACGGGTACAGATGCAGTGACTGGTTGTAATTGACCTAGTGATGTCTGTGGAATAATTGTCACTGGAATTCTAGATACAACTGTACTTGGTATAGAGACTTGAACTTGTGGTTGCAACACAATTGGTACAGGTTGTGGAGATGGCGTCTGCACTTGTGTCTGGATCGGTATTGGAAGCGTAATTGGATTTATATTAGGTACTGAGACTTGTACATTAGGTACTACCGGCAATGGCAATTGAATTGGTTGTACTTGTAATTGCGGTACATGTATTTGTGGCGTTATTGGTATTGGAAGACTAATTGGCTGTGGTTGTGAAACCTGTGGTTTTGTTAAAATTGAAAGAGGTAGGATTATTGGGTTTGGAGACTTGACTTGCAAATTGCTTTCTATAGAAACTGGTATTGATAAGCTCACTGGAGATGATGGAGAAGATACATTAAGTTGTGGCTGTAACGCCACTGGTATTATTGTAGAAACAGGCTTTAATTGTGGCAATTGTATTTGTGGTTGCAATTGTACTGTTAGTGGAACAGTAGTTGATAATTGTTGAGACGGAGAAAGTTGTGCATTGATCTTAATCTGCAATGGTACTGTTAGTGGTTCTATCTCAATCTTAGGCTTTATTCTGACTGGCATAGTAACTTCTTGCGGAGAGATACTACTAGATGATATTTTACTTTTTTGCATTTTTTCAAGTATAAATGTGCCTAGTACTGTTGCTGCTACTCCTGTAAGTGCTCCGCTTACAATTCCATAAGCAAAATCTTTTATGCCTGCCATTTTCCTTAACAATAAACAGATAGAATGAAAAATTAATAAACTTTAAGAAGAAAGGTACATTTATCACAAATTTGTGAAAAGGGTTTTTAAACCTTTATTAACTTCTTTTGCTAAGTTTATCATATGGACAAAGACAAAAAAGAAGCAATCCTCAAAGGTGTAGCATTAGGTGCGGTTGTTGGTTGGACAGTTGCCGGTCTATATTTTCTCTTTACTTACTATGAAAAGAATCCAACCATAGAAAATGCGTTATTATCTTTGTTATTATGAAAACAAACCATTTTTTAAACAGTTTCTCTTTTTTCTTTGATGCTATCTTTATAAACTCTTCCACTAATTTAATCATATGCCAGAGGGAGAATTTGTTGAAAAGAAAGAGAAAGAATTAACTGATGACCAGATAAACCTTATCATGAGTAGCAAAGAGCTAAGAAATTATGTGCTTTTGCTTATAGGTTATGGCAAAAATCTTGAATTCCAAGAAAAGGATCTAGCAAGATCTCTAAATGCGAAAAGTGAAGAGGAACTGGAAAGAAAGATCAGAGATATGGCAATAATTGCATTATCAGAGCTGATAGATGCAGTAGGCTACAGGACTCTTGAGTCAAACATAATGTGCACATTGAGGCATGAAACGACAAGCTTCGGAGACAACCTTACATGGCTTGAGTGTAGCACAACAGCAGAAGGCGAAAGAGCCGAACATCTGCTCTTGCCACCAGAAAAAATCATATACTATACAACAAAGTCAGGGGACAAATATGAAGTGCATGTATTTGCTAACATACCAGAAGGGGAAAATATCAATACATCAAAAATTTTGTACACAGTGACAGTGGAACCAGCTACACAAAGTTAATTTTCTAGTTTTGCGAGCTTTAAAGTATGAGTGGAGAATTCTTATCATTACCAGGAGAGCCATCACGCAGAAAAATAACTCCACAAGACATAAACCTTGTCTTAACGTCATATCCTACGAGACCGGTAGTTGAAAAAGTAGTTAACTCAATAGATGAAGCAAAAAAAGCTGGAATACATTTCTCAGAGATATTTGGCACAAGAAGCACAGACAAGATAAAAAACATAATACAGACAATGACAGCAATAGGGATATTAGAGTTAATTAATGCATCAGGAGGAGATCGACTAAGCCCAATAGGCTGTTCACTTAAGTGGGATAAGGATGAGAACAAAGTATGGGTTGAATGCGATACCATAGCAACTGCATTTAAAATGACAGAAAATATATCATATAATGCTATTTACACGGCACCAGACGGTCTAGAATATGATGTGAATGTGAAAACAGGGCCAGTACCACCAGAAATGGCTAAGAGAACTGTAATACCGGTAGTGCAATATATAACAATAGTATATCCACCACACAAACCTAGAAAAGAAACTGGAAGATTAGGAGAATTTGACAAACTAATGCTTAAGCAACTTCTTAACGACCCAGATGTGCTAAAGCAAGTTGATTATGTACTTATGACTGCTAAATCACTAAAAATTAATGTAAACCCAGATACACTGAAACTGTTGACAGAGATCGCAGTTGACTACCTCAAAAGTTTGATAAGCAAGTACTCTGGGGCTGAAGTAATCATGAGGATGCAATGCACACCAGCCGAAAAGGAGGCTATGGTAGTATGTGGAGAAGTTATTGAAAATGCACCAGGTGACATTTATGAAGCAAGAGTAGTTATGCCTGTGCATGTTGAAGGTGAAAAGGGACGGCTTTTTGCAATAGAAATCATTGATAATCCAACCCCAGATTTAAGTGCACGCTATTTGACTGTCGCTGCAAAGGAAATAAAAGGAGATATGTTTAATAAGAGACCTTTCGAAACAAGAAAAGAAGAGGAAGAATGATTTTGGGTTTTAAACCTTTATTAACTTCTTTTGCTAAGTTTATCATATGTCAGAAGGGGAATTTATACAAGATGGACAATACGTATTAAGAAGAACATTTAAACCAATGAGTCCAGTGTGGCTCTTAGGCTTTGCTAATATGAATGAAGTGGAGAAACAGTATAATAGAATATTGCAAGAAGCTGGTGCTGTTGATGAAAACACAAAAAAGATATTAAAAGATGAGACTCTAATTGCAGTTGCTGAAACTAACAGATTATTGCACTGGAACCATGCTGAGGTAATAGAACCAACAGTTTGTGATTTGTCTCCTGGTGAATCCCATGGGGTAGTATGCACAACCGTAACTAAAAACCCTCCAGGAGATTATAGTGAGCCAAGAGGAAATCGTATATTAATCTGGAATAATAATGTATACTATGTTGGCCACTCAGAATTTGTCACAAACAATGGAGAAACAAGAACTTTTGTTGTTGCAACATATAAAATAGGAGATGCTGATTCTCTCCTTGGTGAATTTCCACACTACTAAGCTTTCAATAGATTGAGCGACTCTTCAAGCTTACTGGTTATCATCTTCTTTTCATCTTCGGTTTTGACCTTGCTGATAAGCTTTCCAACTATTATATCAAATACCTGAATGATCTCAGTTATGTCTGATTTGCCAGCAAGCATTTCAATTAGCTCTTCAAGCCAAATAATTATCCTTATTCTATCATCCTTCGTTTCTGCCTTTTCATAAAGCTTTCTGATTATCATATCTGTTGCTTGAATACCATCGTTTATATTTAATTTTTCAGCAATTTTCCAGACATAACTTACATATCTCTCCGGGTGCGTATATCCTTTTAGACCTAGCTCATTAACTTTGTCTACATATTCATATTCCTCTGCACCAAGGTAACATCTCCTTAGAATTGGCTTTATCCTTCCATTGTCTAACGTATAACCATGATAGTGAACAGCATAATAATATATGTGTGTATGTTTTGTGCCATCTTCACCTATTCTTTCTACTACTCTATCTTCAATATAACTAATTGGTTCGCTACATCTCGGGCAAAGCCTTAAGCCAGAAAAGTAGCTTTTCGTTTTTTCAATCTTTTCTTCTATTTCTTCAGGCAATTCTTTTTTCCTCCTTCTGGACACCTTCCCACCTTTATCATAAATTTGTGGTTAAATGATATTTACATTTCAACTATTTAAAGTTTTCTTTTTCCCTTATCTATTGTTTATATACTTGCTTTCAACCTTTTAACATATGATATTAGATCCCACAGTAGACATAACAATAACCACGGTACTTTTCTTCTTTAGTACGTTATTTTTTTCACAATTACTATATGAGTTGAAAAGACTTCAGAAGAAAGTAGATGAGCTCCAACAGGGATACTACCAGGTGAATGAATTGTTAAGAGAAGTAAAAGACCTAAATAGAAAACTTGAAGAAATCGAACAAAAATATATCGAGCTTGACTACAAATTAAAACTCATAATGAAACATAACAAAATTGAAAACCAAAACGAAAATTCAACATAATTTGTAGTGCATATAACTCCAGGTTGTTTTCCGAATATTGTCCAAGATGTACCAAAATGACAATCTATCTCATCTAAGTGTAATGATAGATTCCTTTCATATGCAATCTTTATAAGCTTAAGAACAGCAATAGCTGTCAATACTCTTACCTTGTTTTCATCATAGGTTTTTATTTCATTTGCATATTTTCTGCTTTCGACAACTACTTTCTCTGCTTTATCTCGAATCATTTCGTCATGTTCTAATAGAGAATTGATATTTTCAACTAGATCTACAGTTCCTATTGTCATATGCTTTCTTTCGTATAGATGCATATAAACTTTTCTGATAAAGTTCTTGACAAATAGGCTGGGGAAGAAGTCAGTTTTATTTATTTATAATTTTCAACATTCTCAATATAATATCATTTGCAGTATCAGCACCCATCTGATTTAATTTGTATGCGTCTAAAATTACCATCTCAAAGCCAAATGACATAATTTTTTCGACTTCCTCTAGTGTAAAAGCATACATATATGCATAAGGTCTTTTGTACTTTTTGATCAAATCAATGAACTCATCCATAGTATATGGACTCCAGTCCCTTACAAAGGCGTAAACAACAGGAATATTCCTCTTAGAAAAAAACCGCTCAGCAAGCTCTATATATCCTTTTACCACGGGGTAAATGGTAATCTTGTATAAAAGCGGTCTAGTAACAACACCGTTTACTACGGTTTTCGGTTTCAAAATATGCCTGTAGTTAATAAGAAGAGATGGAAAGACGTAAATCCTAGTTCTGTGGTCATTTGCAACTTGATACAGATATCCCTCTGGATGAAAGCCACTACGAGAAATAAACTGTTTCTGATAATCTCTAAAGAAAGGATAAACTATCAAATCTGGATGACTAGGCAATTTGAAGTAAACCCTGTGAATTAATAATTTCATCAATAGATATTTTGACTATAAGTAAAAAAAGGTAATATATTATATGAGTGCATCTAATAGAGATTCAATTTCGCTAGGCTTTCTTTGTGTGAAATTGAAATCAATAACTATAACATCAAATATTATTGCTTGTGTAGTTTCTTTCTCTACATTACGATAGGGGACAAATGAGAACGAAACTATGTGTTGTGGCAAGAATATTAAAGGCCTAAGCTTTGGCTTAGTAATTGTTGGTATTGTTTGCAGTAACCTAATACCATTTGAATATATCATTAGTGCACCATCAACCTCCACATTACTTACATAGACATCTGAAAGAATCCATGCTTGATTTGAGGGGACTGGAATACCACCCACCATGCTGTTTCTGTCCGCAGGAAGAGCTGGAGGTATTGATATTGAGTCAGCTGGTATAGGATAAAATGCTTTAGCTCCAGCGAATATTTTTATTATAACGGACATAATATTGTTAGAAATATATACGTTAGGTTCCTTTTCTTTTACTTTTGTAATAAATCCGTCTATGTCTTCGATTTCATCTCTTATTCTTTTGACCATGGTCCCAAGCTAATATTTGAAAACAAACCTATAAACTTTTTATATGAGGAAATCTTTAACATAAATTTGTGAAAACAATAATCTGATTTATTGTAATCTGAAGAAGAAAATACCGTTAAATTTATTTCATTCTAGATTTAACATAAACAATAAGACTTATAATATAAGTCTGAGGGAAAATACTCCAAGTTAGTCTAGATTTCTATTGTTTTTCACAAAATTGTGTTAAAGGGCATTTCTAGAATGAAGACGCAAGATTTTGTCTTAGTAAGTTAGTATAACAAAGTTAGAAACCGGGGGGTGGGGAAATCTAAGTGCAATTTGTTGCAGTCTAGAAAAGAAATTTCCAATATATGATGAAACAACAAACTAGAGTAAGTAAGGCAAAGTTGATAGAATTGAATTAGACATTCAATTCCATCCATTTCTATAAGTTACAAAAACGATGATTTTTTCTATCTAGAAGTCGCTTCTATTTTTTCTACGTTAACTTTTTTAAATCTTTTTTTATTTTTATAATAGGGCTTGGCGGGATTATAAAAAATTTTTTTATTTTTTGTAATTTATTTTCAAACACTTTTTTATAAAAATTTTTAAAAAGAAAGAAAAAGGGGTTTGCATAGAAGATAATAGAAAAAAAGATAAAAAAAATACTCGCAAAAAGTTCTGTGCTTGTAAGTCTCCTATCAGAATTTCTTTTCTAGACTGCAACAAATTGCACTTAGATTTCCCCACCCCCCGGTTTCTAACTTTGTTATACTAACTTACTAAGACAAAATCTTGCGTCTTCATTCTAGAAATGCCCTTTAACACAATTTTGTGAAAAACAATAATGCTCTTTAACTTTCACCTTATATTTCTGCAATAAATTTGAGTAATTTCTACTTGTTAGTATTAGTTAGTTAGTATTAGTGTATTTTTTGCATTTCCACAGATTTGTGATAAACGTCCTTTTCATTGAGCAAAATTTCTTAAACTAACAATCCTATTTCATATTATGGCTAGAAAAGGTAACATCTCAGATTTAGCAAAAGTCTTTATTGATTATCTTCAAGGCAGAGCATCTTCAGTCAAACTAATTAACAACACAATTGACTTTTTCTTTGAGAACAGAAAAGAGGTTGATATACCACTGCATTTCATAAATGAAGCGATATTGCATAAGAACCCCAGCCTATTTGTCAGAAACGTTATAAAGTATGAGCTTTTTCAGACAAAAAGTTTAAATAGTCAGACAACAAAATAAAATTGACCGAAAATGAAAGGAAGAAAGAAAAGAACAAAGTATGAGATTGTGCATGATATATTAGAAGTAGTTGGTCCAGGTGTAAAATTCTTGCACATAATGTACAAAGCAAATCTGAGCTCTGAAGTAGCTAAAAAATATATTGAGAAGCTGAAAGAGAAAGAGCTAATCGTGCAGAAAGACAACTTGTATTTTCTAACAGAGAAAGGGATAAGGTTGCTAGATATTTTGAAGCAGTATAAGCAGAAGAAAGAAGAGCTGAATAATTTGCTACAAGATATCGTAGAGCTTTATGGTGAGTAAAATGTTTGAAGAGGATTGGGAAGAGGAAGAAGATTGGGACTACGAGGAAGACTGGGATAGTGAAGAGAATGAAGACTATTATCCAGACAATGATGAGGAGGACGAGTGGTAAGTGGAATTGAATTAAGAAAAAGAGTCTATTTTGTTTATGCAGCAGACAGAATCAACTTCTATCTCATTTTTATCAACGACAAATTATTTGAAATGAGAGTGTTTTCTCAGGGTACGGGGTATATGATGCGTGGAATACAAGATATTCATGGAATTTATTTTAAGCATGTGGAGATTGATGATGTGTTAGAAGAGATTGAGAAGACACTGAAAGAGAGTGGTCTGTACGAGAAGATGAAAAATAAGCAGCTAACTCAACAAGATGCAGATGAAATTGTACGTATAGCATTAGAAACAAGAAAGAAATACACTAATACTGATATATACAGATTCTTCAAAAATGCAAAGAGAAAATGCTTTGATGTTGCTGTGCTCAGCTGTTAGCGTCTTAAGCTAGGCCCTTTTTCTATTTTTATTTTAAGTTGCTCTGCATCTTTCTGCAGTCGCTTTTGCACTTCTCTGTTTACCTCCAGCCACAGATACATCCCCTCTCTCAGACACTCAGAAATAGTCTTGTGCTGCTTTTTGCACTCCAGCTCAAAATCATGATAAAAGTCTCGATCGACCTTAAATGTGACCTGCTTATGCTTTTTCTGATGAGACATAATAAATAATATGAATAAATAAATAATAAAAAATGCTTTATCGCGTGTCGGAAAAAGAGCTATAATAAGAAA
>ERZ1684502.160-NODE-160-length-14095-cov-58.358191_pt1 | contig 14095 bp, 12 predicted proteins | sample MGYA00580192_ERZ1684502 | MGnify/ENA primary metagenome ERZ1684502 (study PRJEB41476, sample SAMN13258264) | hydrothermal vent metagenome | biome: caldera [ENVO_00000096]; feature: acid hot spring [ENVO_00002120]; material: acidic water [ENVO_01000358] | place...
CAATAGCAAGGCCTAAAGCTATTGCAGAAATAGCTATTCTACCTATTAATAAAGCATGTTTAATGACTTTCCATCCTCCATTTATATCACCTATTATGTTATCGTCTCCTACTTCGCAATTGTTAAATTCCACTTCAGCAGTCCCAGTACCTCTAGTTCCCATAACCTCAATTTTTCTTGTGGTTATACACTTATTTCTTGGAACAAGAAAGACCGTAATAGTTTTTTCCTTTAATTTCTTATCCCCTGTCCTTGCTGCAACTAAGAATAAATCAGCATAAAGACCTTGTGTTATCCACATCTTTCTCCCATTTATAACCCAACTTCCATGTATTTTCTCTGCTTTAGTATCCAGATTCCCAGCATCACTTCCGCAACAAGGCTCACTCAAACCAAAAGCGCCTATTAGTTCTCCCCTAACTAACTTATCTAAAAACTCTTCTTTTTGTCTCTTATTGCCAAACATCCTAATAGGCTCACTAACTAGTTCTCCTTGTGCATCTTGAATTAATGCAACTGATCCACTAACTTTTGCTATTTCCTCTATAATGTTAGACATATCAGAGATTGTTAACCCTTCATAAAGGGGGGATATGTAACCCAGTTTTCCCATTTCTCTTACTAATTCTCTGGGATAATAATCCTCTTTATCGATTTTTTCAGCTAGAGGTTCGACCTCTCTTTTAATAAATTCCCTTACGGAGTCAATTATTATTTCGCTCATATATTATTATTCTCAATGCAAGGTAATAAATTATTTTATTGAATAGCATGACAAACTTAAGCTGTATAAAAAGTAAAATATAAATATGGATAATATAAAATTAATTATAATTATGGAAGCAGAATTTTATGGCCTACAAAAAATAAGAGAATTGAGTGAAAAAGCTATAAAAAATCCGGAAGAGTTTTGGAAAGATAAAATAGATTTGATTTCTTGGTTTAAATACCCAGATAAAATAAGAGAAGGTGAACCACCATTTGAGAAATGGTTCGTAAATGGTTACACTAATATATCTTATAACGCTGTAGATAGACATATAAAGGATAAATCTGAAAAAGTTGCATTTTACTGGATTAATGAGAAACTTGAAACTAAGAGTATTACATATAGAGATTTATTTTATGAGGTAAGTAGAGCCGCATATGTGTTAAAAGAGCTAGGAATAAAAAAAGGAGACGCTGTTTCTCTTATGATGCCAAGCATTCCAGAAGCAGTTTATATGTCACTAGCCGTACATAGAATTGGCGCAACACTTGTTATACATTATTTGGGTCTTAGTGAGGAAACATTAGCATATAGATTAAATGATTGTAACTCAAAACTTATCATAGTTGCTAATAAAGCGTTTAGAAATGGAAGCGAAATCAGAATTAAGGAATTTTTGGATAAGCTTTTAGACTCTAGACAGACTCCTGTTGAAAAAGTTCTAGTAGTTAAAAGAGATAATGACTTAACAGTAACAAAAAGAGACATAATTTATGATGAAGTAAAACCTAGAGGAAAAGTTTATGTTGAACCGGAAAGAGTTGAGTCGAACGAGCCTTCAACTATTTACTATACTTCTGGAACTACAGGAAGACCAAAAGGACTATACCACTCTACAGCTGGATATGTAATTGCACTTAATTATGCCTTTAAATCACTGTTTGGAATAAGAGAAGATGACATTTGGTGGACTATATCAGAATTAGGTTGGCCCGTATGGCCAATGGCAAACCTTTACACAATTCCAGTTATGGGACTTACTGGTGTTTTATTTGAAGGTTATATTGGATATAAACCAGACCTATTCTCTAGAATAATTGAAAGGTTCGGTGTAACGTTAGTATGGAGCTCTACAACGACATTATATACTTTAAAGAGCTTAGGTGAAGAATCAGTAAAGTCTGGAGACACATCAACCTTAAGAATTATACTTAATACTGGTGAACCGTTAAACCCAGGAGCATGGAAATGGTTAAGAGACAACTTACCACATGTAATAATTGCTGATGCATATTGGATGACAGAACACTTATTCCCAGTAGCAGCAACACCTTTTGGTTTGGGTGAAATTCCATATAAGCCGGGCTCTGCTGGCATAAGATTCCCTGGAAGCAACTTTAAAGTAGTTGATGATGATGGAAACGAATTGCCGCCTGGTAAAAAAGGTTATATAGTACTTAAACCGATAAGCCCTGCACTAGCTAAGATGCATAATGACCCCAAAGGAGAAAGAACAATTAAAACATACTGGAGTAGATTCCAAGGATATTTCTATACGGGAGACTACGGTTATTACGACGAAGATGGTTATTTATACGTATTAGGGAGAGCAGATGACGTAATAAAAGCTGGAGAAAGAATAGGGACTCTTGAAGTTGAAAGCGTTGTAGTGACTCATCCTGCAGTGGCAGAAGCAGCAGCAGTAGGATATCCAAAAGAAACTGGCGGGGAGGGAATATTAGTATTGGCTGTTCCAAAGAAAGATTATCCTGCTACTGAGGACTTAGCTAATGACATAAAGACATATTTAAGAAATGCTGGTTATATAGTAGACCAGGTTTACTTAGTTAAAAGATTACCTAAAACCAAGAGTGGAAAAATAATGAGGAGACTAATAAGGGCCATAGTAAGAAATGAAGATATAGGAGATGTATCAACTTTAGATGATATAAGCATATTAGAGGAGCTAAAGAGTATACTTTCGGGAGCTAAGAAATGATAGATTTTCATTTTCATGCTCCAATTAAAGAATTTTTAGATTATTTAGGAGAGTATAAAGAATCAACAATGAAGTATTTTAGATCCAAATTTGATATAAAAAGTTTGAAAGATAGCTTAGATGAAGCAGAGAGCTTAGGGATAAAAAGGGTAGTTTTACTACCAATAGATTCAACTACTTTCCTAGGTAGGAGAATACCTAATGACGTTGTATGTAACACAAAAGATGATAGGATAGTTAAATTTGTATCTGTAGACCCCTTAAAACCTGGTGCTGAAGACGAACTTAGAAAATTAATAAAAGAATGTGAACCGGTTGGAGTTAAGTTCCATCCAGAATTGCAAGGATTTCACCCACTTGATGAGAGAGCATTAAAGCTTTACTCAATTGCAGATTCTTATAATTTAATTGCTGTTTTTCATACTGGTACATCTGGAATTGGCGCGGGAGTAAGATCAAGTATTAGATTAGATTACGGGAGACCAATTTATTTTGATGAGATAGCTATACGTTATTCAAACATGAAGATAATTTTAGCACATTTCGGTTGGCCATGGACAGAAGAAGCGATTGCAATTGCATTACATAAACCTAATATATATCTTGACTTATCTGGATGGGCACCAAAATACATACCAGATGTTATTTGGAAAAATGCAAAAAGACTAGAAGACAAACTATTATTCGGAAGCGATTACCCATTAATTTCCCAAGGACGATGGTTAAATGATTTTAAGGAAATTAAGATCGATGAAGAGATAAAGAATAAAATATTAAATATAAACGCAGAAAAGTTGATCTCAAGTACTAATTATTGATAAAATTAAGTAAAGATTTTTTGTATTTTAAAATTTGCTTAAAAATAAAAAGATAATAGAATAAGTTAATAATTAGAACTGAGAAGGCAAAGGAAAAGGTTAAGAGATTTAAAACAATTTTTATCATTTATAGAGTGCTTTTGAACATCATCAAATCAGTCCTCGGACCTTTCTTCATCAATCTAAAGCCCTGCCCAGATATTATTTAATAAAGAAGCATAAAAAGATAACTTAACTTTTTACCAGCGATAAAAACAAAAAATTATCTTTGTTCTATTGGTTTGAACTCTCTCTTTTCAGGTCCGGTATACAAAGCCCTAGGTCTTATTAGTCTGTGCTGTTCTTCTACATATTCTATTACATGGGCTGACCAACCTAGGACTCTTGAAAGTGCGAAAAGCGGAGTATACATGTACATAGGAAATCCTAATGCGTAATACACTATTCCACTGTAATAATCTGTATTAGGATAAATTCCCTTAGAGCCGAATTCCTTTATACCAAGCTCTTCAAGTCTTTCGGCAATATCATAGTATTTCTTAACTTTTTCATCTTTATCGGCAAACGACTTAGCGAATTTCTTAAATATTTTAGCTCTAGGATCATAGGTCTTGTAAACTCTATGACCAAATCCCATTAACCTATTTTTACCTTTGACTATTTTCTCTTCAAACCAATTATCTACCTTATCTACAGATCCTATTTCAACATATTGCTTAAATGCTGCTTCAGCTGCACCTCCATGTAGTGGTCCTTTTAAAGCAGCCAGTGCGGCAACTATAGATGAATATATATCAGAAAGTGTTGAAGAGACTACTAATGCAGCTGTAGTTGATGCAGGAACTTCGTGGTCTGCATATAATACTAAGGCTGCATCCATAGCTTTAATCTCTTCTTCGGTAGGTTTCTTGTCAAATACTGCAGTTAAGAAACTTTCAGCATAACTCCCAGCCGGCTGAGGAATTTTTGGTTTTAATCCTTCTTTAGCTCTATACACATTTGCTGTAATAGTTGCTGTCTTAGCTATCATCTCAAGTGCTCTATCTTTGTCTGTTTTCTTATCCCAATTAGGATTATATATAGAAGCTAAAACGGCAAAAGCGGCTTCCATCATAGCCATAGGGTCAGAATCTCTTGGTAAAGAATAAATTACCGATATTGCTTGATCTGGGACTTCAAAACTTGAAAAGAGTTTTTGTCTTACATACTCTAATTGCTTTTTATTTGGTAAATCGCCATAAAGAAATAGATGAATTACTTCTTCATAAGAGGCTTTTTCTACGAGATCTTCAATTGCATATCCTCCATATCTTAATATCCCATTATTTCCATCGATGTATGTTAGTTTAGTAGTTTTTATAATTACATTTTCTAATCCTCTACTTACGACTTCACTACTCATAAAAACACCGTCATTATAATTATTGATTAGGCAACACTTTAAATCTTTCTATTCTATAAACCTTTAGCAAGTTCCTTGTCTAAAGACTCATAAAAGTAATAGTTAATAACTTCGTATTGTTCTTTTCTAGTCATCATCTTATCCATTAGTGATTTTTGAGTACCTTCTTTAAGTAAAACCTCTAGTGCTTCCTTCATTGCTTTAGCAGCTACTCTGAATATTGTTACAGGAAAAATAACATATTTATATCCCATTTCCTTAAACTCGCTTGCTGTAATAAGGGGGGTTTTTCCAAACTCAGTCATATTGGCCAATAATGGGGCCTTAACTTCTTTAGCGAAAATTGCAAATTCTTCTTTATTTTCAAGAGCTTCTGGAAATATCACGTCAGCACCTGCCTCTAAATACAATTTAGCTCTTTCAATTGCATCTTGCAATCCATTTACCCCCCTTGCATCTGTCCTCGCTATAATTAGCATATCTCTCCTTGCTTTTACAGCAGCTCTTATTTTTGCTATCATATCTTTAGGAGTAACAACTTCCTTGCCCTCCAAATGACCGCATTTCTTTGGCAACACTTGATCTTCAATTTGTATTGCTGAAGCACCAGCTTTTTCTAAAACTTTTACAGCCCTATACACATTAATTGCTTCTCCAAAGCCTGTATCTGCATCTACTATAATAGGAATGTTTGTGACTTCCCTTATTCTCCTAACCATTTCAGCTACTTCATCGAGCGTTATTACCCCTAAATCTGGAAGGCCAAATGACGAAGTTAGTGCAGCACCAGAAAGATAAACTGCTTTAAACCCTACTTTTTCTGCTAGTAAAGCCGTGAAAGGGTTAAAAACACCGGGTATAATTAAGAAATCAGCTTTTCTCAAAACTTCGGACAAACTCTTTCACCCTCATATTATCTATTTCCCAAACTAATTTAATTTGTTTATCGGAAAGACCTAAAAGCCTAGCTTTTTCTTCAATTTCCTCATCACTCATAGGATTTGCTGAATGACCTCTTGGCACCCTTATTTCCTTCTCAAAAGTCCCTTTATCAGTAATAACTACAAGTCGAGTTGGCAACTCTTTTGGATATACTGCTGTATAATCTTCTCTTTCTACTACTTCAATTTTCTTCATTAGCTCAACTACTTTAGGGTCTCCAATTAAGTTGTAAGAATCTAGCCAGAATTTTTTAGTGAGTAGTGATACTGCAGTTATAAAGGGAAGGCTATGGTCAGCAGTTTCCTTGGTTGTAGGATTCCACTTATCTTCAGTATCTGCTAGAATGGTTTTACCTGCTTCATAAGTCTCAACAGTTATCTTCTTTATTTCACCTTCATACCGTAAATTAATACCTGCTTCTACAGTAGCTTCTGCGTGATATTCTACTGGGTATTTCTTGATAAAGGTCCTTAAAATCGATCCACTTTTTATGTTCTCAAAAGGAGCTAAATCCATATCTTTTGCTATAACATTTATGAAACCAAATACACCAGAAAATGGTTTATCTGGTCCTGTAAGCCCATTCTTAGCTAATAATGTAGTAAAAACAGAATTCCTAACTGCTTCTGCTGTTGCACCTGCTTTCCACATAGATAATTTACCAGATCTTGTTTCTCTTAACGCTATATGGGGAACTAAAGTAAGTGATAAAGCATTTTTAGTTTTCTCATAATCTAACTTTAGGAGTTTAGCTAGAGCTGCGGTAGAGGCTAGTTGAAGAAAATTTACATGATCGTATCCTTTCTTCCTTAAACTTGTGCTATCACAAAATCTAACCCCTATTTCGTAACCAACAACTATACTCTTTAATAAATCTTCTCCAGAAACATCAAACATACTACCAACTGCAAGTAATCCTCCAATTAAATCACTTGGATGAAGGGGTTCCTTACTTAAATATGTATCATTAAAATCTAGATACCGTATCAGTAAAGTATTATAAAAAGCTGCAAAATCCGGTGAAGCTTCTCCTCCGCCTAGCATAAGCGAATTGCCAGGAAATAAATTACTTATTCCCCTTACTATTTTGGCTGGAGGCGAATCTAAAGAAGCTAGTGCGACTGCAATGCTATCTAGTAATCTCCTTTTAGCTTCATGTAAAAATTTATCAGAAAAATCTTCAGAAGATACTATATACTCGGCTATTTTATCAACAAGTTCCATATAAGTAATGAGCGAAATTGGTAATATAAACTTTTTGGGATAAACTTAAATATAATCAAAGAGAATGTTAGAGATGAAGATATATGACAACAATAGCCTTTATAGGAGTAGGAAGAATAGGTCAAAATATAGCTTTTAACACAATTATGCAAGGGTTTGTTGATGAAGCTATTTTCTACGATATTGTCCCAGAAGTGCCACAGAAATTTGAGCATGAAGTTAGACACGCATTATCATCAAGAAGAATTAGAACTGAGATTTTATCAACTAATAACATTGACGACGTTACAGGAGCAGATATCGTAGTAATAAGCGCTGGGAGACCAAGAAAAGCTGGAATGAGTAGAAGAGATCTTTTCGTAGATAATGCGAAAGTACAAGTTGATCTTGCCAGTAAATTACCTAAGAAAAACCATGGAGCTCTATATGTAATGGTAGCTAATCCAGTAGATGAGATGGCTTCCGTGTTTGCCAAATACTCTAAAGAATATGTTATAAGTACTGGAGATCAAGTAGAGACAATGAGAATGAGATCTTATATCGCACAGAGACTAAAGGTACCAGTATATAAGGTAAATGGTTACGTTGCAGGTGAACATGGAGAAGATGCAGTAGTGCTATGGAGTACCGTAACGGTTAATGGACAACCATTCTCGGAGAGTCTTGGAATTACAAAATCTGAAATAGAAACTTATGTAAAGAATATTCCAGGAGATATAATTAGAGTTTTAGGAGGAACTACATGGGGACCCGGTACAATAATTTCGGATATAATAAGAGCATATGCACTAAATGAGAATAAAGTTATGGCAATAGCTACACCAAGAGAATATAAAGGTGAAATAATTCACGTAAGTGTACCAGTAGTTGTAGGTAATCCTATAGGACCAACATTAGAAAATGTAATAGATGAGAAAGACAGAGCAAGTCTATTAGCTGCAATGGAAGACTACTATAATGTATATATAAAGAACTTAAAGAGCCTGGAAGAAGCATTACAACAACAGAAATAATTTTATTTTTTAATCATAAATTTTTTATTGTGAAAATACTTCTAGTTGATTATGATAACACACTCTTTGATACAAATGAGTGTATCAAAGCTTCTGCTAAAGAATTATGGGGATTAGAGATTAATGAAGAGGAATTACGAAAGACAAAGAAAAAAGGGAAGAGTGTTATTTATTCGTTGGCTTATACAAAGTATAGCCATTTGGCAAAACCGAATTACACGATGATAAACTATATTAAAAATAAAGTGAGAGAAGGAAACGTGGTTTTTGTCCTAACAGCTAGACACTGTTCTGTTAGACCATATGTGGATTTTTCTCTACTTTCTTATAGTGTTATTGTCAGTGGAATTATCTGCAGAAATGATGAAGAGATGAAAATGAAAGACGAAGAATGGAAAGCTAAAATCATTCAACTTTTTGAAGGAGAAATTGAACTATACGACGATAAAGAAGAGAATTTAAGATATATTTACAATTTGTACAAAAATAAAAATATAAAATATTTTCTAGTAAAAGGTGATAAGATAATTGAATATGATATGAACTGAATAGAGCTAAACCTATTTTCTTGTTTTATCATTCAAATATCTATTATATGAGCTCTATTTTCATTACTAGTGAGATTAATTCCTCTTGATATTTATTGATGATCATTATAATTATCGAATATTTAATCTTTTATGACTCCTATGATTGATAATACGGCTTCCTCCATCTTTTTTACTATATCTGCCTCTATGTTATATTCCTTTACAGTTTCACTTGGCATTTTGTACTCTACATAAACTTCTCCTTCTTTCTCCCAAATAGCAACTCTTAATGAGAGGTTATATGAAACTTCTATTTTCTTTTGCATTAATAATCCTCCAACTTTAGGATTCCCAAAGAATATTACCTTACACCTGTCTAACTGTAGGCCTACTTCTTCAAGGTTCTTCTTATGATCTATTTCGCAAAATATAGTTGCACCTATCTTATTTATTTTGGTCTTTTATTCCTCTTTCACATTCTTCAAAACTAAATTTACGTTTTACTATTTCCATACAATGTGATAAAATCACAATACATTTTAAATTTTTTCTAAAACTTTAATCTATTGAAAGAGCAGGCATTTTGTAATATCTAGTTAAAACCAAAATTTTCAAGAGTTCACATCCCTAATTAAATGCTAATAACTTAGGAAGAAACATAAATATTTTAAGTTTCTTGTTAAAGGATATGAAAAGAGAGATAATGTTGCCTTTTCTGCTCCTAGAACTTCTAGGATTTGGAATGATCTATCTAGGATTTAAAACAAAAGGAGTGATTTCAGTGAGTTTAGGAATTATTGGATTAATTATTGTTGTAATTACTGCTTGGTATTTTAGTGAGAAAAAATAACCTCTTTTCTCATTTTGCTGTAGATCTCAATTTTTCTTTAATTTAATAATTTTTTGCTCTTGAATTCTTCTATAACATCAACTAGAAAAATTTTATTATGTGAGAGTAGAAACAGTAAAATCACATTAGATAACATTAAAGGTATAACTATGGAGTTAGATAATAGAATTATAACGATAATATACAACAAAGAACACCCTCTATTACGGTTTAGCACTTATAGGAATGTCACATAAGCACTTACTTGAGAATAAAGGGTTTCGCCATGAGCCTTATTTGAATACGGGTAAAAAACTTTGCAATGGGTTTATATTTCCATTTTTATTAATTATATCAAATTTAAAAATTAGTAGATGGGTTTATATTTCCATTTTTATTAATTATATCACGGGATTTGGCCATTTATACCACGAATATTGTGATAAAAAAAATAGTAGATGCGGAAACTGCGTTAGCAAGAATACCAGACAATGCAATCGTTGCAATTTCTGGGTTTAATATGGCTGGCACTCCAGATTATTTGTTGAGGAAACTATATGAATTATATGAAACTACTGGACACCCACAAAACTTATTTATTATATCAGATGCTATACCTGCAATACCAGGTAAAGGACTTGATTTTATCGCAGAGAAAGTATACAAAAATCCCGATCAAAAATTCCTTAGAGGAGTTTTAATGTCATTTTTTGCATTTTCTCCATGGTTACAAAAGTTAGCTCTTGAAAATAGAATAGAGGTCTATTCGTGGCCTCTTGGTGTAATAGCGCACTGGTTTAGAGAGATCGCTTCTGGAAGACCAGGGGTTATTACTAGAGTTGGTTTACATACTTTCATTGATCCTCGCACAGATGAAGGCTGTTTAAACGAGTTAGCATGCAGAAGAAAAACATGTAAAGTTGAGCTTATTAATATTGATGGTGAGGAATACCTTCTCTATAAAGCTCCAAAACCTACTGTTGCTCTAATTAGAGGTACCACTGCTGATGAAATAGGAAATATAACAATGGAAAGAGAAGCCATATTTGGATCTGTATTACCTATTGCTCAAGTTGCTAAAGCACAACCTAATCCCGGTATTGTTATTGCTCAAGTTGAACGAATAGCAAAATTTAGTTCAATTCATCCAAAAGAAGTTCATGTTCCTGGACCATTAGTTGATTACGTTGTTATTGCACCACGTGAATATCATTGGCAAAGTGGAACTCGTGAGTATGACCCAACAATTAGTGGTGAGATAGTACCACCGCTCTCAGCTGAATTGATATCGAGATTGATACCAAAAATTGAGCTTAACGTGGAAAAAGTTATTGCACGACGTGTAACTCTTGAATTAGTAGAATTAATTAAAAAGCTTAAAAGACCTTTACTGGTTAATTTAGGTATTGGTATACCAACTACTGTAAATAATGTTCTTGCTGAAGAAAATATATCAGAATTTGTATATACAACTGTTGAGTCTGGAGCCTTTGGCGGAATAGCTTTAGAAGATGTTGATTTTGGAGCTGCTATAGGACCATTTGCAATAATCCCATTGCCAGATCAGTTTACTAATTATGAAGGTGGAGTGATTGATGCAGCGTCCTTAGGATTTATGGAGATAGATTCCGAAGGTAATGTTAATCCATCAATTCTACCGGGTAGAGTGTCAGGCCCTGGAGGATTTCCTGTAATTGTAGCTGGCTCACCCAGAATATTCTTTGCAGGAAGATTTACAGCTGGTAAAAGTAATATTAAAGTTGTTGATGGGAAATTGGTAATTAAAGATGACGGCCCAATTAAGAAGTTCGTCAAAAGAGTAAATAAGATACTTTTCAATGGGAAGTATGCAATTAAGACTAATAAAGAGGTATACTATATAACTGAAAGAGCTGTTTTTAAACTTTCAAACGACGGATTGATATTACAAGAAATTGCTCCAGGAGTAGATTTAGAGAGAGACATTTTAAATAAGATGGAATTCGAACCTATAATTGATCCCAAACTTAAAGAAATGGACAAAAGGTTATTCCAGGAGGAACCTATGAAATTAAGAGAAGAACTAGAAGTAATTTTCAAATAATTATTTTTATTCTCAATTGTTATTTTTGTAGATCCTAAATTATTCTTAATAACCTTCTTTTCTTCAATAATGGTTATAACATTAATCTGATAATCTTTATGTGGATAGGTTACGTACTTATTAATTGTTCCTTCTTTTATCTCCTCTGGATCTTCAACATAATTACATTTCTCCCTTTTTAATGCCAATTCATTATAATCCCTCTCAGTTAACGTTATAGTGTTAAATAATAATCCTTAAAAAATTATTTATATTAAGGGAAAATGAAAAGGAAGCAACCCCTGAACTGTGATGAAAAAGCCCTCACTTGATTCCCTGCTACTTTCAAAAGTTTTTTATCTTATTTTTTTGTCTAGTTAGACAAGATGAAAGTTGTTCACATAAAGGGCTATCCAATAATGATATATGAAAAAGATGGAAAAGAATACGCTTGGTTAGCGGGATGTCCTCATAAGAAAAGACCAATTTTAGCTGAAGGGTACGAAATTCACGGAGATATAATTAAATGTCCATTCCATGGGGCGGAATTTAGCTTAATTACAGGGGAAGTCGTAAAACAGCCAAACTCAAAAACTCCTTGCTCTCCAGATTGCAAACTAATAAAAGCAATAATAAAAGGGGATGAGGTAGAATTCGAAGAGACTCCCTTTATGCCGGAATATCCTAAAAGAAAATGAAAAGGCTGTTTCTATTACTACGATAAATTTGAATACTTTTAAACACTAATAAATACTTAATGGTGAAGAAAAACTCTACAGACTCAGAGATTTTGCAAAGCTGATGGGCATAAGTCGTAGCGGTGTGATTAAATGGATTAAGCAAGGGAAAATTAGAGCTGTAGAAATCCACGGGAGGTGGTACATTCCAGAATCAGAAGTTGAAAAATTAATCAGTGGAGAATATGCTGGTGTTAAGAGAGTAGCAATTTACGCTAGAGTGGGTGGGAATACTCAAAAAGATGATTTAGAGAGACAAATAACGTCGCTAGAGGATTACGTGAGAAAGTAGTTCCCACGAGCTGACTACGTAATTATTAAGGACATTGCAAGTAGTCTTAAGGAGGACAGAAAAGGTCTAAAGAAGCTGATCGACTTAGCTAGGAGAAAGCAGATAGATGTCGTTGTCGTAGCGTTTAAAGACAGACTAACGAGGTTTGGGTTTTCATATTTAGAGGAGTTGTTCAAAGCTTATGGCGTCAAAGGCATTATAGCTTTCAATGAGGAGCCAAAGGACTACATGCAAGAGTTGACTGAGGACTTGATAGAGATCGTTACAAGCTTTGCTGGAAGAATATATGGTAAGAGAAGCCATAAATACGAAAAAGTCGTTGAGAGTATTCAAAATGTCATCAAAGACAATTAAAAAGACAGTAGCGATAGAGTGCTACACTAATCATGTCGGAAAGAGTATTCTCTTTCAAATCGAAACTGCCTATAAGAAGATGCTTATAGAGATGATTGGTTTTGCACTAAAAAATGATGCTACTCAGAAAATCCTTCACCGCACTTTCTACAAGCAATACCGCAAAGAGTTCCCGTGGTTGGCAACACGTATAATCAAGGGGAGTTACAGAGATGCTCTAAAGAGAGTTAAATCGTTTGAAGAGCTAAAGATGAAAGGGATAGCAAAAACTGATAAGCCCACAGTTAGAAGAATCACAATCACTTTTTCTGATTCACAAGACTGGAAACTAGAAAACGGGGCGATATGGATTAAAAGTGACGCAACAAAAGACGAATGGTTAGAACTTAAGTATAGAGACACTAAGCTTTTGCATAGGTACTTGTACTATGGTTGGCAACTAGCTGAGGAGCTAAAGATAAAGCTAGTTGATGGAAGGATTTTCTGTTACTTAACTTTCAAAAAGGAGGTGGAAGTTAAAGAGAGCAAAAACGTTTTAGCTGTTGATGTTAATGAAAACAACGTTACTGTTGCACTTTTTAAAGAAGAAAATTTCGTTGAAGTTTATAGAATTGAAACTGGTCTAGGTAATCTAGTTGAGTCTTACTCAGAAAGAAGAAAGAGTATAACTCGAGGTAGATCAACAAAGGACAGAGAAGTCAAAAAGGCATTGAAGAAGTTGAGGGAAAAAGAGAGGAAGGAAGACAGAATATATAAAACTGCCAAAAAACTCGAGAATATAGCAATCAAAAACGATGCGACAATCGTAGTTGGTGAGGTGTTTAAAGGAAAAAAGAAGATTGAAGAGAGAACATATCCAAGCGAGTTAAGGCACAGAATCCATCAGTGGAGCGCCAATAAGCTCTATGATATACTGCAGAACAGACCAGTAAACGTAACGAGCATAAATGAAGCTTATACCTCTACAACAGATCCCTTCACTAGAGAGAGGATAAAAGATTTTTCTCCCTTGATGATGCGCTATGCGTGGAGGGGGAGAAAGAGAGTGAGAGCAACAAAGTTTGAACTAAGGATGGCAGAAAATGGTCTAGATAGAGATGTAATTGGTGCAATAAACATAGGTTTAAGATATTTAACCAAACATGGGAGCCCCATGGCGTTGGGCTCGACTGAGCCCCATGCGG
>ERZ1684502.161-NODE-161-length-14081-cov-60.850278_pt1 | contig 14081 bp, 16 predicted proteins | sample MGYA00580192_ERZ1684502 | MGnify/ENA primary metagenome ERZ1684502 (study PRJEB41476, sample SAMN13258264) | hydrothermal vent metagenome | biome: caldera [ENVO_00000096]; feature: acid hot spring [ENVO_00002120]; material: acidic water [ENVO_01000358] | place...
CATTACTAATTCTTTAAGACCAGTGTCACCTTGATCTGGTATGTCAAATAAAGGTTGTAATACTAATTTCTTAAGTCTATAATCTAAATAGTCCCCGTCGTAGAAATCTTTCTTAGCGTAACCAGGACCACCTATTAATACACCTTTAAGTTTTCCATTTTCTACATAAGGCAATAGATATGCATTAGCCTTTTCTCCAACTTCCTTTAAGAAATTTGCATACATTTCCTCTATGATTCTGTCAATACGTCTCTGTGACTGTCCTCCCATCATATGCTTCCCAGGTACGAAACCTTCAAATTCGTCTAAAACTTCCACCCTAGTTCCTTTTAGAACTCCAATAGTTGCATAATCTCTTTCAACTATAATTAGCCCAAATACATCAGATTCCTCTATCATATCTTCAAGAAATTCAACATGGAAAAACTTGTCTGTTCGATAGAAGAATACTGTAACTTTTTCTGGCGGTGAGAACATAAAGCACTTTGACTCTCCAGTATCCATATTTTCTCCGCAAAATATAACTAGACCATTATCTGGAACTTTAGGAATTTGTGACAGTCTATCTATTGCTGACTGTATTGCTGAAGATACTGCATCTCTCGTCCTCTTTAGTTTGATATTTTGAGCTATGGAGTACTCTTGCCTTAGAAGTGTTATTACATCTGGTATTGGTCTACCAGGAGGTATATATAGAGATAACAGAACAGTGGCAGGAGCGGACCATTTCTTTAATTCTCTAACCAAAACTTTTAGTTCTTGTTTATTTATCTGGTATTTGTCAAAGACTCATCCCTAATCGATATACATTTTTACTCCAATGCCTAATAAAACTTGCTCCGTATACTTAATCTTTGACTAAAGAAAACGTTTTTTAACTGTTTATTTTAATATAAGTGTTGTGCGGGGGTGCCCGAGCAAGGTCAAAGGGGGCGGACTGAGGCTCCGCTGGCGAAGGCCTGCGTGGGTTCAAGTCCCACCCCCCGCACTATTACTTTAATTCTCTAAATAATTTTATCAAATCTTCCTTAGTTATACTACCTAATATCTCTCCGTAAACTATTCCTTCAAGCTGAATTAAATACCCATTATCTAGTTTCTTTATGTTGTATCCTTTACATGTTTCACAAAACCCTTTAATTACTGACTTGTATCCAGACTTAATAACTATATATTTTATTCCATTATATTGTTCTACCTCTAAAATACCACCAGAAAAATTAAATATTCTTCTTGAAAGCTCATAAAGCGCTAATTTGACTAGGTCTTCGCTTTCTATCCCTTCTTCCCTCAAAGCCTTAGGCAATAAGTACTCCTCGTTCACTCTACTTTTGACTTCCTTTATCTTCTCTCTTATCTTTAACACTGAATCTCTTAAATTTTCAATACACTTCTTTGATACTTCTCGAGCTTCTTTCGAATCTCCTACCCATGAATATAAAAGAGCCAATGAAATTTTTTCGCAATCTTCCATAATAATCACTATTTTATAAATATGAAATTCTCTTTTATCGTTTCATTATCCTTAATTATGATAGATACTAGCCCATAGTCATTTGGATACCTTACTATCTCTAAGTTAATCAAACTTTTAGCCAATTTATCCACGATGTAATGACTGTGAGGAGTCATAGAAGCCCTGATATTGATAAATAGAAATCCTTTACTTGCCCCTAACTTGCTTCTTAATTCTTCTTCTTTACTTAGATCTATCATTGCATCTACAATTGATCCAAGGTATTTTACACTTCTAAAAGGTACTATATTCGTAAGATTTACTCTATATAAAGAATGTAAAGTTGCATAAGTCAATATCTCGCTAATTACAAGAGATAGGTCACCAGAGAGATATTTAGCACCTTTACTTTCAAAAATGTTAGCATACATATTATCTGTAATTCCTTCTATTAATTTAGTTGTTAAGAAAGACAATAAATTTATCATATTATCATCTATCTCAAGGTCTATATAGTTTGCCTCTTTTATACTTTCATAAATATAGAATGATAATTCCTTAAATTGGTCTATTTCATTCTCATTATGAGGAAACAGATCGCCATCTATTTCAAGAGAGGAAAATTTTAACTTCACGAGTATTCAATACAAAAAGTATATTTTATGGTTTTAGGAATATTTTGCCAAGCTTGCTCTTATCTTTTATTATCTAATAACAGAGGTTAATTTCCCTTGATGTTTATATGGTTTATATAATCTGATTTTTTATTTTAATTTATTAGTTTCTGCACTAATAGTATGATGTGTACTTAAAAAATCCCCCGAGAATAAAGGTCTTAGAAGCTTTAGGCGCTATAGCGGATAACAGAGTTAAAGTTTTAAGTTATAACGAATGTGAAGTTGTTTCATCAGAAGGAGACAGAGTTTATAAAGTAATAATAAAAGGAGATTTAGTAAGCAGTAATGATAATGGAACTACCTATAGAAATTACATTGGTTATCCAATTATCTCTTGCTTAATGCTCTTAAAGAAAATACCATTTAATGAAAAGCTTTCTAATGCATTAAAAGGAATTCCATGGAGAACTCTTAATGAACAATACAAGAATTATGCAAAAGTCGAAGAGATCGTATACTCTATAGCAGAAAAGAGGGGAATTAATAAAGGGGAAGCAGAAAATTTTATTATGGTTGTGTTGGATGAACTTAGAAGATTACATCTTAGAAAGATTAGATGAACCTTTGTTCTGTGTGAATGAAGATGTCATTAGAAGAATTAAATTCAAAATTCAATATATTCATAACAATAACTAAAATAAGTGCTAGAAATAAAGGAAAACTCCACGGACTAAGATTTGCAATTAAAGATATATTTTTAACTAAAGGAATAAGAACAACAGCAGGTTCTAGGATTTTAAAAGATTATATACCAGATAGAAATTCGTATATAATAGATAAAATTTTGGCTGAAGGAGGAGAAATAGTTGGGAAAACAAACACCCATGAATTTGCTATGGGTGCTACAAATACCTCTTCATTAATTGGCCCAGCAAGAAATCCTATAGATCCAGAGAGAATAAGTGGGGGATCTAGCGGAGGATCGGCAGTAGCAGTAGCTTTAGATTTAGCTGATGTAGGCATTGGAAGTGATACTGGTGGATCTATAAGAATTCCTTCCGCATTATGTGGTGTCGTAGGATTTAAGCCAACTACTGGTTGGATTTCAACGGATGGAATAATACCATTTAGTTGGACTTTCGATACAGTAGGTATTATTTCTAGAAACATTAATCTAATAAAAAGAACCTTAGATGTTATCGCAGATGATAAAATACCACTAATTTTACAAGCAAAAAGAAAACCAAAGTTGGGTTTGTTCCTCTTTGGAGAATATGAAACGGCAAAATCACTTAAACCTGTTATTAATAAGTTGTCAGGTTATTATGATATAATCGAAGTCGATAATGAACTTCTAACTAAGTATGCGGGCGAAGTAAGAAAAAATATTGCATTAGCTGAAGCCGCTTCTTATCATAAAAAATTTTTTGAAAAACATAAAGATGAATATTTTCCAGATGTTAGAAAACTAATTGAATATGGATTCCAAATTCCTGCTGTAGATTATGTAAATGCGTTAAGATTAAGAAAAGTATTACTTGAAGAATATCTATCTTTATTCAAAAAAGTTGACTTGTTACTTTCACCAACGACTAAGATTATAGCACCAAAAATAAATGAAGTAATTGGCAATGAACTGAAATTTAGAGATCACCTAATTGCAAATACTGAAATTTTCAACGCTGTGGGAGCACCTTCTATTTCATTGCCTGTAACTAAATATGATGACATGCCAGTAGGACTAATGATAAGCGGCGAACCATATAGAGATGGAGTAGTATTAGATGTGGCAGAACAGATCATGGAAATTGTTGGTTTTATTAAGTAGTTCATTTATATTTGTCTTAATGGAGCCAAATAAGTTGATGGATTTAAACAAGCTTAAAATTCTCAAGACAGGTACTACAACTGTAGGAATTAAAGTTAAAGATGGAGTGGTATTAGCTGCAGATAGGAGGGCTAGCGCTGGTTCATTTGTAGCAAATAAGTTTGTAAGGAAAGTCCTATATATTGCTCCCAACATAGGAATAACTACAGCAGGCAGCGTTGCTGATTTGCAATATATATACGATATTCTGAAAAACTTATATCATTATAACCTTATAACAGGGATGAGACCAATCACAATAAAAGCGTTAGCAACTTATTTAGCAAACGTTCTTTCTTTCTCGAAGTATTTACCATATTTAGTTCAGATTCTTATAGGAGGAGTAGATGAACAGCCAAGACTTTATAATCTAGATTATCTTGGAGATATAACTGAGGAAGACTATACAGCAACTGGCTCTGGTTCTGTTGAAGCCATAGGTGTAATAGAAGATAGTTATAGACCTGATATTAGTCTTGATGAAGCGGCTGATTTAGCTAGAAGAGCAATCTTCGCGTCAATAAAAAGAGATCCTTATACGGGAACTGGAGTAATAGTAGCTAAGATTATGAAGAATGGTCATGAAGAGAAAGAGTATTACCCAGAAAAGAAAATCTAAAGATTTTTATTTTAATTTCCAAATTTATAATTATGAATGTTAGGTCTTCGGCATTTAAAAATGAAGGAACCATCCCCCAGAAATATACATGTGATGGGGAAAATGTTTCCCCAGAAATCGAATGGGAATCTATTCCTAATGCTAAAACTTACGCAATAATAGTTGAGGACCCGGATGCACCTGGTGGCACTTTTATTCACTGGGTTATCTACAACATACATACAACCAAGCTACCAGAGGGTGTTGAAAAAAAAGAAAAGACAAAGTATGGAATTCAGGGTTTAAATGACTTTAATGAAATAGGATACGGAGGACCTTGTCCACCTAGAACTCACCCGCCACACAGATATTATTTTTATGTTTACGCCTTAGATACGGAGTTGCCCGAAAAATCTAAAGTGACCGCCGAAATGTTAAAAGACATGATTGAAGGCCATATTGTTGACACCGGAGCTATAATGGGAAAGTATAAGAGGAAGTAAAGCTCTTTTTAACCTATTTTTCGATAATGATATAATTAAGGGTAAATTTTATGTCTGCAGAAGAAGAAGTACTTTGGGCAGAAAAATATAGACCAAAAAGTCTTGATGAAATAGTTAATCAAAAAGATATAGTAGAGAGACTTAAGAAATTTGTAAAAGAAAAAAATATGCCACACTTACTATTTGCTGGTCCACCAGGTACAGGGAAAACAACAGCCGCACTTGCTTTAGTTCATGATTTATATGGAGATAATTATAGGCAATATTTTCTTGAATTAAATGCCAGCGATGAAAGAGGAATTGATGTGATAAGAAATAAAGTTAAAGAATTTGCAAGAACAGTAGCAGGAGGCAACGTTCCTTTCAAGGTTGTACTATTAGATGAAGCAGATAATATGACAGCTGATGCGCAACAAGCTTTAAGAAGAACGATGGAACTCTATACGGAGACCACTCGATTCATTTTAGCTTGTAACTACTTGAGCAAAATAATAGAACCAATACAATCAAGGACTGCTTTATTCAGATTTTACCCCCTTAAAAAGGAGGATGTAGTAGCTAGGCTAGCATACATATGTAAAAATGAAAAAGTGGAATGTGACCAAAAAGCATTAGAAACGATCTATGATATAACTCAAGGAGATATGAGAAAGTCAATAAATACTCTTCAGGCTTCTTCTGTTTATGGAAAAGTTACAGTAGAATCTGTATACAAAGTTCTCGGCCTAGCTCAACCCAAAGAGATAAGAGAGATGATAACCTTAGCACTTCAAGGCAACTTTCTTAAAGCTAGAGATAAACTGAGAGAATTACTTGTTAATTATGGACTTTCAGGAGAAGATATAATAAAACAAATCCACAGAGAAATAACAGGAAACGAAATAAATATACCCGATGACCTAAAGGTACTTCTAGTAGATTACATAGGAGAAGTGGAATTTAGAATTATGGAAGGGGCAGATGACGAACTACAATTAAATGCGCTTTTAGCAAAACTAGCTGTTTACGGAAGCAAATACTTGAAAGGGAAGTGAATTGCCTCTACAATGGTTTTTAAAATATAGACCTAAGAGTCTTAATGAAGTAGAAGATCAAGAAGAAGCAAAAAAAGAACTAGTAGAATGGATAGAGAGTTGGTTAAAAGGAAAGCCAGCTTACAAGGCTGTTTTACTTTACGGGCCACCAGGAGTAGGTAAAACTACGTTAGCAGAAGCTTTAGCTAGAGACTATAAATTAGAACTCTTTGAAATGAATGCAAGCGATTCTAGAAATCTTAATGACATTAAAAATATGGCAGAAAAAGCATCTACAACTGGAACGCTTTTTGGAATTAAAGGAAAATTGATACTTTTAGATGAAGTAGACGGACTTAATGCAAGGGCCGATGCAGGAGCAATTGATGCAATTTTAGAATTAATAGAAAAAACAAAGTATCCAATTATTTTAACTGCTAATGACCCTTGGGATCCTTCTCTTAGACCTCTTAGAAATGCAGCCAAAATGGTAGAGCTTAAAAGACTCACTAAGTATCCATTAAAAAGAATTTTAAAAAAGATATGCGATTCGGAAAAAATTATGTGTGAAGACGAAGCACTAGACTTTATTATTGATCAGTCGGAAGGAGATGCAAGATATGCAATAAATATGCTTCAAGGAGTCGCTGGAGGATATGGTAGAGTTACACAAGATATTGCTAGGAATTTGATAAGGAAAAAAGATAGAGAATTGGATCCTTTTGAAGCATTAAGAAATGTGTTTTGGGCAAAATATTATTGGCAAGCAAAGAACGCAGTTACTGACACTCAGATTGATTACGAGCTTTTAATGAGATGGTTTGATGAGAATATTCCTTTTCAATATGATAACATTGAAGATGTATGGAGAGCATATGACGCTTTATCAAGAGCTTCGGTGTTTTTAAATAGAGCTAAAACAGTTGGTTGGGATCTTTTATCTTACACATTTGATCTAATGGGGCCCGGAGTTGCTTTTGCATCTTTTGAAAAAAAGAAACCTACATATAAGGCCAGATGGGTGAAATATCAGTTCCCTCAATATATTCAATTACTAGCAAAAACTAAAGAAAGCAGAGACGCATTAGATAGTCTACTAGCTAAAATAGGAGCTATTATTCATGCCTCTAAAGATAAAACGATAAATGACGTAATTCCTTTATTTGTTCAATATTATAAGAAATATCAGGAAAAAATAGATAAAGAACTAGAGCTTACAGATAAAGAGAAAGGAATAATTTCAATGTTGACATCATTTTTCCAAGGAGGGCAAGGAAAAGAAGTCATTGAGAAAGGGACCGAAAGCGGAAAAAGTGAAGAAAAAAAGGGAAGAAGAACTACCTATTATCGTCGTAAGTCTTAATTTTATTTAGTACTTTTATCTCTGAGATTTCAGTATAGGGATATTGCCCATTCTCATCTTTTTCATATTTTTTTACCATATCCCAAATAGTTAAAAGAGCTACAGAAGTAGCAGTAAGTGCCTCCATTTCTACGCCTGTTTTATAATGAGCTTTTACTATAGTAATAACTCTTAACCCATTTTCTTCAATTTTTATATCAATGTCTACAAATTCAAGTGGTATGGGATGACACATAGGTATAAGCTCATAAGTCTTTTTAGCAGCTAAAATACCTGCTGTCTTTGCTATACTGATTACATCTCCTTTCTCTATTTCTTTTCTTTTGATTTTTTCTATAGTGGATTGCTTTAATTTTATGAAACCTTCAGCAGTAGCTTCTCTTAGTACGGCTTCTTTAGCTGATATATCTATCATTTTTACTTCAGTCATATATCTTCTAATTCCTCAAACAAGTTTTTTAATATTATCACTTTAGGATTAGAATAGTTTATTCTTACTATCTTACTTTTTCCTCCCCTTATAATTTCTACTATATTTTTTTTCTCTAGAATGTCTAGGTCTTTTATTAGTGCCTTATAACTTACTTTTGATTCCTTAGATAACTTTGTTACAGTAAGCTCCCCATTCTTGAACAGTATATAAAGAATCTTTATAATTGATGGCTTTAGTAATTCTTCTGCTGTAATAGCCTATCCCTTATTTCTTTCGTTATTAAATCTTCTAATTCAACAGACACTGGTATTGAAAGGGAAATTAATGTAGTTCTTCCTCTCATTCCTTTACCGCTCTGTCTTGTAGTAAGTAAACCCATTAGCTTTAGTCTTCTTATATATTCAAATAATTGGGTATGTCTTCTTGGTGCTTCGCCGAGCTCTTTAGAAACTAAATTATATTGATCCTCGACCATTCCCATAGGGAAGAAATCGGATCCTTCTTTCTTATGCAAATTCATTATAGCTTTTATAACAAGTAACTGGTGAAGATCTAGGTCTTTTAAAGTATCCATTATAATACTCAATTCCGGGTTAATTTTAGAGTTAGCTTTTTTTGCGTGCTCAACTGTAACTAATATAGAACCTTCCGAGTCAGCAATCTTGCCAGCAAGCTCTAATGTTTCTATTGCTAATCTTGCATTACCGCTTCCTCCTTTATCTGCCCCATAAATATCTGAAATAAATCTTACTGCTTCTTCTTCTACAACACCTTCTCTAAATGCTTTCTCGTTAACTATCCTATCCATTAAGATATCATAAAGTTCTGACGAGGTATATGGAGGAAAATCTATTATATTCTTTAAAATATGATCTTTAATACTCTTGTCTAATCCAGATAAGCTCGTCATCTCTCTTACAATAAAAATATAATGAACCCTTTTTACTAGTACATTAAGCTCATCATATATCCTTACTAAAAAGTAAATATCTTCAACAGGTGAGGTACTTATAAAGTAATCAAACTCATCAAGAGTGACTATCAATTGTATATTTCTTTTTTCTAAGTAATCATATATTAATTTGAATGTTTCTTGCGAAGATAAACCTCTATTAGGTATTTGTAGATTTAATTGTCTCGCAATTTCCATTAATATGAGATAAAGTGTTCTCTGCCTGTGACAGTTTATATGCAAATAAATAAGTCTTATGCCTTTTTCTTTCCCTACCTGAGTGAATACTTCTCCAAATTTTTTTGTTGTAACGGTTTTTCCTGTTCCAGTTTTTCCAGAAATAACAACTCTAATAGAACTACTACCTGGGTTTACTATTATGTCCCTAAAATTTATCGTTAATTCTCTTATCTGCTGTTCTCTATGAGGTAAATTACGAGGAATATAATCCGGGTTAAGCACACTACTTTTCTCAAATACGGTAGATCCTTGAATGGCATCCTCAACGAGATTTCTTAGCTGATCCAAAACTTTCACCCTACTAGTAAAATTATACCAGTAATACTATATATTTTGACGGAGTGAGTTGGCCGAAACTTTCTCTTGACCCTTTTTTATAATGGATAAATAAGCAGTATCTTTAACCACATTAACAACTACTATTTTATCGGGATTCTTAAAATGTGTCTTTGCAAACCCTCTTAATCCTAACCCTATTCCTATCTCTATTTCTCTACAGTCCAAATCTATTCCCCTCTTATAGCATTCCACATAAAATGTTTCGAAAACCTTAGGAGAAATTCCTTTAATATAATTTACTACTTTTTCTATTATTACCTTTTCATCAGTAGAATTAATAACCAAATTTATTGGATAAATTTTTGCTAAACATGAAGGAGGGGCAGATATAAGCAATCCATAACTTATCATTGGGCTTAGTGTAGTAAAGACAAGAATAACATTCTGTATCACTTCCTCAGCTTTAGCATCAAGATCCTTTACATACAGCCTATTTAAAATTTCTATTATACATCTGTTATTCTTATTATTCTTTACGGTGAGTAATAGTTTTGGTTCTTCCATTACCAATTACTGTTTATGCTTTTATCTCTAATTGATTTAATTTTTAATTTGTGACAATACTCGGCATACAACTTAAAGCTTTATCTAGAGCAAGCCTTATCCATAAGAAAAAAGTCATGGTTTTAGATGATTGGGGTCCTTTTGATGACGGATTTGAAGAAGCTAGCCTAACAAAAGGAAGCGAAGATGAAGTACAATTCTGGTTAGCTGAAGAATTACAAAAACAAAATAAAGTAAAAATATTAGATTCTATCTCATTAGAAGAACTAGGTAGAATAATATTTCAAGAAAGACAAGATGTTAATAAACCATCATCTTTAGTCAAATTGCCTAAAGATTTCTATTTTAAAGTCTCTGCTCTTATCAAAGATTTAAAAATGAGAAAAGATTTAGAGTCCTTAGAACAGTTAAAAAAAGCCTCACAATTAATAAATGAGATAATATCAATAAGAACAAGAAAAATAATAGAACTTGCATTCTTGGGTATCACTGACCAGGAAATACTCGACAGATTAACAGCAGAAGAGATTTTAGTTTATAAAAACATAAAATATATAATCGAGCATAGTATAGGTGATATTATTGGCAATACAGCAAACTGATTTTGGAGATTTATTACTTGAATTTATAGGTTCTTTCAAGGACGAAAAAGGGAAATATATATATAGGAACCAAATAAATGAAATCATTGCATATAGAAAAAAGAGCCTAATTATTAACTTTGCTGATTTATTTCTCTTTAATGATCAATTAGCAACGCAGATTATAAATAATCCTAAAGAAATCTTACCAATATTAGAAAATAGAGTATACGAATATATAATAGAAAAAGATCCTACTTATCAAGAAGATATAAAGAAAATTCATATAAGGATTACAAACGTACCGAGAATAATAGAGTTAAGAAAAATAAGAACTACTTATACTAACAGGTTAATCAGTATCGAAGGAATTTTAGTTAAATCAACTCCAGTAAAGCAAAGATTAAGCAAAGCAATTTTCAGACATTTAAACCCAGATTGTATGCAAGAATTTGTATGGCCAACAGAAGGAGAACTAGATGAAATAGTAGAAATGCCCTCTTCTTGCCCAGTATGTGGAAAAAGTGGACAATTCAAACTGATCGAAGAAAAATCAGAATTTGTAGATTGGCAAAAAGCTGTAATTCAAGAAAGGCCGGAAGAAATTCCACCAGGACAAATTCCAAGACAATTAGAAATAGTGTTTGAAGACGACTTAGTTGATTCTGCAAGGCCTGGAGATAGAGTAAAAGTTGTCGGAGTGTTAGAAATTAAAAAAGAGTCGCAAATAAAGAGAGGAAGCAAATCAATTTTTGACTTCTACTTAAAAGTAAATAGTATAGAGATCTCTCAGAAAGTGCTTGATGAGGTAAAAATTTCCGAAGATGATGAGAAAAAAATAAAGGAATTATCTAAGGATCCATGGATTAGAGAAAGAATAATTAGCTCGATAGCGCCTAGCATTTATGGACATTGGGAAATAAAAGAGGCAATAGCGCTCGCATTATTTGGTGGAGTACCTAAAATAATGCCAGATGGAACAAGAATAAGAGGGGACATTCATGTTTTGATTATTGGTGATCCAGGTACTGCAAAATCTCAATTGCTGCAATTTGCTGCAAGAGTGGCTCCAAGAGCTGTATATACAACTGGGAAAGGATCGACTGCGGCTGGATTAACAGCAACAGTGACTAGGGATAAGAATACTGGTGATTATTATCTTGAGGCGGGAGCACTTGTGCTAGCTGATGGAGGAATAGCCGTAATTGATGAAATAGACAAAATGCGAGAAGAAGATAGAGTTGCCATTCATGAGGCAATGGAACAACAAACAGTATCAATAGCAAAAGCAGGAATAGTTGCTAAACTTAATGCAAGAGCAACGATAATAGCAGCAGGAAACCCTAAATTAGGAAGATATATAGCAGAAAGAGGCCTTTCTGACAATATCAATCTACCACCCACAATCTTGTCTAGGTTTGATTTGATTTTTATTCTTATCGATAAGCCTAGTGAAGAAGATCAGCTACTGGCATCGCATATATTAGATGCACATACTGGGAAATTAAAAGGAACGGAAATTATAGACGTTGATTTACTAAAGAAATACATAGCTTACGCAAGAAAAAATGTCTTCCCTAGGCTTTCAGATGAAGCAAAAAGCCTTTTACAAGAATTTTTCGTTGAAATGAGAAGAAAGAGCGCAGAATCCCCAGATTCACCAATAGTGATAACACCAAGACAACTTGAAGCATTAATAAGAATTTCCGAAGCTTACGCGAGAATGGCATTAAGAAATGAAGTTACTAAAGAAGATGCCGAAAGAGCAATAAATATTATGAGGATATTTCTTGAAAACGTAGGTTTAGATGTTGAGTCTGGCAAAATAGATATTGATACAATTATGACCGGAAAGCCTAAAAGTACAAGAGAAAAAATGACTAAAATCCTTGAAATAATAGATGCTTTAGCTGGAAATGAAGGATGTGCAAAGACTAAAGATATACTCAAAGAGGCAGAAGGAGTAGGTATAGATAAACAAAGCGTAGAAAGATTAATTTCAGATATGAGAAAACAAGGATTAATATATGAATCTAGGCCAGAATGCTATAGAAAAGTCTAACCTCTTTTTAGTTTCTTATATATTGGTAATGGGGTCCACATGATCCAGGCAGGGACTTGTTTAATTAATTCGTAAGCTTCTTCCCAGCTACTTAGGCCAAGTCTTTTTGCGAGCTGCTCTAATGTTAGTTGGGTCCTTACATATTCATTTAATACTTTTATTGTTTCTTCATCTAGTAGTACTTCTCTCCCTGTAGAAAGTTTAATTTTAAGCTGTTCCATGATTCTCACTCCTATTTGTCATCATATATTAAATAAAAATTTAATCGCCGTAGATCCGTAAGAAATCCATACGTATGTCATCAGAATTATAAGGACTACTATAAGGAATGTGACACCTAACTCGTAATTCTTGTTTTCTAATAGATAGGTTCCTACAAGTAGTCCTGCAATCAATATGGCAGCTAAAAACGCTACTCCAGTAGCTTGAGGAGCACCCCCGTTAGAATATGTAATGGGAGAAATATAATAAGGAAACGCTATTGCGCCTAGTATTCCAATAACCATAATTACTACCAAAACAATTAATACATAAATATTATTTACTGCACCATAGAGCTTATCTGCTCTTGATGGCTTAGGCATAGTTATATATTACCATGGGACACTTTTTATTTTTAATCGATAAGCAATATTATTAGTAAATATATGAAGGATAAATGCTATAACTACTATGGATAAAAATTCATATATGTTCAAGGCAATCTTAAGTAAAAATAAGGCTAATGTAGCACCTAAAATAAAGTCTAGTTGATCTAAGCCTAAGGCTCTTTCACCTCTTTCTAGACCTAATCTCCTCTTTATAAAAGCTCCAATCATGTCTCCAATCATTGCAAATAGTGATTCGACAAAACTAATTATTATCCAACCTTCACCTAAAAATTTCGCTAAAATAACACCCACAGTAGTTCCAAAAGTTAACGCAATAATCAGACCTTCAAATGATTTACCATCTCCTAAAATTCTTCTGCCATCAATAAAATTCTTTCTAAAATCTATTGGAGATCCCTTTTTAACAAATGGAGCACTACCATTGGCAACTAATGCAGGCAAATAATATAATATAGAAAGAATCACATAGCTAACTATAGACATCCATCAACACCATATGTGTGTATTCTGAACTTACAAACCGCTCCCCAGGTAGTGGTGGTTTCCAATATTACACTATTTATGAACCACAACATTCTGGTTCTCAGCGGCAACACTCTAGCCCCCTCACAGCATAAGCTCCTCCCATGTCGCCAAGAGATTCATAGCCCTACTGTTCTTGGGAACTGAAACTCACTATGTAATAGCGTTTCAACAGAGCATTTAAGCTTATCCATAATTGACCTAAAACACCACATTTTACCTTAACCTATCATAAAAACTAAAACAGTTTCCATACCCTTAAATTTCCAATAAAAAGACGATCTTTAGTAATTCTGTATATATCTTCTGAAAATATTCGCATAAATTTTTCTCCGGACACATTGTTATTATTAGAAACTTGCCAACTTAAAACGATTTTCACGTTACTCTCTTCAGATATAGTATGAAGTAAAATCAGCG
>ERZ1684502.162-NODE-162-length-14037-cov-275.933987_pt1 | contig 14037 bp, 13 predicted proteins | sample MGYA00580192_ERZ1684502 | MGnify/ENA primary metagenome ERZ1684502 (study PRJEB41476, sample SAMN13258264) | hydrothermal vent metagenome | biome: caldera [ENVO_00000096]; feature: acid hot spring [ENVO_00002120]; material: acidic water [ENVO_01000358] | place...
CTTGAGCTTGAGTAGGGAATACCACTTGGCTTACTTGAACTTGCTCTGCTGGATGAAACAATAGAAACACCCCAATAGCAACTAAAAATACTGCTGCAATAACAACAAAAATTGATTTCTTCATGACTATTAAACTCTCTTCGACTTAAATAAATCTATTTCAACCAATCAAGTATGAAGATCATATTATAAAAAGTGTTATTCGGCAGGGATATAATAAAGTGAAGAATATGCTAGAACAGTGCTAAAATTTTTGACTGAGAGAGATGGTAAAGGTAATCTAATAGAGTTGCAACTAGGTAGATCAAGATTGAAGGAATTAAAAGTCATATTAACGAAGATTATATTAAAAGAGAAGAAAGAGAATTTATTCTATCATAGACCCATTAATCGCTAAAGTTCCTTATAGAAGCAATACAATCTAAAATAGAAAATAATGTTCTTACATTTATCTATTATACAAATAATATCACACTTTGCTAAAGCGACTCTATTAAAGTTATTTTTTTAGGTACGTTATTATATATATTAATGAACTTGGTATGACTAAATTATCGTCCTTGTCATATTTCGAAAAATGGCTAATTTTAGGTATAATACTTGGAATAGTAATAGGACTTGCAGATACTACATATTATCTTTTACTTCATTTATTTGAGGATTTATTCATCTTTCACTTTATTGGTATGAGCCATCCCAAACCGCTTGGTGAGGGTGGCACACTAGAGTTCACATTTAAGCCAGGGGATTATTTTCTTATACCAGTTGCAACTACAATAGGTGGGCTAATTGCTGGGTTAATAGCTTACACTTTTGCTCCTGAAGCTGCAGGTGGTGGAATTGATAATGCAATTAAATCATATCATTATCTTCAAGGAAAAATAAGGTGGGTTGTAGCTCCAGTTAAAATGATAGTTTCAGCAATAACAATAGGCTCTGGCGGTAGTGCAGGTAATGAAGGGCCAACTGCTCAATTTTCTGCAAGTTTAAATTCCTTTATGTCTGATTTATTACATTTAACCCCAGAGGATAGAAGGAGAGCTGTAGCAATAGGGATTGGAGTTGGAATAGGTACAATTTTTAAAACACCAATAGGAGGTGCATTATTAGCTGCAGAAATACTTTACAGAAGGGATTTGGAACCAGAATTGATCTACCCTGCATTTGTGGCATCTGCAATTTCATACGCAATTTTTGGAAGCATTACAGGTTTTTCTCCAATACTTGGTTATTATACTGGTGCATTTAATCCAATGAGGCTACCTATGTATGCTGTTCTAGGATTAGTAAGTGGTTTAATTGCAATACTGTATGTTAAAACATTTTACGCTATAAACTCCCTTTTTAAAAGGTTTAAAATACCGAATCATGTAAAGCCAGCAATAGGAGGGGCAGTAGCTGGTTTAATAGCTCTTTTAGCACCAGAAGTGATGGGAGAGGGTCTTAGTTGGATGAATTTAGTCGAATATGAGAGATTTTCCGCACTTTACTCCCCTATATTGCCCGTGTTTGTTTTAATCGTACTTTTACCTTTCTTAAAAATATTGGCAACCTCTTTCACCGTTGGTTCTGGTGGAAGCGGTGGGGTATTTGCACCAGGGTTATTTATTGGCGCATATGTTGGTGCTATTGTAGGTCTCCTCTTTCACTATCTCTTTCCTCAAGTTGTACCTAACATTGCCCCTTTTGTAATCATAGGAATGATGAGCCTCATTGCTGCGGCAGGAAAAGTTCCAATTTCAGTAATATTGATGGTTACTGAAATGACAGGGAGTTTACAGTTATTACCCGGTGCAATGATTGCGGTCGCTGTGTCATATTTAGTGTCTGGAAATAATACGATATATGAAACACAGCTACCTACAAGGAGAGACTCTCCAGCCCATAAAGCAGAATACGAAGTTCCAATAATGAGGGACATAAAAGTGAGAGAATGTAAATTAAGTAACGTAAAAATTAATGTGGAGGATAACGTAGAAAAGGCAATTCAAATTATGATTGAAAACAACTTTACAAGCTTACCAGTAGTGGATGAAAATGACAACTTCATTGGGGTAGTTTACTTGAGAGACATAGAAAATATTAAAAAAGATGATAATATAATTAAATATATAAATAGAGGCTCACCGTACGTTTCTTTAAATTCAACTCTCGAGGACGCATTAGAAATAATGGCGAGAAATAGAGCAAGATGGGTTGCTGTAGTCAATAATAGCAAATTGGTAGGCATTTTAACCGAAGATTCAATCACAGAGGCTTATGAGAAAAGATTAAGAGAAGGACAAATAGAAAGTCGGCAAGAGAATCAAGAGTGAACTATTACTTTATATTAATTATAAAGATATTTCAAGCATCTGTTTAGAGTTCCTAAATCTCCAACGTTCCTTAAATATTTCCTCGCTCCTGCAGTAGTTTGAGTATATCTTTTATTGTAAACATTGATATTCCAATTGGAATTATTACTATGTACAACTCTTTAACCTCTGTAGAATCGGGAAACAAATCGTTTCGCCTTCATATTTCTTTTCAGCTTAACGTTTTAATTTGGATTGATGCATTCTCTTTCACTTTTTCATTTGCTAATCTGAAAATCTTATCTACTTCCTCTTTAGTTGACTTTCCCCCAAACTTAACTATGAATCTTTCTTTCTTCTAATGAACGTGAGTTTAATCTGCCCGTTTTGCTCCGAGTGCTTTTCTAACAGCACATTTAAGCGCATGTAGAGCCGTATGGGTTCTAGCTTCAATTTCCATAAAAATAATTTGAATAACGAAAATAAAACTATTATGCTTAAGATGCAAACATATATAAAAGCTGTATTGTAGTTCTCAAAAGTAAGTTTAATAATTAATATACTCTTATTAAACTTTTGGCCTCTAGTATTGCAATGTCTGCGGCCGCTATCGCTCTAATTTGTATCATATATATTACTGCAGAGATGCTTTACGTAATTAATAATCTTGTCAATATATAAGGTAAATCATAGAAATATGTTTATTATAAAATATATAAACAAATATATAATTAAAAATAAAAAGCTAATTATATATAAAGTCTAATAAATCAGTGAATCAATTTCTTTAGTTTTTCATATAGGTTCAGAGATTTAATTATAGTCAAACTGCTGGCTCTCTACCTTCAGCAGAGTATAGGGTAAATGTAGAGAAATAGACAGAAAATGTAATAGCAAACTTATAAGAAGTTATAATACATTCCATCTTTTGCGTTAATAACAAAGAACATGATTTTAAAATAGGAGTTGGGGCAACATAAAAAGTTTATCTTTTACTTCTAAATAAAAACACTGTAATTCCTACTACTATTACTGCTATTATTATACCCACTATAGCATAAAGTTCTGTGTTTGTAGATGTTGGTTTCTGGTTAACAACAGTGAATGTTATTTCTTGAGTAACATTTTTACCGGAGACAATTATTTTTCCAAATGATGGAATTGCAGCGTATCCGCTTACATTTTCTATGCTGAAGTAATACGTACCATTCGGTTCATTAAAACTTATAGTATCTGTTGTTGACGTTTCTATAGTTCCGTTCAAAGCGACAGTCCATGTAGTTCCTGAGGGTAGACCACTTTCTATAAATGTAATTGTATAAAGTTTTACTACCGAAGAAGTAGAAATTACACTTATAGTGCCTGAACCGGAATTTGCAACATAAATATAACCGTTAGAAGGGTCGTACAATATTGCATCAGGAAATGACCCTACTGAAATGTTCTCGATTACAGAGTTAGTTTTGCTGTTTATTACAGACACCGTGTTTGAACCGGCGTTAGTGACGTAAATGTAGCCATTAGTAGGGTCAAAGGCTATCCCAAGTGGATCCTTTCCCACCGTGATGTTCTCGATTACAGAGTTAGTTTTGCTGTTTATTACAGACACCGTGTTTGAACCGGAATTTGAAACATAAATATAACCGTTAGACGGGTCGTAGATTATCCCGGCCGGCTCTTCCCCAACGACAATACTCTCTATGACTTTGTTAGTTTTGCTGTTTATTACAGACACCGTGTTTGAACCGGCGTTAGTGACGTAAATGTAGCCATTAGTAGGGTCAAAGGCTATCCCAAGTGGATCCTTTCCAACTGTAATACACCCAATTACTGTGTTGGTTTTGCCATTTATTACTGATATATCATCTGACTCAGAATTCGCAACATATATATAACCGTTAACCGAGTTATACGTTATCGCATCAGGATATGTCCCAACTTGAATGCAATTAATTACAGTATTAGTTGTGCCATTTATTACTGAAACATCGTCCGAAAGCTCATTTGCAACATAAATATAGCCATTAAGTGGGTCATATGCGACAGCATCTGGTTCATATCCAACCGTGATGCACTTAATCACCTTGCTAGTTGTAGTACTTATTACTACTATGGTATTCAAAAGACCCTCGCTTGCAACATAAATATAGCCATTAAGTGGGTCATATGCCATTGAAACCGGGAATGGCCCAACTTGTATGTTATTAATTACAATGTTAGTTGTAGTGTTTGCCTCTGACACTGTGTTTGAATCTAAAGTGTCTGAGAGATGTTTGATAACATAAATATGACCGTTAGCTAAAGCATATGAAATTCCCAATAATCCTAAGCCACTAACACCCCTTCTAAGAAACGTATTTTTAACATAACCCAATGTGTACTTCAGATCTCTAACACCAGGAGTATTGGGATTACCCGGAATCTGTTGGCTAGTAATTATTTTGCCAACAAAAGGTTGAGCTAAAATTATTCCTATACTATTCGTCGCATAAATAGATATAGTAAATCCTGAAATTAGAAGTAATGAAACTATCAAAATAGCAGACGCGTTCTTGTTCATATTATGTAATTATGGGAAAGTTGCTTATTATAATTTTCCTTTGATTTTTACCATTACGGAATGTGAAAAGAAATTTAATATAAACAAGCAATGCTCTTCAGAGAATAGCCTTAAAAGGCGAGACAGAATACAGGTAGAAAAAGAAATATTATCATAATTACTATAATAATAACGTGAAAAATAAATATAAATAGCGAATAGTAGTGTTTTCGGGCCATACCACTCTTAGCTATTCTCAACTCTGTGGCTTGAGCTAATCCTAAGTGTGGTACCATTAGCTTTAACCAATGTCGAGTCCGAGGCCGTGAACCTTATCCTCGCGTTCAAGCATTTAAGACTTATGTTTATAGTATCAATAACGTCTCTGTCAAGCCTTTTTCATTTTTTAAATACTTTTAATCACTTCTGCTCAATTTGAAAGCAGAAAAGCTTATTATTGCGAAAGTGAATATTATATCGTCTCGATGAACCCTTGTATCCCCCCTAGAAAGGGGATGGGCGAGAAGTGAGGTTGCCGAAGCGAAAAGCTACATAACAGTGAAGTGTGTACACGAAAATGTGGGGGAGTGAGGGTCTCTTCTGAACGCCCCTGCGGTGAAGGATGAAGCCCGACGAAGCAGGGGAAATAGAATGAGGGGAGCTGTGCTGAAGCTAACATCTCGTATTTAGAAGTCACGGAAAGTATGCTGAAGTAAGCTCCTGGCCCGAACCCTTTTTCAGTTACTCTAAATATATGAACTTTCTTTATCACTTACGCTTCTTCCTCCTCAACGTTACGCAGAGTGTAAAGAGAATTTTATTTTAGAATTATTAATTAAAATATTTAGAGTTTATGACACATTAGGAACAGTTTTCGCAGCTATTAAGATAGTCTTATTTCGTGGTATCTTAGCTTAAGATACTCTTAAAAAACTTGTTTTAACCTATGCCAGGACGTTGAGAATAACTAAGAGTGATATGTCCAGAAACATTAATCATAGCATAAGACAACATTTTAAATACACTAACTAAAACTTAAACATATGAAGAAGTTTAGGTGGTTCTCTATTTCTGAAATAGCTTTGGGAACATGGATGATGGGAGGAGGTTTTTGGACTTCAGATTACTCTAACGACGAGAGAGATATAAAAGCTATTAAAAAAGCTATAGAACTCGGAATAACTGCAATCGATACTGCAGAAATGTATGGAAATGGGCATGCTGAAGAACTTGTAGGTACTGCAATAAAAGATTTCAAGAGAGATGAGCTTTTCATAATCACTAAGGTTTGGCCTAATCACGCCAAATATGAGGACGTAATAAAATCAGCTTTAGCTAGTTCTAAAAGATTAGGTACATACATTGACTTATACTTACTTCATTGGCCTGCAGAAGTGCCAATATGTGAAACCATAAAAGCCTTTGAAGATTTAACAGATAGAGGAGTGATTAGGTACTTTGGCTTAAGTAATTTTAAACCAAGAGAGATTGAAAAGGCAAATGAATGTACTAAAAAATACGAGATAGTAGCGATAGAAAATCACTACAGTCTATGGGATAGGAGTGATGAGGAAACTGTTAATTATGCAAACAAGAAGGGAATTCTTTATCTCTCATATACTCCCATTGAAAAAGGTCGAATAAAAAATGACAAGATTTTATCTGAAATTGGAAGGAAATACAACAAAACAGCTATTCAGATTGCACTTAATTGGTACATTCAAATACCTAATTTAGTACCAATAGTCAAGGCAAGCAATATTACTCATTTAGAAGAGAATGCAGGAGCAATAGGATGGAAACTTGATGAAAAAGATTGGAAAACCATTAGCGAATATTACAGGAAATAAACCATTTTCAAAGTTAAATTGATGATTCAAATCATAATAATTAAATAAAATTGTTAAAATTTTTTCTAACTAAGCTGTCTAAACCTTATTATGCACTTGGTAAAGGTAAGAAAGACACTGCTAAGATCATCAATATCACTGAAAGAGTAAGAAAGAGTGTACCTATTAGAGAGAAGAGCTTTATTTTATTTTCAGTAATCTTAATTTCATCTACTACTGAAGGATCCAATGACTTTGCTAATTTGAATAATTTCTCAAAGTTATGTGCTATATATAATCCCATCGAAAAACCAATAATTCCTAAAATAGCGCCTATAAAGACACTTTCGCCCCACCCGGTAGAGAAGATTACATTTTCTATTGCACTTATGCCTCCATCTTTATAATATTCTATCATATAAAAGGTGAACTCGGCCGCTCCAAAAACTACTGTTATCATCCCGGAAGCTTCAACAAAACTCATAAGAGGGGGCATAATCTGAGTTAAAATGTCATAAAGGCTACTTTCTGATAATTTTGACAACTTAGGACCAAAAACTCCAAAAACTAAAACTGAACCAAAATAAATCAAGGCAAAAAAACCGTGGATAGTGTTGAGTAAGAAAGTGATTGGGACTGAAGGCATTTTAGACACCTATGAGGAATAGACTACAACACCAACTGAATTTATTATGGCTATCAGTAAAGATACTGCCATGATATAAGAGGGAGCGTAATCATATGCATGATAGTAAGCTAAACCTCCAGCAGCAGCAATTCCAATAAAAATTATTGTTAACAACGAGAGGCGAAATATGTCTTTTCTATCGCTCAAGTAAGATAGTGCAAAAAGTAATACTCCACCTAACCCGCTTAGCACCCCTAAACTTATATGAATTGATAGTAAGGCTGCTTCCCATGCAGCTTTCAAAGGAAATTGGACAACATTTAACAACACATTAGTACCAGCGACAAATGCACCCGAAAGTAAAATTGCCTCAACGATAGAAGCTATAAGGGTTATATTATATCTACTCGTATCCGGATTTTTAATTGAGTAAAACAATATTGCAGATGTAAATACTACTGTAAAAACAAATCCGGTACCCATCCCTAAGGCATAATCCGGAATGGTAAACCCACCGAAATAGAAGAGACCCTCAAAGGCACCTGTTAATACTGACAAAATATCTAAAACTGCTAAAACCCTAAGAGTATGACTGTTGGCTGTAGTAGCTGAGGCGTAAATTCCTATGGCGAAAATTACCGCTAATGCTGCAGCGTAAATGTGTGTTGCCATAAGAGGCCCAGAAAGTGGTAATCTATATATTGCTATAGCCATTCCTGCAACATAAAGAGTTATTAAAGAGGCCAGCTCCGCTGTAGCAAGTGCGGGAGTGTACTGGTATCTTGAAAATTTCTCATATACAGAATTATAAATATCCAACATTGATTTTGCCATATATGTAAGTATGGAAAGGAGATATAAAAAATTTTTTGCCTTTAATAAAAATCTTTGAGGAAAATTTGATTTGATGTCAATCAACTATCTTTTTTATTAAAAAGTCTTAAGGGGGCTTAGAGCTATGTAAAAATCTTTAGTATTTATTTAGAGAAGACTCCAGAATTTATGACTTACCGTATCATGACAAAACCACACTCTGTCACGGAATCACAGGAGTGCAAGTTAATCTAGCAAGCAATAATTGTATCCGAAAGACTCCTTTCTGCTTATTCCTCATAACTGACCTCCTCTCCGCCCTAAAGGGCGAGGGTTCTTGGAGTTGCTAGGGCAGAGAGGTTTAGGGCTACATCCATTTGTTCAGCCCCAGGCAGGGTGTCCAGCCGGTTACCCCTACCCCTTGCGGGGCTCGGGGTTATAGACTTGAGCAAGATGTTAAAAGCACCAACTACGTCTGCATTAAATACTTTATTTAGCTTAAAGCATTTAAATAGACCTCTAACTATCCTCTTTCCACAAGAGTCACCGTGAACTGGACAAGTTGATGAAGTATATGCCTCATCAACCTCTTCTACAGTCATTCCATACTCCTCAGCAACTTCTTTTATTCTGTCTATAATCTGTTTATAGCTCAAGACATTTGTCACGTTGAAATTGCCCTTTTGTTGAGCAATGTACATAGGATGGCCAACATAAATTGTCGAAACTCCTTTCTCGTAGAGCCATTCGACAACCCTTCTGACTTGAGTGTTCACATAGTGCCAAATTCTCTTCTTCCACGTCTTGTACATGATGTTGAGTTTATGTGTTATCTTAATTCCGTATTTGTTTATCTTACTTTGATACTCCGAAATCCTTTTTCCAATAATGTGACTCTGCCTTTAAAGGTCTGCCGTTAGCCAGGACTGAAGAACCATCTTCAGTATACACAGCCATTAAGTTGTTTATACCTAAATCTATTCCAGCTCTTAGATTACCTTTAGGTGTTTGAGGAACTTTTCTCCAAACACCCCTTACCGCTTTCTCCGTTACGGTGTAAGTTATGTGGGCATACCACGTCTTAGTATCTGGGTCATAATGGATCTCCATCCTACCTTGTTTCCCCTTTAAATGGACTAGTCCCGAATATTCTACCTCTATTCTACCAACAGCTCCTAACCATTTGATAATAATTTTATTTTCTGTTATCTCATATTGGTCGTTTCGTATCACGACCCACAACTCTCTCGTCTTTCCTCTCTTTTTATAACCTGGAGGATTAACTCTTTTTATAAAGTTTGGTAATTTTCCCTCTTTCTTAGCCTTTAGCAAATCGAATAAAGACCTCCATGCCTCATTGTTCTTGTTTAAGACTTGCTGGACTGTGGCAGGATCTATCAACTTTTTGTACTTCTCTTGGAACTCTTTATACGTTGTTTTCATACCAATTTCCCCCTTTGCGAAGAACTGCATTCTCCTAGCATAAGTGATTTCATTCCACAGCTTCAACGCTAGACTGCAGAGTGCTTTCAGCTGTGCTTCTGTCCTTTTGTTCTGCAGAAGTCTAACCATGCTAGTCCTAACCATTACTGGTTTGTCTTCTTGAGAAGAGCCAGCCACGGGGAGCATAGAGTTAAGAAGAGATGTGTCACTTACAGCAGTCGCTTGAGGGTGGCTCCCCATGACTGGCTCCCTAAATAGAAACTTAATAATGAAAGTTTATAAACTTTGTTCTTATTCGAAGCTCTGTAGAAATCCCTAATAAAGCATTTATTTAAAGAAATTTTACCGTATTTATGGCTTACAGTATTATGGCAAGATTACCTAAATTTATCATGGAATCTCAAGAGTACAAGTTGGTAAAACAAGCAATAATTATTTCCAAAAGGATTCCCGCTTATTCCTCACAATCTAAAAAGAAACACAAGCAGTATCAGCTCTTTATCATCCTCTTGTACAAGGTTTGGGTAAATGTAAGCTATAGAGATGTTATTAAGATAATATCTTCTAATCCCTCATTTGTTGTCCTCTTATCCCTTTCAGGAATACCTCACTTTACAGCAATTCAGAAGTTTTGTAAGAGGATTAGCATGAAACTCGTTGAGTCTGTCTTTAACAAGGTTGTAAGATCTTTCTTGAGACTGAATGATAATTGACGGTACAGGATTTTCGGTTAACGGCTCCTCATTACGATAAAAGGCTTAATGATTTTGGAAAGTTAGGAAGAAATACGTTAAAATAACAATATGTGTTGATGATAAATCACGGACAATCGTTGCATTCAGTGTTCATTTTGGAGAGATCCACGACTCAAAGGGGTTTAAGAAGATGTTGGAAAACATGAACAAGGAAATAGTTAGTAAGTTCAGAATATAATAATATGATTCAGAAAGAGGAAAACCACGTTATTGCCAAAAAACATGGTCTTCTAGCAATAATACCAGTTAGAAACGAGGACGTATCAATATACCGTACTAAAGGGGAGAATAGGAAGAGGATGAAGAGGCATTTGCCAGATGAATATAAAAGAAGGTCAATAGTTGAGACTGTACATTCAGTAATAAAGAGGAAGAGCGGGTCATTTGTTAGGTCAAGAATACCAGAGTTAGCTGAAAAAGAGATTGCATTTAAGATAATAGCGTATAACATAAGGAGAACAACAATCCTAAATGATTCTAAATTTATCTTTATTATTTATAGGTTTTCTACTGAGCTCTTATTCGACATCCCCGCTTTAAAAAGCGAGACTTTCAGTTGTAATAGGACAGTTCATCGGAAAATAATATGCAGAAGTTTTAGATTTTCCCTTATTACTTATGAGCAAAAGATAAAAAGTAGAAGGAAAAAATCTTTTCCTTAGCAAGTAAAAAAACTCTCGTTCTTCTATAGAAATTTTTATTTTAATTTCTTCTTTTCTTCGACTTTAATTTCTTCAATCTTAGCTAACTTTTGGACCAGTTTTTGATTTGTTGAAAGTGTGAAGCTCGGTGAGCCTGGTGTAGAGGGAGTAAAGCCCGCAACTCCTCCCTTAACTATATTTCCACTTTTTTCCTCGGTTCCCTTCGCTCCTTCTGCCTTAATTAGTTTTTGATTTGTTGAAAGTGTGAAGCTCGGTGAGCCTGGTGTAGAGGGAGTAAAGCCCGCAACTCCTCCCTTAACTGATGCCCTTATGTATTCTCCCAATGCAACTGCTATTGTCATTACTAACCCTGGAATTCCAATTTCAGCTAGATATGAAATTGCAAACTGGTATGGAGCAAACTGTGCAGGATAGGCTATTTCCCTTCTCAGCATTCCGAAGAATCCTATTATAGTAAACAAATAACCTATTGTGACAAATGGAATAGTCCATTCTAGTAGTCCAATCGTCATTAATTTCCTAGCTTTCTCACTAAAGTCAAAACCTGGAAGACTTGCTCTTAGCAACTCGGTAAATACCGCACTCGTCCCTACTAATATTAACGTCCATATCACTAGATGGAAGTGACCAACAACCCAATACGAGTTATGTAGATATATATTTGTCAAGTTTATAGGTAGGGGTAATGCCTGAGTCCCTGCTAATATGAAACCAATTAATGATATTAGGAACGCAAACCCTGCTGGGTCTCTCCAGTTATAATTCTTTGAAAGTAATATTGTGAGTCCTACGTTCATTGTGGTTATACCAGAACCTACAGCTAATGCTAGAGTCCCTATTGTAATCCATGCTCTGACAGCTACTGGAAAGGGAAATGTCTGCAAGTGATGAAGGAATATTATCATTGATGCTACACTCAGAATCCATATATTCCATTCTGACCATCTTGGGCTAAATATTGGTCTATTAGCATATTTCGGTATAAAGTAGTACCAAGAACCAAAAAGCGGGAATGGAACATAGTATACTACCGGATGACCAAAGAACCAGAATAATACTAAATTAAGTAATGGGTCTACCTTCACAACAGATGGGAACCATATTGCTGCTGCAAACCACAACTCTGTTGCTGTTAAGGCTGGAATCGTTACTCCCATTACAAATGCAAACGCTATGCCATACTTTGCGAATATGTTAATTTTAGCGCCATCTTGCTTCTTTGAAATATATCCATCAATTACTAAAGTTAAAGCTGCGGCAGCAGTAGCTCCACTGTTTAACGCTAAAAAGAGATAACCTGCACCCATAGCAGCGCCTCTATATAAATTAAAGGCATGGAATACAGCGTTGTCTTCAATTGCTAGTGGAGGGAACATGTACCAACCCATATCTGGCAATCCAATCTCCGCAAGTGCTAAACCTAGGTTGGCTATCCAGAAAAACGCAAGAAGAGCCTTTCTGTGAACTATTGATAACTTAGATGTATACATTGAAAATAGCATGATAGCAAGTGCTCCATTAAAAATTACACCAAATATCGCGCTCATGCCATGAAGTGTTAATACTGTAAAATACTCCACTCCTATCCCAGGACTTTCATGGGGAAATACCAGATATGTTCTCATGTTCATTGCCATTGTTCCTACTACTATTAGCCATGATAATGTAGCTAAAAAGTAAAGCCATGAAAAACCTAACGTGTCCTTTGGAGTAATTGTTTTGACTATTTTATCTATATAACCAGCCATTTACACCACCTCTAAAGTTCCAGTCCAATATGAGAAATTATAGCCAGCATACTCTGGCTCCATGAATGTATAATTGCCTGGAGTACTTGGCGTTACGAAATATTCGTAATTAGCCATCCCCGGAACTGCATTAATTTGAACAACCCCGCTAGGTAGTGTCATGTAAAAACCTGTTATCACTTGCGGAGAGTATATTTGTAATACAACCGGTTCGCTTGTATTTGCCACTATAAGGTTTGGTATGAAGCCATAAACTTGACTTACTGTCATATTTACTACTAGTATAGGTATACCGGATACATTAATTACAGCTTCTTGTTTGCCAACATCATGAGAGTTGAAGTAGAGAACTGCCTCTTGAGCTTGTTTAGGTAGCCCAGAAAATAACGGTAGTCCATATCTATAACCCGTGCCTGTTCCATGTGTTACACCGTAAATATTCCATCCAGAAAATACTCCTACTAAGATAAACAATATTGCGACCCATATATCTAGGATTCTATCTCCTGATAACTTCATTATCCCATCCTCCTCTATCAATTATTAGAATATTTGGGATTTAAAAACTTTTCTTTCCAAATTAGGTAAAGTTTTTAACAATTTCAACAAAAGCGATATATTATAATTTACTAAATCCAATAAGTTTATTTAAAGCAAAAAGTTTCAACATTCATTAGTTTAAAAAATATAGTGAAAATATACTTATTATTTAAAAATTATATATGAGAGTTGAATACAAGTCGAGTAAAGTTTTTATATATGCAAAAATAACTTAACATGAGAAGAGCATGAAAGAAACAATAAGAAGGATAATAAATAGAGGTGAGCCCTAATGGCTAAGATAGGATGGGCTGTTGTATCACTTGTGATAGGTGGAGCGACGGCTATGGCGATTTTTATTTCATGGCTTATATTAACGACTACCTCTCCACCCATTCCAACCCATGAGATTCTACCTTTGATAAGGTGGTTATCATGGCTCTATTAATTCCAGCATTGTACATAGTTTTAGCTGCTATAGCCTTTATACTAATCTATTTCGCTTTAACAGCTAAATTCTCAGAAGGCACAATGAGGCTAGTGTTTGTAATGTATGCGTTTTTCTTACTTATTGCTATACCACTGAGCTACGCAGTCTCCTCAGTTTTAGGAGACATAAATGCTAGCGGAGTAATGTTCGTTCTATACATAGTTTTGGGCGCAATAATTTACTCAGTAGTTTACTATAAGAACTTTTATAAAGATTAATAATATCCACTACAAAAGCCTTTATTAAAGGCAAAAAATTTTTTATATCTCTTTTTCATACTTACACATATGGCGAAA
>ERZ1684502.163-NODE-163-length-14006-cov-192.646907_pt1 | contig 14006 bp, 17 predicted proteins | sample MGYA00580192_ERZ1684502 | MGnify/ENA primary metagenome ERZ1684502 (study PRJEB41476, sample SAMN13258264) | hydrothermal vent metagenome | biome: caldera [ENVO_00000096]; feature: acid hot spring [ENVO_00002120]; material: acidic water [ENVO_01000358] | place...
TAATTTCATTAGCCTTTATCTTCCTCTTCATTTACATTGCCTATCAAATGTTTGGCAAACTGAAGGAGAGAGGCTTGCCTTTACTCCTTGCTAGGCCTATAACACGCGGCGAGCTTTATTTTACTAGATATTTCTCTGGTGTGTTAGCAATATTTGTTGCAACAGCAATCTTTACACTAGCCACTTCGCTAACTGTAAGGATCTTGTTTAGGTTCGTCCCAACAGTTATAATACCAGCATTGTTTGCATATTCGTTCTTTGATATTGTTGTTTGGTATTCGTTAAGCTTTCTATTTTACTCAAAGCTATCACCATCTGCAGGCTTAGGAGTTTCAATTGCTACATGGTTTGTATTTTACATAGGCTTATCCTTCCCTGCGTTGTTTTATCCAAGCATTGCAAACTACTTGAACTATTACGTTTCTCCAACTTCAATCGCCAGTATATTCTCAAATTACTTGACTACATACTCAATGCCTTCTGGCGTTATATTACCGCTAAGCGTGATCGTTGGACTTTTATGGATTTCAGTGCCTGTGGTAGTGGGTTATTTAATATTTAAGAAAATTGACGTGTAGAAAAAGAGAGAAGAAAGTTTTTCTTACTTTATACATCTATTTTCTTAAATATTAGGTAACCTACAATTACTGGTACTACAATCCACACTGTTTCAGCTAAAGCACTTATTGCTGGGCTTATTGGATAACTTAATGTCATTAAATAGTTAAGCAGAGAGAAGGCAAAAGATGCTGGGTAGAAATAGTATATTAGCTTGCTTGGAATAAATGGAATAATAAGGACTAAAAAGTCTAGGACAATAAACATACCTATTGATAGCCCTAAGCCTTTAGATGGCGATAACTTTGAGAAAAATAAGTAACTTAACGAATACCATACTATTATATTTGAAAACGTGAAAGCTAAGATTATCATAGTATAGTATGAAAGAAAAACACCAGTATATGCAACAAACATTATTGAAGTAGCTAATGAAAATATGAGTGCTGATAAAACTAGAGCTAGTACACCAGAGAAATATCTAGTAAAATAAAGCTCGCCGCGTGTTATAGGCCTAGCAAGGAGTAAAGGCAAGCCTCTCTCCTTCAGTTTGCCAAACATTTGATAGGCAATGTAAATGAAGATAATACTAAAGGCAAGAGAGAAGTAATAAGAAGTAAAAGCTCCTACAAATTCTAGGAAATTTGCTTCTATTAATAGTATTGAGTTAAACGGAGCACCTCCTGATGAGTAGCCCTCGTCAATTTTATAAACCGCATAGACAAATGAAGTTCCCTTAGGTATTGTGACTGTGAAAATCCTCATTGATTGGGCAATAGTAACGTTGCCTAGTGCTATATTTTTAGTTGGTGGAAAACGGAATGTAGTCCCATTAAGGAAGTAAAGAGTAATATTAGGTATAAAAGCAATTACTTTTGCTGTTTTGCCGTTGTATCCAATAATTAATACATAGCCCGGCACAAAGTAATTATAAAACTCTGAAACATTTGCATAAGACTGATAAGACGGCAATGAGATAGATTTTTGTTGGCCATCATAAGTGACAATTATCTTTATTGGTGTTCCATAAAAAGAGAAATAACCAGAAGAGTTTGTGAAAAGAGTTTTAGTAGAGTTTGAACAAACTACAGTAACTTTAGCATTACTTATTGGGTTTCCTTGATTGTCAAAGACTAAGCCCAAGAAATGATATCCGGAAGTTGTGTTTTCAGCAGTTACTACAACGTTAACGTCATTAAACTCTGCTGGAGGAATTGAATATAAAAACTCATAGGTGAGAAGAACACCAGCTATTACAAAAAGTAGTAAGAAGGATAAAACAGAAATCCTTAGGAAGCTTCTCCTAAAGTCATAAAGGACATCAAACTTCATGTCTTCATCTGTCTTTTTCTTTTTATGGTTTAAGTTTAAAAATTATCTCGAACGAATAAATTTATAAATCTTTTCTTAAAACATTACTTATGATTGAAATTAACAACCTTGTTAAGTATTACGGCAAATTTCAAGCATTAAAAGGAATTTCTTTCACTGTAAACGATGGTGAAGTTGTTGGCTATGTAGGTTTAAACGGTGCAGGGAAAACAACAACAATAAAAATTGCCGCAGGGATTTTAAACCCTACTTCTGGAGACGTTTTTATTGACGGGCATAGCATAACTAAAGAAAAGAAGGTTGCAGCAAGAAACATTGGATGGGTTCCAGAATTGCCAGAATTTGAGGACGTTAAAGCCCTTGATTATTTCGTCTACCTAACGGGGTATTATGGAATACCATCATCGGAGGCCAGAAGAATTGGGAAAGAGTTATTTGAGCAGTTAGGAATTGGGGGTTGGGAAAACACAAAGTTAAGCAAGTTCTCTCAAGGTATGAAGAAGAGGTTTGCCTTAGCAGTATCATTGGCAGCAAACCCAACGAACTTTTTGTTTGATGAAGTTTTAAACGGCTTAGACCCTGCTGGGATTCAGCTCTTTAAGGACTTAACGTTAAAGCTAAAGAGGGAGGGAAAGGCAATTCTTTTCTCCTCTCACATCCTTTCTGAAGTAGAAAACATTGCTGACCGCGTAGTTTTCATTCATAAAGGCAGAATTGTAGACGTTAAGACAATGGAAGAGCTAAGAAACATGATAAATACCAACGTTGTGAAAGTTAGAGTTGAGAAGCTAGATGAAAAGGCTATTGAGATTGCTAAACAATTTGGCAATGTGTCTGTCGTAAACGGGGAAATAGTAATTTCAAACTTCAACTCCGACTTAGCAACGCTAAGCAATGCCTTAAAGGACTTTAAAGTTATTGACATTGGCTATGAGAGGAAAAACCTTGAGGCTTTGTTTTTTGAAATAATAAGCAAAGCGGAAGGAAAAAGCTAATTTCCTAATAAACGGCAATAAAAACAAAATTACTTAGCTTGTATCTGTTGCTTTTTAATTCCTCTATTTGCCATTTAAGTTCTTCGATTTTACTCCCTAAGTCTGTTTAGCGAGAAAAATTGAGATTGAGTTTTAGTGATTTCTATTTCAGAAAATTTATTACTACATGAAATATAGTAATAAATGTGAGTTGGGTCACAGTTTCAACAAAAGTTAGAAAGGAGTTGCTTGAGAAGGCAAAGAAATATGGGATAAATATATCAGAAGTGCTCAGAAAAGCCTTAGAGGAGGAAGTTAGAAAAAGAGAGGAAGAGGAAGCTAGAAAAGCTGCAAAGGAATTAGCAGAAGCATTAAGAGCAAGCAACATAACAGTTGAGGAAATTGTGAAGTCGATAAGAGAAGATAGGGATAGCAGATGAGCAGAAAACGTGTGTTAGACTCTAGTGCCATAATTTCTTTGATAATGAAATAAGATTTCAGAGATATATAAGGACAAATTAATTTAGTGACTTTATTCAAAAAGGAACACCTAACCTATTAGGTTTGGTCTTTATTAAATTAAAAGGAAAAGGCTCTCTTATGATTAAAATAAAAAGGGTTTATGACCCTATTGAAGAAGATGATGGCATAAGGATTTTAGTAGATAGATTATGGCCTAGAGGAGTTAGAAAAAATAAAGTAGATTTATGGTTAAAAGAAATAGCACCTAGTGATGAGCTAAGAAAATGGTATAGACATGATCCTAATAAGTGGGAGGAGTTCAAAAAGAGATATTTTGAGGAGCTTGATAAAAACCCTAAGGTATCAATTTTACTTCAGCTTGTCAAAAGGGGAGAAAACATAACGCTCCTTTATGCTTCAAAGTCCCCATATAACAACGCAGTAGCCTTGAAAGAGTATATAGAAAAAAGATTATTAAAAGAGGGTGAAAAATTATAGGTGTGGTTAATAAACCATTTGAGGTAACAATCCTCGTAGAAAATCACCCTTGCGAAGTAATGAAAGTTGTATCGTCAGCAGGCCTTGAGGCGAGCGTAGAAAATGTAAAGCTGGGCGATAATGTCACTGATCACATAGTGCATTTTAAGAGAGAAGTAAAGAAGGAAGATATAGTAAAATTAAAGTCAGTAAGTTTGAAAGTATTGAGGTTAGCTGATAATAAAGTATGGGTTAGGACTAATGGATGCGCAGTATGCAAAACGCTATATACTTCTGACGTTGTCGTTGAAAAGGTGAAAGTGATCAAAGAAGGAACTCTGCTTTATACCCTCCTTGTACCTAATGCGACTTCATTAAAGACATTTCTATCTAATCTTACTAGTCAAGGAGTAAAAGTAACTGTCCTAAACACTTCGGAGATTGACAGCAATGAGCTAACAGAAAGACAGATGGAAATTCTCAAGTTAGCTTACAAATTAGGATACTTTGATGATGATAGAAGAATAAGTCTAACAGAGCTAGCCGAGAAATTAGGCATTTCTGTACCCACTTTAGAAGAAATATTGCGTAGAGCGCTTAAAAAAGTTGTGAAATTTTATTTAGATAAAACGGAATAAGAAATCATTTAAAGTCGAATTATAAAGATAAAGAGAAGCCCTAAATAATTTACATTTGTGTTTTAATTTATAAAAAACAAAACAAAAAGAAGAACTTTTCTTATTTCATCCATACAGCGTTTTTGGAACGAATGGAGTTGCCTTCCATGTGACGTTAAACTGCTTTGCCACCTGCATAAATAGATCCATGCTTTCTACGTCCCATTCACATACCGCAATCCTCACATCTTCAGAAACATCGACCCTTACTAATTTCATTCCCTTAGGGACTTTTCCCTCTTTTACCATGCTAATTACTTGATTAATAAAATTCATTGCAGCATTTCTTTGGCTTTCTTCCCATTGATGTACTACGACTACTTTCATATTAATTAAATAGGTATAACTTATATTAATAATTATCTGATTGTAGAAGTTTCTATTAAAAAGAAAAAAGCAACACTTAGCTAATTAGTTTGCTGCTACGTAGTTATGGTGGCTTTACATCTATTGCAGCTACTGGACAAACGTTTACACAAGCCATACAGAATATACAAGCTTGTTCATTTACTGGATCAGCTTTCTTCTCTGATGCAGGATGACCTGGAGTCTCATACCATTGGAATACATTTACTGGGCATGCTGTTATGCAGGAACCATCAGCAATACATACATCAAAATCTACTCCAACTATTGTACCGTGAACTCCGAGAACCTTAGGCGGATTTACAGGTCCATATACCTTATGCCCCGCATGTTCTCCTACAACTGGCCTGTTTGTCCTGTAGTTTGGATCTATACCCATTTTCTCGCCATTTCATTTTATGCTATTTAAAAGTTAAATAATGATAGCCTAAACAGTTAGCTTAGTTTTCATTCACTTTAATGCAAAACTTTGCTAAGATGTTAGGCTACTATTTTATATTATTCTAAAACAATAATTATGTGATGAAAAGAAATGATAAGTCAAATCCAAGTTGGAAAAAGAACAAACAGAGGAAAGGTATCTTTATACTAAAACATTAGAAGTTCCAATTGGCGGATCAACATTCTATCTCGATATCCCAAATAGCCCATTAGCTTATGTAAGTGAAACTAATGGCATAATTTATATCAATGGTTCTGCCTACTGGGAATCAGAATTAAATATGCTTGAAGATTTGAAAGAACAGCTAGTACAGCAGGTGGAAGAGCTAGCAAAAGCCGCTAATAGGAAAATAGTAAAGAGTGAAGATATTTTCATAGAATATGATGAGAAGAAAGAGATTGAAAAAAGAAAGTTTTACATACTATTAGATAATAAAACTGAGGTTGGCTTCCACTATAATCTGCACTTGCCTAATAAAAATAGAAATGGAATAATTGAAATTATACCTTATTATAAGAAATATCAGTGAGGTTTTATGTTAGCAAAAGTTTTAACATTGGATCACAGAAGGCTTGAAGAACTAGTAGACGATTTCCTTCAAAATCCTACTCAAACTCTTTTTGAGGAAATAAGAAGGGCTTATGTCAATCATATTTATTGGGAAGAGGAATTTCTATTCAAAAAAATTAATAACGCATCTCTTTTAGCAATTATTAGAGGATTAGAAGGGGAACATGCGAGTATGTGGATACTTCTAGATCAAGCTAAGGAATTTTTAAATGCTAATGATATTGAAAACGCAAAAAAGAATGTCAGTACGTTCATGAGAGTATTATTGGAACATGACGGTGCTGAGGAGGGAAGTGTTTATTCTGAGTTAGATGCATTAGATGAGGAAGAACAAGCTAAGTTGATACTGGAGGAAATTAAGCTGGCTGTAGTTCCATCAGATTGGAGATGCAAATATTGTAAAAAATCGTAAATGAAAAACACGTTTTCCGCTTTTTAAAAATCTAACCCTTATTAAGGAAACACTCAATATTTATTTTGGATTTTGAAAAATCTGTTCATATATATTTTACGGGAATATATACTCTTACTTGATGCTAAATCTTTCATGTTAATTGGGTTTTTAGCACTTAAAAAATAAGATACTTACTTAATAATGCTAGCTTAACACATCTTTCTTTATTACTTACAAGCCCAAAAACTTAGAGAGAATAGTTGTTAAAATTAGCAGGGCTACAAATATTATATCCCTTTTAAGACCTCTCCTACCTAATTTCGCAATATCTCTCATTGAAGGTAATTTTTTGCCAGGGAACAGAAAGCGTGTAGAAGGCTCAATTAGAGTTAATGGCATTAACAGCAACAAACTTTTCACAGATAGCAAAACTAAAATTGCGAGAGATAATAGCCATGAGAACTGCACAACCCTTTTATCTAATTTTCTAATAGGTAGCTTATATTCTACATATAACGCGCCACATAAAATGTAAAGCAACCAATAAACTGATGGCAAAACTGCAGTGTTATTAACAAAGCTAAGCCATACAAATGATAGCGAAGATATAAATGCTGTCCCTAAAACGTTTCCGAGCATTAAATTCTTCTTCCAGTAAAATGTAAGAGTTAAAGCTAACAAAACAAGAGGCACTAGGAAATATATTGTAATTGCAAAAAGGTAAGGAATTGCAATTAGGACTGACAGTAATATTTCTCTAGCCCCTATTCTAAAGCTCACTAAGGATGGCTGCAAATATTCGGCTATAAATAAAGTTAAAAGGCTATAGGAAGTAAAATCAAAGCCCTTACTATGTTTATTCCAGAAAAAGGAATTAGCGAGACTATATAGCTGAATACACCTACAGTGTATAAACCTCTGTTTCTAAATGTCCTGCTCATTTCAGCTTGACCCTCCCATTGTTTCTATAATAGAGAAGGGATAATGCAAAACAGGTTTTTCTCAACAATATAACACAAAATAATTTTTGAGCGTTCTTGTATGCTCTCAATGTCGAAATTTCTCTTAAAAAGGAAGAAAAATCTAAAACTGGTAAGAGTTTCATAAATTTTGCTCATTTTCATTTAAGATTTATAATTAACACCTAAACAGTTAGGTTTCTAAAGTTTCCTAATATATCAAATAAACCTGTAAGTTGCTAGAACCCTTTAGTATATATTCAAAATAACCGTTAGAAGATAAGGAAATTACTAGTTAGAGTTATAATTATTATTTAGAATTAATAACGAATTGTTCAACTAAATAAAGGAAATAAGAAAAGCTTTCAGCACTTAAATGAAAAAGAAAAGATAAAAGAATGTTACTCAAAAAAGATAATTGCTATAACTAATTGAATATTGGAGCTTATTTTGATGCTATAACGAGGCATCATTTATCTTGTTTATTTAAAAGATTTATAAGTTACTTATAAAGTTACTTATTATAGGGAAAATTTGAATGAATTCCTCAGTTAATATCCTTGAAGCAATAAGAAAAGAATTAGCAGAGATGAACCAGCAAATTTTAAATCACCCCTTACTTAAAGTTGCTGAAGAAGGAAGACTAAAACGTAAAACTATAGAAGCCCTAGTAATTAATCAATGGTATATTGTAAATCACGACTTAAGGTCTCTTGCAATTGGTCTATCAAGAAGCAAGAGATTAGAAGAGTTGGACTTATTTAAAGAGTTTTTAGATGGAGACTATAAGGCATTAAAAGAATTAGAAAAGCTAATGAAAGAGCTAAACATAGAAATAAAGGATCCGCTACTATACAACATATCTCCTCAAGCAGTTAGCTATACTCACTATCTTTCCTGGTTGGCTAATTACGTAGAACCTTCAGAATTTTTATTCGCCTTAATTGTAAATATAACGGTTTGGGCTAGCGTAATTACAAGACTAGGGGATATTTTGAAAGAAAAGTATGGGATTAAGGAAACTGGTTTCTTTGACGAATTTAAAGGATCTTACGAAGAAATAGAAAAGAGAATTTCTTCGTTAGTTGACGAGAGACAAATTGAGAGGCTCAGAACTATTAGCTTTACTATTCAAGCATACGAAAAAGCATTCTGGGATGAAATGTATAACATAAACAGCAGCTAGAGATGAATCGCTGTAAAAAGATGTAGCAACGACTTTATTTTCCTTATTAAGAAATTTTTGCCTCTATACATTGTCAGAGAAGTGTAAATTAAGAACCTTATTCTTATTTTTTCACCTTCTAATTATAAACTAATTAATATCGTATGACGTTCACATTTATTTGATCTCTTCTCCTGACTTAAAAGAAGAGACTTTCGGTTACAACTATTATTCTACTCTCAGCAAATGTTTTACATGTCGTAGAATCTCATAGGGAGGCAGAGAAAGATTGTGAATGTAACTGTTAAAATGTTCGCAGTGACAACAAAATCTTAGTTTAGCAAATAGACTTAAAAATTTATATAAGAATTTATTTCTATTCGTTTATTAAAATGGTCTTTAAGAGACCAATTTTATCGCAAAATTAGTCTCTTAAAAACTTTAAACTTCTTTTACAAAAATAATAATTGATGGAGGACAAAATTAGGAGCTTCATAGCTGAATGGTTAAGCTCAAAATTGCCTAAAATAATAGAGAGGGACATCTCATTACCTTTAGATAAAGAGTATATAATTACGGTGACCGGAGGAAGGAGAAGCGGAAAGACCTTTCTCCTTTTTCAAACCATTTCTCAAATTATTAACAAGGGGTTAGCTTCTCCAGACGAAATATTATACCTTGATTTTGAAGATTATAGGCTAAAGGGTCTTTCAGCTGAAGATCTTGATAAAGTGCTTATAGCTTTTGTTGAGCTCACTGGCAAACAGCCAAAATACATTTTCCTTGATGAAGTACAAAATGTAAAGAATTATGGTAGTTGGTTTAGAAAGAGATTAAATGCCAGAATCTTCCTCTCTGGTTCAACCTCAGAGCTAACTCCTAGAAAAATTGCAGAGGAATTAAGAGGGAGAAGTGTAAATTATGAGGTTTATCCGTTATCGTTCAAGGAATTCCTCAGATTTAAGGGATTTTCTTACAGCCCATTAATGGACTATACTGCGGAAAGAGGGAAAATCCTTTCACTTCTGAGAGAGTACCTGTACTATGGCGCATATCCAGCTGTTGTATTAGAAGAGAAGGAGGAGGATAAGGTAAGGTTGCTAAGATCATATTTTGACTCGGTAATTATAAGAGATTTAGGAATTGTTAAACCTAACATTGCTGAGATTTTTGCAAGGTTCATAATTGAAAATTTTGCTAATCCAATAAGCATAAACAAAGTTTACAATTACTTGAGGGGGTTGGGAATTCAAATAGGTAAGGAAACTGTTATAGAATTATTCGAAAGAGGAAAAGAAACATATTTCCTTTTCACAGTTGAGGTATTTGAGAAAAGCGAAAGGAAAAGAAAGGTAAATCCTAAAAAAGTGTACATAATTGACATTGGCTATTCGGCAGTATTAGGATATGAGTTTTCAATATCAAGAGCGATGGAAAATGCAGTATTTTTAGAGCTATTAAGAAGAGGATATAAAGAGATATTTTATTGGAAAGGGGAAAAGGAAGTTGACTTTGTAATATCTAGCAATTTTAAGCCAAATGCTCTTATTCAAGTTACTTATGCCACTGATAAGCCAAGTGAGAGAGAAATTGAGGGAATAATAGAGGCTAAAGAGCAACTAAAGACTGAGGAAAATTTAATTATAACTTGGGATTATGAGGGGGAAATTGAGGGAATTAAGGCAGTGCCTCTTTGGAAGTGGTTACTAAAATAAGAAATTGCACTAAAATATTTTGTGAATGATATGACTATATACTCACTCAAATATGAGCTATTTTATAAAAAACTTTAAAAAATTATTTAACTTTTAGACTTTTCTAATTCAGCTCTAAATTCCTCTACAGCTTTCCTTATTTCATCTACAGATGCTTCATCTTCTAGTGTTGTTACATCTCCTATCTCAGCGTTTGTTGCAACAGCTCTAATTACTCTTCTCATTATTTTTCCGCTTCTAGTCTTAGGCAATTTTGTAACGAAGAACACTTTATCTACAGTAGCTATAGGCCCTACTTTTTCTCTAACTGTCTTCACTAACTCTTGCGCTAGTTGAGGACTAGGTGTATATCCTTGCTTTAATATAACAAATGCATAAGGCACTTCTCCCTTAATTGGATCTGGAACTCCTACTACAGCAGCCTCAGCTACAGCAGGATGTTCTATTAGTGCAGACTCCAACTCATAAGTACCTAATCTGTGTCCAGCTACCTTTATTACTTCATCCGCTCTTCCTAATATCCAGAAGTAACCATCTTGATCCTTTACTGCATAATCACCCGCATAGAACATTCCTGGGAACTTGCTCCAATACACCTTTATGTATCTATCAGGATCTTTGTAAATTGTTAATGGCATTCCAGGCCATGGGTTCTTGATAACTAAATATCCTCTTTCTCCTGGAGCAGTTTGTTTTCCTTCTTCATTTACTACATCTGCTTCAACTCCCAATATAGGCATTCCATTTGTTCCTGGCTTCATTGGAATCAGATATAATCCTGGTAAGTGAGATATCATTATTCCTCCTGTTTCTGTCATCCACCAAGTGCTCCCAAATGGTACTTCTTCTCTTCCAACTAATTTCCATAACCATTCCCAAGCTTCAGGATTAATCGGCTCTCCTACAGAATGTATTAGTCTAACTGTACTAGTATTATGAGCTTTTACCCAATTATCCCCATATCTCATGAACTGCCTTATTGCAGTTGGTGAAGTATAAAGTATTGTAACCCCATATCTCTCAATTATTGAGACCCATCTATCTGGCTGTGGATAATCTAATGCTCCTTCATACATTACTTCTGTAGCTCCCTCCATTAATGGGCCAAACACAATATATGAGTGACCAGTTACCCAACCAATGTCTGCTGTACACCAGTATATGTCATCGTCTTTTATATCAAAGACCCATTTCATTGTAGCGTGAACAAGCGTCAAATACCCTCCGGTATCATGCACAATTCCTTTTGGTTTTCCAGTAGTTCCAGAGGTGTAAAGTATGTAAAGTGGGTCTTCAGACTTTACTCTTTCTGGCTCAACATAAACGTCTTGTGGGACATCTTTCAGCACTTCATCTAAATATTTGTCTCTTCCTTCAACCATATTTACTTTATTTCCAATCCTTCTTACAACTATTACATCTTTAACTGTTGGCGTCTTTTCTAAAGCCTTGTCAGCAATTCCCTTTAAATCTACAATTTTGCCTCTTCTCCAACCACCATCAGCAGTAACTAATAGCTTCGCTTCAGCATCATTTATTCTAGTTGCTAAAGCATCTGCGCTAAAGCCTGAAAATACAACAGTAAATACTACCCCTAACCTAGCAGCCGCTAGCATAAATATTGGCAATTCTGGAATCATTGGCAGATAAATAGCTATTGTATCACCTTTCTTTAATCCATATTTCTCTTTTAGAAGATATGCTACTCTATTAACTTCTTTATATAAATCATAGTAAGTGAGTTTTCTAACTTCCTTAGGGTTGCCCTTTTCATCTACTGGTTCTCCTTCCCAAATTATTGCAACTTTATTCTTTCTCCAACTTTTTGCATGCCTATCTACTGCTAAATAAGATGCATTAATTTCTCCGCCAACAAACCACTTATAGAATGGTGGATTGGAATCATCTAATACTTTTTCCCATGGCTTAAACCACTCTAATTCTGATGCGACAGAAGCCCAGAACTGTTTATAGTCTTTTACACTTTGGCTGTGAATTTCTTTGTATGTATCTATGCTAACTAACTTGTTAGAGTTTAGCTTTGGATTTATCTTAGTCTCAAAAGGTAAAGCCCAGGTTACTGACATATGTTATATTATATTTTATAAGATTTAAGCTTTTTTGATAATCAATCCAATTCAAATTATTATTAACTAGTTAACCTAAGAATCTAATAATAGTTAAAGTTTTTTCATTGATTGCATAATAGTTAATGTTAAATATTAATAATTATAAATTCTATATGCATGTCAGAGCATAAGACCGCAAACCCTGCCCCGCTAGGACTATCTGGCTTCGCGCTAACGACTCTAGTTTTATCAACGTTTAATGCCGGGCTGTTAACTCAAGGCGTCTCAGTAGTATTAGGATTAGCAGTATTTTATGGAGGGCTAGCACAGCTGCTTGCTGGAATTTTAGAGTGGAAAGCTGGAAATACTTTTGGATATACTGCGTTTTTCACCTATGGCGCATTTTGGGAATGGTACTTCTTAACAGCATCTGGCATTTTCCCTGGTGCTACTCCACAAGCAATTGGTCTTGTCTTAATAGCTTTTGGCATCTTTACCTTAATTATGTGGTTCGGCACTTTCAAAGCCAATCTAGGTTTATTCATGACATTTTTACTATTATGGCTAACATTCTTTTTACTTGGTGCTGGCGCTATGGCAAATAGCGCTGCTTTAACTCACGCTGGTGGTTATGTAGGAATATTAACAGCGATTGCAGCATGGTATACTGCATTTGCACAAGTAATAGCTGAAAGTCTAGGAAAGAAACCGCCATTAGGAAGGCCAATTATGAAATAAAAAGTGAAAATTTTCTTTTTTAATTTATAAAAATATTATAATAACTATATATAACTTAAATTATTATTGAAAGTCTTAATGTTATCTATAATTTTCCTTATATTTAACTCCTTTATCTGTCTATCCAGCTTTAAGTCTGGAAATCTTAAAGCAACACAGAAAATTACACTTGTCATTTTAAGCCCTTTTTTGCTTTATGTTGACTTCTCCTTGGCTTAGGTCATTTAACCTTGAGATTAAAATTCCTATAAACATAAGTGAAATTCCAAAAACCTGAATCGGAAGTGGTGAAACCCCAAATAATATAAACTCTATCACTGTTGTTAATATTGGTACTGAGAAACTTAGAACTGTGACTTTAGATACTTTCTCAATCTTTAGCATTGAGTTCCATAAGAAGAAAGCTATTGCTCCCCCTAGAGTTGAAGTATAAAGGATCCCATACAAGAATTGTAAATTAAACCTAATTCTATAGCCTAAGGGTAATAACAAGGTTAATAATCCGCTTCCCAATAAAAATTGGCTAGCGTTAACTAGTAATGGGTCGTAATCCTTTAATTTTCTATAAAATGTTGAAAATAAAGCCCAGAAAATTGCATTAGTAATTGTTATCATTACACCTAATAATGTAAAGCCTCGTAGTAATGGCAAACTATAAAGTACAACTCCAGAAAATCCAATTAATATACCTAGAATTTCTAAGCTTGTTATTCTTTCAGAAAGTATCAAATAAGCGATAGGTACTGAAAATAAAGGCATTGTATAACTAAGAACTGCTGACTCTGCAGGGCTTACATAAACTAAACCATAAGCCCACAAAACTGATGAAATCATAGTATAAATTGAAAGTTGAAGAATATCTTTATTAAATACTATTTTTCTTGCTAATGAAAGGAAAATTGCTGAGGAAATCAAATACCTAATCAAATTAAATGTAACAGGAGAAGAGTTAAGTACAGCTTCTTTTGCAAAATAATAGTTAAATGACGATATAAACACATAAGGTATTATGTACTTTAGTATTTTTGTGTTCACTAGCTCAACTACTAGCACTTTCCCTTTAAAGTTATCTAATAGGAAGAAGGTGAAAAACTTTTCAAATTATAAG
>ERZ1684502.164-NODE-164-length-14003-cov-113.103169_pt1 | contig 14003 bp, 23 predicted proteins | sample MGYA00580192_ERZ1684502 | MGnify/ENA primary metagenome ERZ1684502 (study PRJEB41476, sample SAMN13258264) | hydrothermal vent metagenome | biome: caldera [ENVO_00000096]; feature: acid hot spring [ENVO_00002120]; material: acidic water [ENVO_01000358] | place...
TAAAACTGAAAATTAAACATAGATCCTTTCCAACTCATTGGACAAATTTGTCCAACTTTCTTTGTACTCACTCTCAATCTTTTTCATCATTAAGAAGTTTATCTTCTCATATCTCACAAGTACAGAGAAAAAGTTGAGAAGGACTCCCATTTTTGTCCCCATTATACTCATGTTTTTGTAGCCAAAACCAACTGGTCTCTCTGTGAAAAAGTTGTACCCGTTCCATGGCTTAGCTACTTCTACCACATTGGTTTTTAGCCACTTCCTTATTGCACTTGCTACTTCATTAATTATATCATGCTCAACTGCAAGTATGTTATCCTTTTCATCATTTATAATATAAACAAAGGTAAAGGGTTCAGAATTTATCAGTGCTACTGCAACACCATTGTTCAGTTCAAACAAGGAGAAAAAGGGATTTATGTCAAACTGCTTTATCTCTTGCTCTATCTCTTCCTCTGTCCTCACATGACCGATGGGATAAGGAAAGATGAACTTCTTGTATTCTTTTTTCTTTAGAATTATTTTGCTAGCTAAATACTTCCAGACAGGGACAAACATCATCTCTTCTCATCTTCAATTTTTATCTCTTCGACTCTATCTACCATCTCCTTCAAGAACTCTGCCACAGTCTTGACAACTCTGCATGAAAGAGTGTTAGACATTTTGCAGGGGATTTCTTCTAACAGTTCTTTCAGCATCTCTTTTACTTCTTCAGTTGAAAGAGAATCTTTTTCAAGTACTTTAACCCATTTCCCCCAGCTCTTTGGCAAATGGTCTGCATTGTTTTCTTGGAAAGCTGAAGATGATCCAGCAACAAACTGTTCTTCACCGTACTCCATCTTATAATCAACCTCAAGGCTGTTGTATGTCCATTTAAGGAATATCCTTTCTGCCCCAATCTTCTTTTTTACTGGCTCGAATACATCAAAAGTCTTAGCAATTATCTCAAGACTCATGAAATCAGAGTTCTTAACTGTCAATTCTCCTTCTATTCCTTCTCCTTTAAAAACTACTTTCTTGTTTATACTAATTTCATTAGATTGAGACATTTTACTACACTATGTAATTTTCCAACAAAAAGTTATATTTAAATTTTCACACCAACATAAATGGCTCTTTAATGCGTATCTGCTTAGTCATTTCCAACTATAATTATGAAGTCAAAGTTTATTACGTATTATGGCAATAATGAAATTGATGTGGGTGGCAAAAGTCAAAGAACAAAGCAAAAAGCTAGAGATAAAAGGAGGAGAGAACAACAACTACTTTGTAGCTTCCTTTGACCTAAAGAGATATAGAATAAAGGAATTTAATATAATTTACTGCATAGGCAATTGGTCGATCTTAAGCATATATAAAACAAAAACTGGTTCTATTATTCACGTAATTTATAGGGCGGCAAGCGAATACAACAAGGTTGAGATAGTAATAAAGCCCGATATAACACCACCCATAGACTTGCTAGACAACTTTGTAGCAACTCATAGTGATCAAATTGACGAGTTTATTTTTGAGGATAAAGTAGATCGAGGTGCTGCATTAATCTTCCTTTTAGACTTTGTCCGCTACATCAGCAAAATCACTGGAGGGTTGTTAGCCAATTCGTTTTTTGCACTGGAAGAACTAGTAAAAAAAGAGTATGAAAGACACAAAGCGGGTCTGCCAAGTCAAGTTCCAGAGTTGCTTTCATGCTGGTGATTGGTCAAAATTGTCCAATTTACAAAACGCTTTTGCCCAATTAAAATGAAACGCTAAATATTGGTTAAAAAATTAGATTATCTCATCTAATTTCACGTCTTCGTAACGATATTTTTTGTCAGCTTGTCCTTCTTCAGTCCATGAAAACCTCCACTTGTATCTGCCGTTTCTGGTTTCATAATCTACTTCAACCTCTTTGTCTGTCGGCATAACAAGACCAATATATATAGTATACAGCGGTCTTTCATCATTATCCTCGTCGTCATCGTTGCCCCTTAATGGGACACAGCTAATAGTATGCCATATCGTGTTCTTTATGTTGTTTACTTTAATGTCATCACAGCTTTCTAGCTCGGTAAAACGTAAAATATTAGTGTGTGCCTCTGGCTCTTTGTTTGTCACTCTGAAAACGGGTATGTTTTCATAGTACTCGTTTGTCCTTTCCAAGACTATGTATCCCTCTACATTATCTGTTTCACCATTTACTTTTAGATACTTCTTTATTTCCCTTATTTCATTCTCTTTAAGTATAAAAGCACCTCTCGGTATTAAATTATACTCAACATTCATCCACCTTGGTTTTTCTTTTGCAAGAATCAAAAGCGGTGCTTTTACTTCAGTTAATGTAAAGTAGTCACTTCTGAACACTTGAAAAGCATTGCTGTAAATTGCGACTGTGTTGATAGATTGAGGTATCTCGATTATGACTTTTTCAGTTTGTTCCATTTTTACACCCTCTGTTGTTATCTTGCAAAAACTAGTATAAAAACTTTTCTACCTGCTCAGTTTTTGCTGGACAAATTTGTCCAGCACACGAAGACTTGCGCTTGTAAACAGTCACCATAAGTCAAAGTCTATCACATCAACGTCTTTCAACTTGTTTTTCAACATGTCAATAACTTTCTCATCATCATTAGTCCACTTTCCCTCCCCTGCATACTTAAAGCCAAACTTCTTTAACATGAACCTAACATAGTAAGTATCCCCTGTAGCAATAACTCTTCCGTCTTCGCGGGCAATCTTTATTGCAGGTTTAGTTTCTGGTTTCCACTCCGTAATTTTATAGTTGTTTTCTGCCAAATACTTTTCTATTTTCCCTCTGGTCTCTGTTATATCAGCACCATTAAGACTGAGCAAAAAGTCCTCAATCCGCTTTTCGTTGTCTCTTATCACAAAAAACTTGTCCCATGTAAAATGCTCTACCTTGTATATCACTCTTTTGTGCAAAGAAAGTCTTGTAAACCACAGCTTCCACGACGTATTTGCCAACTTAACATCTACATACACTGGAGTTGTGATTTTCTTCACAAAACGCAAGACATTTTCAGCGTTGTGATAGTCTTCTTGATACTTTGCATCAATAGTTTTGGCTTCTCCATTTTTCATAAAAGTGAAAACGTCTATCAGCTGTTTCACTATCTGCAACGAATTCATTTCAAATCTCTTTAGTTACTGTTTTTCCTAAGAAAAATACATTTTCCTTTGTCTCTTTCTGTTTTCTCTCGTTTTGTTTCATTTTACCACCTCATGTTATTTTATAGCAATCACAGATATATAAGCTTTAATCATCCTGTAAAAACAGTACTCAAAAAGAGAAAAAGATATAAATAAGTAAATGGAAAAGACGGTCGTGGGTTAAAAAATGAGTGGGACTGATGACAATGTTGATATAAATTACTTAAAAAGAAGCTACAAGAACAGTAAGATGAGGTATGTTATACAAGAAGCTAAATTTTACCTCCAAGGGAAAAGAGAAAGAGAAGTAATTTGCGTAAAAGGTAGTAAGGACGATCTTGACTATTTATTGTGGAGACTTAAGCTTTCAATGAGAAAGATAAACGGCGAATTAGTAGTCGCTGGCCAAAGCACTGATATAACCAAAAAAGCAGTTTATATATATTACACCAGCAAAATACCCCAAGAATTTGACAAGACATTGCTTCAAAACCAAAACACCGTAATTATCTTTGAAGACTCTAGAGAGTTCACTGAAGAGTGTATAAAAGTTGATATAAGCGGTTGAAGAGGGAGTTTTATGACTAAGTCTAAGAAAGACTTAGAAAAGCTAAAAGAGGCAATGAAAAGACATGCTGAATTAATAGACAGTTTGCCAAACGTGGAACATCCTAAACCTGGTGATGAATATTGTCTGGAAATGGAATTTGTCGAAGATGATGACCAACCTTGTGATCCGTAGAAAAGCTTATATATATGTTATAACCATTTTTTACATGTGACGTTATAATGTACCAAACCACTTTAAATGAGTTCATCTCATATACTCTAAAAGACGGAGAATACACATTCATGGAAAAGTTACCAGAAATGATAATAGAAAAAGAGATCTGGATAAACCCCAAGCTGATAATAAAGAAAGTTAAGTTGAGAGGGAGAAAGGGGAAATACTACATCATAGGAAACATACTTCTAAGAGATGATAAAGAGAAGGTTGAAAAGATACAAGAAATGATCTTTAATGCTATTAAAGTGAGGTTGAAAAGAAAAGAAAAAGTAGAGAGAGTAAAAAAAGTTAGAATGACAAATAACGAGTACGTATTTGTTTATAACGAGGAAAGAGGGATTCACTTAGTAGATTTGCCAATTGAAGAGACAGTAAAGTTTGGGGGTGAAAGAATATTTTTCACAATGATATTGAGTAAAGATCATGCTTCCCTCCCTATTGATGAATTTAACAAACTATTCTTCAAAAAGGTAACGAGTTTGTATAAAAACGCCAATAGTTAAAAAAAGTGAATTTTACCATTCATCTTCTTCTTCGTCGTCATCATAGTCATCCCATTCATCATCATCCGTCTCTTCTTCGTCTGGAATATTCACAACAACACCAGCAACATCCCATGCTTTTTTCAATAAATCAACATTAACAGCTCCTTTAGGTAACTGACCTGTGATCAATGCAAGTTCTTTAGAAACCTCTGGCATTACAGCTTTCAGCCTCTCTACTGTATCTGCAGAGACACTCTTACCCTTCTTAATCCTCTCTTTTATCATCACCAAAGCCACGGCTACAGTATATATCTTCCTTTCTTCCTTCTTTATCAACTCTTTTTCATTTTCATCTTCGCTTCTCCTATACCTCTCTTCTAAGTTATCTAACTTGTTTTTTATCACAGAAAAAATGTTTTTATATTTAACTTCAAGGTGTGCTTGTGCTTGGTACATTTTAACGCCTCCCCATATTCAACTCGAAATACTAGTTTATAAACTTTTTGGAAAACAAAAAGAAAGCCAAAGTTTTTATAAATACCTCGTTCTCTTTAAAGAGCACCCAGAGCTTGCTTAGACAAAACTTAACGCATTCCCCTTCCTATGTGTCTTCTCTCTATATCAAACTGTTCGCCAATCTACCAAAATTTTGATGAATATTTATCTTATAGAACAACAAATTCTGAAGAATCGTTAAAAAAAAAGAATTAGATTGGGGAATTTTGACCATTTTCTTGTTATTTCAAAGTATATATTTTTGTCGCTATATTGAAAACAGCCTCGCTCTTAAGAGCAGGGAGAAGTTAGTTGAAATAGCTTATCCAAAAAAGTTTTTATAATTATTTTCTTGTTATTAGCTTGACATGTCTCAAGTTGAAGTTCCTCCTGTTATTCAAGAGGCTTTTTCATTACTAAAGGAGAAGCAAGCATCGATCTTTGGCTTTTCGATTGCTTATACCGTTGAGAAGCTTAAGTGGAAAAACAAAAAGATGTTTAGCGGTGACTTTGAGGTCTTCATAGAGAAAGACATGGTAATAATTGTTGATAAAGTTGAGAGCAGGGTGTTTTTTGTAAGGGATAGCACTGCTGAAGTCATTGAGTTTATGGAAAAGCTTGAAGAGGTTGTCTTCAAAGTAATCCCAAATGCTGATCCAACAAGTGAAAAGATGGAGTTTGACGTTAATGGTTACAAAATCCACGCCTACGTTTATAGTGAAGAGGGAGAAATAGGAGTTAGGAAGTCTGAAGTTAGTCTTTTGATAAAGCAGTTCATACAAGACAACTACATCCTTAAGAAGAGAGAAGATGTAAAAGGCGGTGGAAAACCGATAGATAACTTGAAAGAGATTGAGAAGAGGCTTAGAGTCAAAATTTCAGTTAAAGGAAAAAACCAAGTTACGATAGAAGGGAAGACATTTGACATAAGGGAAACACTGAAAAAGTTAGGCTTCAAGTGGGACTCAGTGTCAAAAGCATGGGTAAAAGAGGCTGAAGACACAACTAAATCTATCAATGAACTTGTAGCAGAGCTTGGGAAAATAAGTGCTGGCGGGGATGCAATAAGCTAAAGAAAAGAAACTTTCCCTTAAATTCTAAATGAAAAATCTAAACTTTCTTTTTTATTTTGTTATCAGTTATTCAATAGAGAGATAATTATAAAACCATCTAATAAACATCTCATAGGGTATCACAGCCTCGATGAAGCCGTTTTTCTCCCTGTACTTTATCCCATTAGCAGGAGTGTATTTATATTCTTCTCCTTCCACTTCATCAATAGCGTGGTAGTTTGGGTAGAATATGTTTATTCCGTCAATGTTATGAAAGATTTCATACTTATCTTTTAGCCCAAGCTCTTTTTCTACCTGGGTAAAGAACTCTAAATATGCCTCCCATACCTTCTGCTCAAATTTGTTCCATTGCACTAAACGGTATTTAAAATTAATATCATCTGTTATCAGAAAAGTATCATCTGTAACTTTTTCAATGTAGAAGCCCTGTTCCGTAAACGAAAATATTATCTCTTTTGTTTTTATTTTGTAAGCTTCCTCTTGACTTATTGGATAAACTCGTATTTGTGTTTGGGACATTTTAACACCTTTAATAATTAATCTATATTCATCTATATTTAAGCTTTTCTACGCAACAACAAGAAATATATACTCAATTTTTACTTCTTCACACATGAACAAAGCAGTTGTAGCGCTCTTCCTAATCCCCCTAGTTCTTGCAACAATGCTGACCACTGCTAACAATAACAGTAATGTCTCAGTAACAATTAACATCTCTGGGAAAGGCATTCTGCTTATCTATATGAATGGCAAACAATACACAGCAATTAACCAGACAACTACAATTACTGTGCCTTCAGGGGCTAAAATTACCTTTGTGTCAAACACACCGTTTACAGTCCCAGGCGACAGTATACCAATGATTCTTTACAATATAACAGCAAACACAAACACAACAGTTTACATTAATTTCGTGAACATACCGCATGAGTCTAAGCTTCATGACATTGCTGTTATAGTTGTTGCAGTAGGTGGTTTAGCAGGACTTGTCTATTTATCGAAAAGAAAGAAAAACCAACAATAACCTTTTTATATTTATCTCGTATTAAGAAAGTTGTGAAAGTTAAAGACTTGAAAGCTGGTTTAGACAATATTGAAATTCTTGTTAGAGTTATTTTAACGAGAGAACCTACAGTTATCGAAACAAAGAGCGGTGCTAGGAAAATTCAAGAGGCAATTGTCGGTGATGAAACTGGAAGAGTAAACCTGACACTGTGGGGCGATTTAGCTGGCTTTATAAAACAAGGCTTTGTCTACCGCATTTATAATGGATGGACTACAGCGTATAGGGGTAGAGTACGCTTACATGCTGGTAGCAAAAGCAAAATAGTACAAGTCGATAACAGCGATATACCGATTGCTGAACTTATACCAAGTACAACACCTTATGCTGGTGAGTACAGATTTCCATTAAAGAAAAAGAGTTAGACAAAAACGAGAAAAAGCTTAAATATAAGTAAACGGAAATAAAAACGTATGGCAACAGAAAAGGTAAAAAAAGAAATAGACAAAATTTGTGACTTGCTAAATCTGCCTGTGGTAGCAAAAGAAGAAGCTTTGAAAATATATGAAGAAGTGGAGGAAAAAGGTCTTTTTAGGGGGAGAACCACAGAGGGGGTAATAGCAACAGTGATATATATAACAATTAGAAAGCTCAATATACCAAGGAATCTTGACGAGATTGAAAAAGCAAGTGGTGTCGATCAGAAAGTAATCATCTCTTATTTCAGAGATTTTTTCAAGAAGCTAAACATAAAGCTACCACCAGTTGATGTAAAGGACTTCGTTGTTAGAATAGGTCATGAGATTAACGCAAGTGAAGAAACAATCAAAAAAGCAGTAGAGATAGTTGAAAACGCAAAAGAAAAGGGAATAATACTCGGCAGAGACCCAAATGGGGTTGCTTCAGCATCATTATATCTTGCCTCAATAATAACTGGAGAGAAAATAGATTATGATAAATTGCTAACCGTAGCAGGGATAACTGCGATGACTCTACGTTCGCGTTTCAAAGAGCTGATAAAAACCTTAAAGATAGAGGTTCCACCCCAATACCTCTGATTTTTTCTTAATAGTCAAAATTGACTGTTTTCTTTTTACATTTGGTCCATAAACAAAACATCTATTTCATCTTCATTCCTTTTAGCCCACTTCTTTAATGCTTCTTTAAGCCCTAAGTCCCTAACGTCTCTCAAAAACTCAATCTTCAGTTCATGGATTATATCTTTGCAATCTACTGGTACATTGTCTTCAATTATATCCCAAATGATTTTTACGTCTTCCACAATTAAACTGCAATTTATAAATAGGAGAGATAAACGAAACTAACTTTCTAATTGGACAAAATTATCCAATGGTTTTTGGCCACACTGCTAAAAACAAAAAGCGGGGAGTGGTCAATCAAGTTCAATATAGCTTATCAGCCTCACATACCTCCCCAACATCCGCACCTCCTCGTATACTTCTTCGAATCTATCTTTTATTTTACTCAAATAAATCATGTGAAAGACATCGTAACGCAATATTGCCTTGTTCTCTTTCAAATCAATTTTGTAAAATTGAGCAACACCAAAAAGCGGTACATCTATAAAAATGACTGGTCTATCCGCTTTTCTGTCTAATGTGAATATATAACCGTTTTCTCCTTTCTCGATTTTTAACACTTTCGTTTTGCTGTGCTTTTCTATCTCTCCCTTTGCTAACGTTAAAATTTCTTCATGTAGTTTTTCAATCCATCTTTTTTCATCTTTCAAAATTATATATTTCCCTTGTGGAGAATTATCTATCAAGTATTTATAATCGTCCAGTCTTGTTATGCCTAAAAGTTTGTTTACTTCAATTTCTCCTCTAGCCTCCTTTACAGGGAGTTCTTCTTCTGGTGTTAAAACAAAATATTCCCCGTCGTTTAACCTAACCTTTTCTGCTATTTTCACGGCTTTTTCTCTTTGTTTTTCTACGAGTATTTGGGTTCTTTCCATTTTGACATCCTCCATTATAGATATCCTTTTACTCCTATTTAAGCTTTTCTTCAGTCGCAAAAAACATGGTCAATTTTGCCCAACACGGAAAAGATCTCAATAGCTCGAAATCAGCACAGCAGAATACAAGTTTACTCCGCTAGGGGTAATAATTAAAACATCATCACTGCCGTCAAACTGATACTCTTCCTTTATCTGCGTTAGTCTTTCTGTGTAGTTGAACAGATAAGAAACAATTGTGTGATCATCAACATAGACAGCGACTTCGTAATAGCGAAAGCTATTCAATATTTCTGAAAGCTCCTCCTCACTCCCTATTCGTTTTATATTAACCACTCCGTAATTCCAGTTTAAGAAGTTGTTTGCATCCAATTTATCAACAATAACTAATCTTTTAGCCATTTACGAACACCTTTTATTCTTGTTGTTTCGTTTGCAGTGTTATTTTCAACGCTTTCATAATCTCTTTATACCTCATCCTCAACGTAGTTTCAGTAATCCCTGCAGTCATTGATATCTCTTTCTGTGTCCTCCTCTCATCGTTAAGCAAGCAAGCGATGTAAAGAGATGCTGCAGCAATGCTTGCTGGCTCTTTACCAGAGCTTATCCCTTTCTCCCTCACTTTTTCAATTATCTCAATTGCTTTTACTGTTGTCTTTCCGCTTACACCTAGTAATTCCGCAATCTTTATTGCATGTTCTTTTGCGTCGTTTACTGGGACTTTTATTTTCAGCCTTATCATCAGTGTTCTGTAATGTCTTGCTACTTCTTTTTTATCAGCCTTTGAATACTTAGCAATGTCATCAAGTGAGACAGCAACCTTCATCTTCCTGCAAGCCACATATATCGATGCTGCTAATACACTGTCTATGCTCCTCCCCATTACTATTTTCTTCTTTACTGCTTCTCTGTATATTACTGCAGCCTCTTCCTTCACTGCTTTGGGTAAGTTGAGCAGGCTCCCTATCCTTTCCAACTCTTTTAATGCTTTGCTTAAGTTCCTGTCGGCTGAAGACTTCACTCTCGCTTTTTCCTGCAGTACCCTTAACCTAGCAATTTTCATCCTTTCCTCTGTGTTGTCAATTTTCATTACACCTATCGTTGTTGATATCCCCTTGTCGTGCAAAAATTCTGTCATCTTCTCTGCTCTAACTCTTTCTGGTTCAAAAGCCCTCCATTCAGCACCTCCATCAACAACTCTGTCTTCAATTACTTCTCCAGTCTCAGTACAGATGTATTCCCCTCTCTCTTGGTCAAAGATAATTTTGTCTGGTTCGCAAGTAGAACTTTCCATGTGTTTAGACGTGAAAAACTTGTTTATAAACTTTGCTAATTAGATACAGAAAAAACTCATTTTCCAGTGTTTTTATCCTATTCCCAATAAAAAAAAAAGCTTAAAAGTAATTACTGTATAAAAAGACTTGGTTATATTATGTCAGACGATGATGGTAAGGAAAGTGAAAAAATTATGAAGAAACTAGTCGATGATTTAAAGACCGATGCAAAATACCTCTCAATTTTTGGTATACCGTTAATAATTCTGCTCGGTTTTTATGAATATACTACAGATCCTTCTTTATTTTTAAAATGATAATTTTTGTCGTTTCATACTTAACGGTTATGCTTGTAATTCTTCTTGTTTCCGTTTATAAAAAAATAGCTTTAAGATATTTTTGGACTTCTTGCTAACTTATTGGACAAAAGATTGTTCAATAATAATAATATGATTTGCATTTGTGTATTACTTCCCTTTTGTTTTACCTTTGCGATAAGGCAAATTCCATTAAATAAAGTTAAATCTAGACTGAACGATATTATCTCATGATAATTCATTATTGGAAATACCCATTCCTCAAACCAATACATGAAGAGCTGAACAAGTTTGCTGGTGGCATTATGTTCACTGACCTACTACTAAAAGACAACGAATACTTGAAGGAAGCAAAGAATAGGATTAGTATAATTCGGTCTGATGCTAACCCAGAACCTTATAAGAACATAAGGGAACCTGTAATTGTTTTCTATTTGGCTCTTTGCTTAGCAATATCGTCCCAAGACGACCTTTTGAGGTTGAAGTTTATTGAAAAAGAGGCAAAAACTGTAGAAAAAGAGTTGCTAAATGAAAAGGAAGAGTCTTTAGCTGACCTTGCCAGCTTCGTTTTTGATACAAAAGTCCTCGTCGAGATTAAGTCGGAATGGAGAGTAGTAAATAATAAAAAACTCTTAGTGCGTTTTGTCTTCTCTATGCCATTAGATGCGTTCACCAGAGTCATAAAGGAAACAAAAAGGATCGAAGAACTTTACTCGCAAGATGCAAAGATAATTGGGAGCAAAGTGTACTTAACGAAAAACGAGCTTGCTAAACTTCTTGTGTATAAGATAATGGATATACTTTATGAAATGGTTTACGGCGAAAAGTTGGGTGAAATAAAGGCAAACTGCTTGATGAGTAGGACAAATTTGTCCAATGGTTAAAAATGACCTTGCACAAAAAATGAAAAAATCATAATATGTCTTTTATGTCCAAATCCTCGTATTCATATTCCAAGGCATCCTTCTTTTCGTTATCCCATGTTACTACTCTTTTTAGGTACTTCCTTGGCGATTCAAGACTAATAATAACGTCCTTATCTGTCCTTGCTAATATATATAATGTTACTAGCGCGTTCCCTTCGTCTTCATCATCATCTTCGTAGTCGTTACTCTCTTTTTTCTTGCAAAAAACAGAATAGTCAATAGCATTTCTTACTTCTTTCAGGTAAATTTGGTCACATTCATCTTCAAATTCGTATATAACACCGTACACAAATGCCTCTGGCTTCACGATGCTGAGATTAAAAACTGGTAGTAGCTTCTCCGTCCTTTTCAAAATTACATAGTGACTATTATCTTTAACATGCCCATCACTGTACCAGTATTTAGGCTTTTCTTCGCCCATAAAAGCTCATATCAGTTGTTGGTCAAATTTGTCCAACAAAATAAGCACACCTAAACTATACAAAAAATCATGTTTTCAAGGAAGCAAGGATCATATACTCTATATAGTCCTCTATTTCGTTTCTGTCTATGAAAACGTAAAACGATTTTTTCCCTTCCTTATAGGCTATCCTCATTAAAAACCCCTTCACATCAATTGTTCCATTTTTCCACTTTGTTTTCGCGGTATCATCAATAATATCTTCAACTGTTCTTATATATGCTGTCTCTTTTTCTATCAGTACACTTATCCCATTACTATCCATATCATAAGTAAATCTTTTTCCATAGCTTCTCAAAGCCCAAAAGATGTTCTCTAGCCAATCAAAACATACTGAGTCGTGTTTTTTGATATTTGACTTGATCAAGAATCCTTTATTTTGATAAATTATCAGTGTGTAGTCTTCTCCTATCTTCATTAAATCAATTAGTCTGCAAACATATTTCCCATCAACTTCAATGTTAATTCCTGCCATCTTCAGATAAAATGCCAATGTAAGTGAGGAAGTGCCGTCATAGTCTATTTTTTCAAAAGTTTTCCCTGTTTTAATCGCATTAATAATCTGCTTTACTGTATTTGGCTCCTCTGGTTCTGACTTTTCTCTTTCGCTGCAGCTTTTCAACTTAAAGATAACATCAAGCAGTTTATCTGTTTGCTGCAATTTAGTTCGAGACATTTTTAGACACTCAAACAAAAATTTGCGAGTTCAGATATTTAAGCTTTTTTATTTGAGAAAGTCAACTTTGACCGCATAAGGAGGTGCTTGTTTAGAATAAAGGAAAAAATGTTTAGTCTGCTCTGTGGGCTTCTGTAGAAGACATCCTTCTCAGCATGCTTACTTGTTCATCTTTTAACTCCAGATACTTCTTGTACATGTCCCTCATTTCTTGCAAGATTTCTGTTAGAGTAGATAGTATCTGGTTTTGTGACTCCATTATTTTTCTAAAGTCTGACTGGAGTGCTGAAGCAACTTGCTGTGATGGTATTAAGCTTACTGAGCTGCTAAAGTTACTCTGCAACGCTGAGATTATCTGTTGTGCTAATTGTCTAGCATCCTCAACAGATGTTGCAGTTATCGAAAATCCATCATCATGACCTATTGTTCTTCTGTTATAAATTATGTTTTGCAGCAATGGTTTGGGTGAAGGTGCCTGAGAAAGCCAGTACTTTACTATAAATACGACATCGACAAGTTGATTGATTTGTCTGTCCAGTACTTTTGAAACTGAAACTAAGTAGTCTGCCCCTGTTCTCCTCAACAATTCATCGAAAATCTTCCATATCCACATTGATGTGTTCTGTTGTGGGACAAATTCAACATATATGGTGTTGTCAAAGCGTTTCACATTTTGCATTAATTGGTCTGCAATCTGTGCTGGCGGATATTGCACACTCCCCATTTGTCTCTCTACGTATGAAACTCCTTCACTGTAAATCCCTCTGACTGCAGTTTGCACATTCTGCCTTATTAGCACATCATAAGTGTTAGCAATTGAATATAGCCTTTGAAATTCATTACTTTCTATACTAATTAACTCTCTTATGTTTGGATCTCTGTCCCCGATAACACCAATCAACAGCAACTGATAGTCATTCTCTTTTACTTGGTACATATCTCTTATTGTCTTTGCCATATCTGCAGCTGTCATTAACTGCAGAAATCTCACTCCTTTTGGTATGAGCGGTAAGAATCTAGTATTGCTCTCATGATGATCTATCATTGTTACATTGTTGTTGTTTGCTGTAAGCTCTAATGTTTTCAAAAAGCCGTTGGGGTCTTTTACATTTATTGCAATGTCAACAATAGTTATTTCTGCGTTGTATAAGGAGAGAGCGTAAAGCAGTTTGGGCAAATTCTCTGGTGATGTATCTGGGAATTTTACAATTAAGTCTTCAACTGGTATGTTTAAAGCTCTTGCTATTGTTGCTGCAGTTGAACTGCCGTGTGCGTCATAACCTCCAATTACAACTTTTAAAGACATTTTTACACCCCCAATAAAAAAACTAGGAGAACAAGTATATAAACTTTTTGATGGACAAATTTGTCCATCA